>Ga0105240_10012542_pt1 | contig 11693 bp, 9 predicted proteins | sample KBSC54metaG_FD_80426 | JGI IMG/M metagenome (GOLD analysis project Ga0105240, IMG submission 80426) | Corn rhizosphere microbial communities from Kellogg Biological Station, Michigan, USA - KBS C5-4 metaG | ecosystem: Host-associated > Plants > Roots > Rhizosphere > Soil | place: Michigan, USA...
CGGAAATCCCCGCCACCCGCCCGTACTCGAGGCCGTACTGTGGCATATTCTCGACGGGTTCCTCGAACCCAAAGAAACACGTGCCGACCCACGGTCGCTGCGTAAATCGAACGTAGAGCTCGACCGCGGGGGTGCTCTTCGGAGCTCCGAGCACCGGAAGCAGTTCGCGCTTGAGATTGCGGGCCAGGTAGATCTTCTGGCTCCGATCACAAAAGGCCGGACGAAACGCATCCGGCGGCTGCGGTTGGCTGACGCAGGTCAAGACCGCAGTCGTCCGAATTGGGCTGCTGTCCTCAACTCCTCGCTCGACATCATTTCGCAACTGGGCTCGTAGCACGAGGTTCTTGGGCATGCTTATGCTCGCGACCAGCGAATCGCCCGGTATCATTTTCACCGGCAGCCGCTGGATCAGCGTCGGGTCGAACCAATTCCGGACACCGCTGTCGTACGCCACCCTCATTTGCGCCGGAGGGTTCAACATAAAACCATTACGAACCCGTTCGTTTTCTTTGCGCTCGGCCTCGTTCTTGTCCACCTGGTTGGGGGGGACCTCTTTGCCGTAGAGTGGTTTCGGATCGATCGCTTTGATGGTTACCGGCCCCACCACGTACCAATCCCCGTTGATGAACTGGCCGGTGCGCACCGGACGTTCGAAAATCCAGGTGATGCCATACTGTGAGAGGCTTTGCCTGAGCGCGAGGTCTCCAACCTTCGGTGCTGGGTGAGGATTATCTTTGGTGTAGATGACCGAGGGATGGGCCACCGCAGTCTCACTGGCCACGGTTTTAGAGTCGTAGGGATTGACGATCGGGTTGGTCGGCTTTTCCTGACCGATTCCCACAGTTATCCCGATCACGATTGCCGCCGTGGACAGCGCCCGGCTAAATGCACTTCTCGCCATATTCGTCAGCGATTCCAACTCAAATAGCATGATGACTCAAGCGATTAATCATTCCGCTCGCCTCGGGCTCGCCCTTTGGTATGGTGCGGACATGCCGCGCACGTTTATTTCACTGGTGGCGTCCAGCTTCTCGCTCTCCCTCTGCTGTTTTCTGCCACTGGCAGCCATGGCTGCGGAGCCGGGGTTTTTGTCTCCTCCCGCCGACGAGCAACAAGTTCCGCGCGCCATGCATTCCCTCATGCGCGAACGCCCAGCGATCACCGTGGGTTTGCGACATGCCGATCTCGTGGGAGCCGACAATCGCGTCTTACAGGCCGCCGTGGACTACGTCGCGGCCTTGGGGGGAGGGACGGTCGAGGTCAAGGAAGGCGAGTATTTGATGTATGATTCTCTGCATTTGCGGCCCTTCGTGACGGTGCGGGGCGCGATAGGCAAAACGGTCCTGCGGAAAGCCCGGTGTGCTTCCTCTGCCTTAGCCTTGGATGGCGATTACGGCGAAGAGCAGGTTACTGTGGCCAATTCTGAGGGTTTCAAAGTCGGCTATGGCATCACCATCTGGGATAACCAGTCGGGCGGATTCCATACCACCGTTGGCCGTATCACCGGACGTTCCGGGAACACGTTTTCCTTTGATGCTCCCTTAAATGCCGATTGCATGGTCGCCAACAAGGCGCAAGCAGCGACGGTTTTCCCCATTATCAGTGGCTACAACCTGGAGGGCGCCCTCCTGCAAGATCTCATTATCGATGGAAATAAGGACCAAAATGTCGCGCTCAACGGCTGCCGTGGCGGTGGGATTTTTCTCTACCGCGGCTTTGGAACGGTGATCCGAGATTGTGTGGTCCGGAATTTCAATGGGGATGGCATCAGTTTCCAACAGTCCAACGACGTTCGGGTGGAGAACTGCGTCAGCGAAGACAACACCGGCCTGGGTTTACACCCCGGCAGCGGGTCGCAGCGCCCGATCGTGAAAGGTTGTATCGCCCGCCGCAACGGCGAAGACGGGCTCTTCCTTTGCTGGCGCGTGCGGCACGGGGTTTTCGAAAAGAATATTCTCGAAGACAACGGCCGGTTCGGGATCTCCATCGGTCATAAGGATACCGACAATTTGCTTCAAGACAATGAGGTGCGGGACAATCACGAAGACGGAGTCTTCTTCCGTAATGAAACCGAGGGCATGGCCGGCCATCGCAATCGCCTCGAACGAAATATCGTCGAAAACAATGGCGGCCAGCACGAAGCTTCGGGTATCCGGGTCCGTGGCGAAACCCATGATCTGGTCTTTCGGGACAATATCATTCGCGACACCCGGCCACCCGAGGCCCGCAAGCAAACGGTCGGCATACGCATCGAGGAGGGAGCCGGAGCTGTGACCCTCGAAAACAATCAAATCGACGCTCCAACCAAGATCGAAGATCAACGCAAGACCAAGACTTCCCATTAGCTACGAGCGCGGACGCCCTCGTCCGCGGGTTCCCAAGCGAGTCCGCGGTAATCACCCTTGCAATAACGAGTGTTGTCCGGTCTTGAATCCCGTGGCACTCTTGCCCTATGCGTTTGCTCGGCGTAATCCCCCTCCTGTTGGCTCTCTGCGCCTCCAGTTGTCGCGCCGGCCCTGCGAACGCGAAGTTCGCTGCGACCAATGCGGTGGCGGTGCCGACCCGCTACAAGCTGGCGCGGCCCGAACGCTACCCCGGAATGTGTGATGCCTCCGGAGCGGTCCCCATCACCTCGAACGTTTTCGCCGTGGCCAGCGACGAAGATAATGTCCTTCGTTTGTATCAAAGCGATCACCCGTCCCATCCAATCAGAGAATTCGATTTCAATTCCTTCCTCGAGGTTCATGGCAAATCCCCGGAAGCCGATCTCGAAGCCGCCGCGCGTATTGGAAATCGTGCGTTCTGGATCGGTTCGCACGGCCGGAACAAGAACGGGAGGGAACGCCAAAACCGGGATCGGTTTTTTGCCACCGATATTCGCATAAACGGCGATGACATTGACCTGGTTCCCGTCGGTCAACCCTATGAGAGGCTCCTCGATGACTTCCTCGAAGACCCGCGATTGGCGAGATTTCACCTGGGGGAAGCTTCGAACTATGCTCCCAAGGAATGGGACGCTCTCAACATCGAAGGGCTTTCGGCCACCCCGGACGGCCACCTCCTGGTCGGTTTTCGCAATCCGATCCCAGAGGGCAGGGCGCTGCTGGTTCCGCTGCTTAACCCCAACGAAATTGTCCAGGGGAAACGAGCCCGATTGGGTGATCCGGTCCAACTGGATTTGGGCGGCCTGGGAATCCGCGACATGGCTTATTACGGTGGCTCCTATATAATTATTGCCGGTCCGTATGATGGAGGTCGCGATTTCCGCCTGTATCATTGGTCCGGTGGCGAAGCTGCACCCGAAACCATCAAGACCAAACACCTGAACGATTACCATCCTGAAGCCGTTCTCATTTACCCGGAGAAAGGGCTATTGGAACTTCAGGTCCTCAGCGACGATGGAACTCGGTTAATTGACGGGATTCCTTGCAAAGACAAACCTCCCGAAGCGCAGGGTTTCCGCAGCTTTTGGCTGGTGCAGTGATACTGTAGACTTGCTCCGAAGCCCGTGCGCTTTACCTTTTACCCTGTGACTGATTTGGCCACCGAGATCGAGGATTGCATCTGCCGCCAGAAGCTGCTGCGGCAGGGGCAAACGGTGGTGGTCGCGGTTTCTGGTGGAAGTGATTCAATGGTTTTGTTGCACATCGTGCACCGATTATCCAAGCAGCACGGTTGGAAGGTGAAGGTGGCCCATCTCAACCACCGTTTGCGAGGGCGGCAGAGCGGTGCCGACGAGCGCCTCGTGAAACGAATCGCCCGCCGATTGAGCCTGCCCATTGTCGCTCGTCGCGCGGACGTTCGCGCCTTCGCCCACACCAGGAAGATCTCGCTCGAAATGGCCGCCCGGCAGCTCCGCCACTCTTTCCTCGCCTCAGTCGCTCGGGAAGCGTGCGCCTCAACCGTCGCGCTCGCTCACCACGCCGACGACCAGCTCGAACTCTTCTTCCTCCGACTCCTGCGAGGCAGCGGAGGTGATGGGCTCACCGGAATGAAATGGCGAAATCCCTCACCCGCGGACGCCTCCATCGAACTTGTTCGTCCTCTGTTGGGAAAGTCGAAGGCCGCGCTTTCGGAGTATGCCCGGTCACAAAAGATTTCGTTTCGGGAAGACTCCACCAATGCCTCTCTGGATTTTCAGCGAAACCGCATCCGCCATGAGTTGCTGCCTTTGCTTCGGAAAAGCTACCAACCCGCGCTGGAGACGGTGATTTCCAGGATGATTGACATTACCTCTTCCGAGGCCGAATTCGCCTCCGCGGCCGGGGCCCGTTGGCTCTCGGCTCTGAAGGAGCCCCTGAAACCGGTTTCCAGGCAGGCACGGCAGAAACCTTCGCGCCAAGCGCAAGCTCAGGTTACAACAGCCTTTGACCAGCTACCCATCGCTGTGCAACGTCGGTGTCTCCAGGCTCAACTACTGGAGCTTAGGGTCACGCCCGAATTCGAGCTGATCGAACACCTGCGGCTTCAACCGGGAACCCCGATCTGCGTGAGCGTCGAGCAAAACAGCGCTCGCGGAAACAAGTCACCCCCTTCGCGTATCCTGCTTCGCTCGCCAGCCGGCCTCTTGAGCTTCGTGCAGCCGGAGCCATCATTCTCCGATTCAGGGTCTTTAGAACTGTCTTTAGACAAAAAAGCCGGCCAAGTCACTTTTGAGGACATCAACATAATCTGGTACATCACTTCCGGGAAGAAGGGCAGGGTCCCTGGACCGACCCCGGGAGTTGAAGTCTTTGATGCGGACCGGGTTGGGCCTCGGATTTCGCTCCGCCATTGGCGTGCGGGGGACCGATTTCAGCCGATTGGTATGTCCGGTAGCGTTAAAGTGCAGGATTTTCTCACAAATCAGAAAATCCCGCGCCGCCGCCGTCATGTCTTGGCTTTGGGCGTCAGCAGCGCTGGGGAAGTGTTTTGGTTAGAGGGACAGAGGATTTCGGAACGGTTTAAGCTTACAGAAAACACGAATCGCCGCTTGCATTGGGCTTGGCAAAGGCTTTAATTCCTCCGGTTGCGGCCTTAGTTTTATGGTGGTAGTTTTGCCCAGCCGAATTCATTTTTAAAATGCCAGACGACAATAGATACAACGACGACGAGAAAAACTCAAAAAAGGGCGAATTCAAGGTACCCCCCAGGACTTGGCTAGTGTGGATCGCGATCTTTGGCGGCATCATCTTATTGATGCTGTTCAAGGAGAAGATGGATACGCCCGGAGAGTTGCTGTCTCAGTCCAAGTTTTGGCAGTTGGTTGATTCCAACCAGATTGCCAAAGCCACGATTAACTATAGCCCTCAGGACCAGGCCTTAAACGAGGTCAACGGGGTTTATTCCCGGATGGAAAACGACCGCAAGGTTGAGGTTCCGTTCCGTGCCAAGCTGCGCTTGACACAGAACATGGAGGAGAGGCTGTATGCCACCGGCCATTTCGAGCCACACGCTCCCAACACCATGCTGATGAGTGTGGCCGTCAGCGTGCTTCCTTTCATCATTATTGCCGTGCTGATTTGGTTCTTCTTCATCCGCCAGATCAAGATGGCCGGCAAAGGCGCCCTGAGTTTCGGCAAGAGCAAAGCCCGCCTGCTGGCCAAAGAGCGAAATAAAACCACGTTTAAGGACGTGGCCGGAATCGATGAGGCAATCGAAGAGGTTTCCGAATTGGTCGAGTTTTTGAAGGATCCGAAGAAGTTTCAGCGGCTGGGTGGCCGCATTCCGAAGGGCATCCTGATGGTGGGCCCCCCGGGAACGGGCAAGACCCTCCTGGCCAAGGCCATCGCCGGCGAAGCGGATGCAGCTTTCTTCAGCATCAGCGGCTCCGATTTTGTGGAGATGTTCGTTGGCGTAGGTGCCAGCCGCGTGCGGGATATGTTCGAGCAGGCGCGTAAGAACACACCCTGCCTGATATTCATTGACGAAATCGATGCCGTCGGCCGGAGTCGTGGCCACGGTTTGGGTGGCGGCAACGACGAGCGTGAGCAGACGCTCAATGCGCTGCTGGTCGAAATGGACGGCTTTGATACCCAAGAGGGCATTATCATTATCGCCGCGACGAACCGGCCCGATGTGCTCGATCCCGCCCTGTTGCGGCCGGGACGATTTGATCGCCAGGTTACGGTTAATTTGCCCGATGTTCGCGGTCGCGAGGCCATCTTGAAGGTCCACGCCAAGAACGTTAAGCTCGCTCCGGCAGTCGATCTTTCGGTAATCGCCCGGGGCACCCCGGGTTATTCGGGCGCCGAATTGGCGAACCTGCTCAATGAAGCCGCGCTGCTGGCCGCCAGCCAGAACAAGAAAGCCGTGAACATGGAGGAGTTGGAAGAGGCCCGGGATAAGGTGCGCTGGGGTCGAGAGCGGCGGAGCCTCGCCATGACCGATGAAGAAAAGAAATTTACGGCCTGGCACGAGGCCGGTCATGCTCTGGTGAACGTGCTGCTTCAGCACACTCATCCGCTGCATAAAGTCACGATCATTCCCCGCGGCCAGTCGCTGGGTTCAACCATGTCGCTCCCCAAGACCGATGTTCTGAACCGCCGACGCAAGGAAATGCTCGACATGATCGCCGTTACTATGGCGGGTCGTATCGCCGAGGAAATTGTATCGGGCGACATCTCCAGCGGGGCAGCCGGCGACATCCAGCAAGCTACCAACATGGCCCGGGCCATGGTGATGCAATGGGGTATGAGCGACCGGCTCGGAATGGTGCAATACGGCGACGATGATGAGTATGTATTTCTCGGCCGTGAAATGGCCCGTGCGAAAGTTTACAGCGAATTCACGGCTCAGGAAATCGACGGCGAGGTGAAGCGAATCATCGATGCCGCTTACAAAAGCGCCCACGACCTGATTACCGCCCAGCGCGACAAACTGGAGCTGATTGCTAAATCGTTGCTCGAGTACGAAACCTTGGACGGCCAACAAGTTGAGGAAATCGTGCGCACCGGTACCTTCACCCCTCCGGCACCCACGCCTACGCCTGAGCCGCCGCACGGCGCCCCGGCCGGCACTCCGCTGCCAGAAGCGCCGGGCAAGCCCGCCCCGCCCAAGCTTCCGGGCCTGGGCACTCCCGCTCCAGCTCCCATCTAACACCAAGGGTGAGGGCCAAGGCCGCTGCGTCTAAATGGCAAAGGCGAGAACTGAAGCGCTGGAGTTGACAGCTGCGGCCGGCAGCCGTTAGCACTATGTTCATCGCACCCTCCCTCCTGGCCGCCAATTTCGGCCGCTTGGCCAAAGAAGTGGAACGGGTGGATCGTTCCGGTGCCGACCGGTTGCATCTCGACATCATGGACGGCCATTTTGTCCCGAATATTTCCTTCGGCCCCGCTGTGGTGAAAACCGTGCGTCCGCTCACGCGGCTCTTCTTCGATGTGCACTTGATGTGCACCAAACCGGATATTCTACTCGAGCCTTTTGCCCACGCCGGCGCTGACCAGCTCAACATACACGTTGAACTAGGGGAGCACGTCACGCCGCTGATCTGGCGAATCAAATCCCTTGGCAAACGCGTCGGCCTGGCGGTCAACCCGCCTACCTCGATTTTGAATGTCCAGCCGTTCCTCAACCACATCGACGCGCTCCTCGTCATGACGGTCAACCCCGGCTTTGGCGGACAGTCCTTCATCCACGAAACGCTACCGAAGGTGCAGCAAGCCTACGAGTGGCGGCGCGAGCAGGGTCTGCACTTCGATATCGGCGTGGATGGCGGTGTCGATTTTCAAACCGCAGTTGACTGCGCCCGCTCAGGTGCGGACACGTTTATCAGCGGCACGACCCTCTTCCGCCAAAGGAGCATGACGGCCGCGGTCAAAAAAATGCGCCGGCTTTCGGAGGCTGCCCAGCCCCGCGTGCTCCTCCCGCAGACGGCCTAGCCGAACGGCTGGCCATTTGGTAACGGCTATCTGATCCCCGTTTTCCCGTGCTCCGTCCCATCATTCTGCCAAAAATCATCCTGCCTTCCTCGGTTTAAACCTCCCCCTGTTACACCTGCTTTGCGTCTTCCCCTCTTTGCGTTACAATGCTGGCGGAACTTGCACCCACTCACAGTGAGGACGGGATTTTTTTATCATGGCAATTAAATTTGGAACAGACGGCTGGCGGGCGGTAATTGCAGAAGATTTCACCTTTGCCAATATCGAACGCGTGGCGCAAGCCACCGCCGATTTTTGGAAAAGAAATCCCGTCCCCGGAACGAAGCAAAAGGTCATCATCGGCTATGACCGCCGTTTCCTCTCGAATGAGTTTGCTCAGCGGACCGCAGAGATACTCCGGGCGAACGAGTTTGAAGTCGTCCTCTCGCCGGACCCCACCCCAACCCCGTCCGTTTCTTTTGCCGTCAAGCAGCAGCAGGCCGTGGGCGGCGTGATGATTACCGCCAGCCACAACCCACCCATTTTCAACGGCTTTAAACTAAAATCGCATTATGGCGCTTCCGCCGAGACCTCCACTTGCCAGGCGGTGGAAGGCCTCCTCGATCGCGGTCCCGTGCTCAAACCCGCGAGCGGCTCGCGGCCGAAGGGAAAAGGAATTGCCATCCAGGACCTGCGGCCGCCGCACTACGCGGCGCTGAAACGGTTGGTTGATTTCAAGCTCATCGCCCGGTCCAAATTGCGGTTTGCTCACGAAGCCCTGTTTGGGGTGGGCGCCGGTTGCTTCGACCAACTCCTGGCGGGCACCACCTGCAAGGTCACCACGCTGAACGGAAATCACGATCCGCTCTTCGGCGGCATTAACCCCGAACCCATTGATAAAAACTACGCCCGCAGCTCCGCCTTCCTTCAGAAACATCCGCACGATATCTGCCTCGTAACTGACGGCGATGCCGACCGTGTGGGCGGCATGGACGGCCGAGGCAATCCGCTTTCCACCCACCAGCTCATTTGCCTGCTCCTTCACCATTTCTTCGTCAACCGCCAGGGCAGGGGACGAGTCGTCAAAGCTCTCACCACCACCTCGATGGTGGATAAAATGGCCGCCGCCTTCGGCCTGGAACTCACTGAGACCGGCGTCGGCTTTAAATATATCGCCGCCGAGATGATCAAGGGCGGGGTGTTGCTCGGTGCTGAGGAAAGCGGCGGCATCGGGTTCCCCGGCCACATTCCGGAACGGGATGGCATTGCTGCCGGCCTAATCCTCCTGGAGATGTTGGCCACCGAGCGAGTGCCAGTCACCAAATTGATCGGGCGACTCGAGAAGGAATTCGGGCCCCACCGCTATGGCCGAATTGATACTCACTTCCCTCTCGAGAAGCGGCCTGCGTTGATGGAGTTCCTCAAGCAAAACCCGCCCGCCAACCTCCTCCGTTCTCCGCTGGCCGAAGTCAAATCGTACGACGGTGTGAAGTACATCGCCCGCGACGGTTCGTGGCTCATGCTCCGTGGATCCGGCACCGAGCCTATTCTGCGGATCTACGCGGAAGCCCAAACCGACCGCGCCGTGAAGGAGTTGTTGAAGCTCGGTACCCGCCTTATCCGACAAGTCTGACCCATTGCCTGATCTCAAGGTGTGGCGGAGTGAAACACCTGTTCGGGGGGGGTAACGGTTTTACTGAGTATTGGCACCTGGAGCGCGTCGGGGTTCAGCAATCCCGTTCCTCCGCTTCCCGTTCCAGGTGGAACCGGTGGAGGAGGCGATGGAACACCGGGGCAATAATGATGCCGACCGAAATGAGCAGCACGAACCCGGCGTAGAGGGCGTAAAGGGCGGCAAACAATTTGGCTGCGGTGGTCTTAAGCGGATCCACCGGCCCCATGCCCCCCAGAATCATCGACGCGTTCAGGAACGAATCGACCCAGCCCAATCCGTCGAGAAAATGATAACCCGCTGTTCCAATCGCCAGCGAAATCGCGACCACCACCCCAGCCACCAACATATGATTGGCTAAACGCGCGAAAAAAACCTTCCGCGAAGCCAGCGGTCGGTGTTTGTGTTCGTACATGCCTGGGTTGATGATAACACCGCTCCTGGGTTTCGGCACGAAGAGGGATCGATGGTGAATGCGCTCCTCAGTGGAGACCCTGCGGGTTGGCTCCAGCGGGCCTCCGATCAAAGAAACATCCATTCGAGCAGGGTAAGCACCCACTCCCAGGCACCCTCACCCCAACGCCCACAAGAGTAACCCACCAGGAGCGACCACAATACCACCACGAGAACAATGACCAAGCCGCGCGTGAAAAAATTGCACCCGACCCAAGCGCCCTCCACGGCTCCCACGACGGTACCGCACCAGAAATGAACCCAAAAGTCGTGCTCGCCGGATAAGTTGCTATCTCGGTTCTTCATGAGTCGGGTTTCCGTTGGAAGACAGCTACCCCGCCTGGACGCGGATCGCCATTACAAAGGGAACGAGGAATTCTTAAGCCTGGGTGGTCAACCTGACCAAGTCCGTATTCCGTGTATTCCGAGTATTCCGTGGTTTACTCCCGGTACGGTCACAACCACGGAAAACACGGAGCACACGGAAAGGGAAGACCTGCGAGGACCTTGATGAGCAGCCCAACCCTGAGGCCGGTGGCGCGCAGGTAATTCATGAGATGGGCGCGGTGCTCGTCCCCCCGAAAACCGGTGCTTTCCTGTTCCAGGATCAAATTCCTCCTAGTCCCTCTCGCTTTCCGTGTGTTCCGAGTATTCCGTGGTGTTACCAGTTACCCTTCGGGGTTGCGATCTGATTTCTCCGACCCCGTTGGGGGGCGCAGTTCGAGTCGTAACGCGGGCCAGAAGCGACCGGTGTAAACCACAATCGAGACCAGGTTGATCAACATGCTCAACGCTTCCAGCCCGTAGACGAGCTTCGCCGGCACTTGTAAACTCCAGTTCGGCGGAGCTTGCAGGTAGTAATAAATGATGCAGATCGTTGGGAAAGAAATCAGGGTGCGGGCCTTTCCCGACCAATTGGCCTTGGCGCTGAGGTTATGCAGTGCGCCGATGGACCGCAGGAACGAGACCCATTGGTCACGCAGGAGGAAAAGAATAGCCAAGACGAGCAGTACCCGGGCATGGCCGTGCTGACCCGCCCGATTGGCCAAATACACCAGCGTAGGAAATGTGGTCAGGTAAAAAACCTTATCGGTCATCGGATCCGCGTAGCTGCCCAGCCGGGAAGCCACTTCAAACTTACGGGCAAAGTAGCCGTCAAAAAGATCAGTGACGGCTGACAAAATCATGGCGGCAGAGGCGACGATGAACCACCCTTCGCGGAGGGGGTAGCCACAGAAGACGCTGACTGCCAGGAAGACAAAGATGAGAGGTACGCGGACCAGGGTCAGTCCCTGGACAAAATAGAATTTCAGGCGGAGCGAGGACTTCGAGGTCATCGGGTAAGGCGGCGAGCCTCGAGGATCCTGTCCACGACCTGGCAAAAACCCGCGCCGCACTCGTGCTCGCAAATAACAGCTGGCGGATGCGTCATGATGGATAGGAAAGGCCGCACGTTGGCCATTCCAAACGACAGTGGAAAAAACTCGAACATCGGCTCATCGTTGGGCGAATCACCGCAATAAACAAAGGCCGTGCGCTCAGCCGCCAAATCGCGGTGGAGTTGCTCGGAAACCCACAGGCTCGCCGTCGAAAGTTTGTCGAAATCGCCGAACCAGCCGTTTACATGGATCGAGGAGATTTTGGCGCGGGCGCCGGCCGCCTCGAAAATAGCCTTAATGCGGAGAACCTCCGAGCGGGGAAGGGGAGGGACATCCTCACAGAAATCGATC
>Ga0105240_10012547_pt1 | contig 11691 bp, 10 predicted proteins | sample KBSC54metaG_FD_80426 | JGI IMG/M metagenome (GOLD analysis project Ga0105240, IMG submission 80426) | Corn rhizosphere microbial communities from Kellogg Biological Station, Michigan, USA - KBS C5-4 metaG | ecosystem: Host-associated > Plants > Roots > Rhizosphere > Soil | place: Michigan, USA...
CAAGCCCCGTCTGGATGCCCGCTCCGCCGATCTGATTGACGCCATGCGCCAGACCGTGGGCGCTCTGTTCTGGTCGCTCGAGCCGAACTTTTCACTCTGGAGCTCGAAAGGCGACTCACAACCCGTCCCCACTCTGGGCGGAGAACAGGAAGTGACCCTAGAGCCGCTGCGCGTAAATCGCAAGCGGCTTCTGGCCATGTTCCGCTCCGGAGTGGCCGAACTGGAACCCGTACTCAAGTCGATTCTCTCTGCGCCGACGCTGGCCGAGCTGCAAAGGATCGCCGCTCTCTCGGAAGAAGAGGATTTTTGTTATGGCGACGAGCTCTGGGCCCGCACCATCTACGAATTTGCTGCTTCGTATCATAAGGCCGTCATCAGCCGGGACCACATCGTCCAGGCGCTGGCCCCGCTTTACCGCGGGCGGGCATTCACCTTTCTGGTCGAGAACCGGGACGCTTCCGGAGAGCAGGTAGAGCAGAACATTGAGAACTTTTGCCTGACCTGCGAACGTCTGAAACCGTCCCTGCTGGAATTGTGGAACGGAAAAAAGTGAGGTCACCATGCGCGAAATGATTGTTCATGAATTGACTCAGGCCACCCAGGAGTTGGTCCGCGAATTCGCCCGCTTCCTGCCTCGCCTGATGGTGATGCTGATCGTCGTGCTCGTTGGCTGGGTGATCGCATACCTGGTGAAGGCGGTCCTGCGCAGCTTTTTGCGTCTCATCAAGTTCGACAAGCTCTCCGAGGGCGCCGGGGCCACCCAGTTACTCAACAAGGCCGCGTTGCCGTCTTCCACCGAACTGGTCAGTCGATTCGCTTTCTGGACCGCCTGGCTCGGATTCATTCTCGTGGGTGTAAGCGCCCTGGGCATCCTGGGCATGCAGGAATACGTCACCCGCTTCTTCGTTTTCCTCCCCCGCTTGCTGGTCTCCCTGATTTTCCTTTTCATTGGATTGCTGGCCGCCAGCTTTTTCTCCCGCGCGGCCCTGCTCTGGGCGGTCAATACAGATATGCCTTCGCCCCGCCTGCTGAGCTCTGCAGCCCGGGTGCTGATCACGGTTTTCACCGCGTCCGCAGTCTTTGAAGAACTCGGCCTGGCCGACTCCACCATGCTCTTTGCCTTCGCCATCGTGCTGGGAGCGGTGATGCTGGGCCTCGCCATCGCTTTTGGCCTCGGTGGCCAGGAGCTGGCCAAAAGATTTTTGGAGGCCCGCTTCTCCCCGGAAAAAAAGGAAGGAAAGGAGCGGGAGGACGAGCTTTCCCCGCTGTAGGAGGAGAAGTTGTCGAGCTGAGCGCGTTGATTGGGGAAAGCTCAGCCGCACCCGGTTTTGGGAAGGGCACGACCTCGGTCGTGCCACCAGTATCGAAAATCTGTCGCGCTTTAGCGCCTGAGGTTCGCCGCCTGCCTGAGTTTTACACCACTCCTCAAGCCACTCAGGTACGCGACAACTCCAGCACAGGCAACTCGTCATGCCCACCAATTCATCTCCGGAGAAATCGTTCCTTGCGTACCTCCAGACTCAGCTTCCTTCTGCCCTGCCGCAATTTCTGCTGCAGCAGCGCTGGTTTGGGGGGAAAGCCCGCCAGATCAAGTCCGTCGAAATTCCGGACATCGTACCGCTCACCACCGTAAATGCTTATCTCATTTTTGCCCGGGTCAACTACGCCGAAGGTCCCGCGGAAACCTACGCCATCCCCATGGTCCGCATCTCCAGTGAAGGCCAGGCCTCTTCGCTGAGGATCCATCCGGATAGATCCTTCGCAGAAATCATCCTCAAGGACGCCCTCACCGACCAGCAATTTCTCGCTCATTTACTCGACGCCGTTGCCAACCGTGCGTCTTGGCCCGGAATCAAAGGCCAGGTTCGCGCCGTTCCCACCTCCGCGCTGGAATCCCTCTGGCGGCCTGCTGAAGGGCCGATTACTCCATCGCTGATGAACGCGGAGCAAAGCAACAGCTCAGTGGTCTATGACAAACTACTGGTGCTGAAAATGTTCCGCCGTGTCGAAGCAGGACTGAATCCCGATCTGGAGATCGGTGTCTTTCTGATGGAGAAATCATCGTTTCGAAATGTGCCCCCGCTCGCCGGCTACATCGAATACCTGGATGAACACGGAGCCACATCGCTTGGCATGCTTCAGGGTTACGTCGCGAATCAGGGCGATGCCTGGCAGTTCACTTTGCGGGCTCTGGCGGAATATTACGAAGCAGTTTCGCAGTCCAACGCTGCTGGCGCCGGCGAAATCCCTGGTGCGTCGCTCGTTGCTTTGTCCGGTCAGCCGGTCCCGGATGCAGCCAGGCGGCGAATCGGTGCCTATCTCGACTCGGCTGCGCTCCTTGGCCGCAGGACCGCCGAGCTTCACTTGGCCCTCGCGTCCAGGGCAGACGACCCGGATTTCGCGCCCCAGCCATCTGCCGAAGGCGATCATCAGGCGTTCGCAGAATCGGCGGCACAACTCCTGACCGCCAATTTCGACCTGCTTCGTCGCCTCCAGGTTGGAATGCCTGACCAAACCCGGCAGGAAGCGGAAGAAATTCTCCGACTTGAAGAAATTGCCCGCCGCCGCCTCCAGGTGCTCGCGCGTCTCAAAGGCTCTGCCATGGCTACCCGCATTCATGGCGACTATCATCTCGGCCAGGTTCTCTTCACCGGCAGCGACTTTGTCATCATCGATTTCGAAGGCGAGCCCGCGCGCCCGCTGGCAGAGCGTCGCAGGAAGCGTTCGCCCCTCCAGGATGTTGCCGGCATGCTGCGCTCGTTCCATTACGCCGCATATGCGCCGCTGTTGCAGGAGGGAAATGCCGAAGGATCATCGCACGAGAGACCGAGACGCTGGGCCCAGTACTGGCAAAAATGGGTGTCAGCGACTTTTCTGAGAACCTACCTGGAAGTTTCAGGGGACGCAATCTTCATTCCCAAGGGGAGGGAAGAGCTGGCCCTGTTGCTGGACGTGCATCTCCTGGACAAAGCCGTGTATGAGCTCGGATATGAACTCAACAACCGGCCGTCCTGGGTAAGAATTCCGTTGGATGGTATTTCACAACTGCTGCAGGACCGGTGAGGGTGGGGTGGCGCTTCCGCGCTGCGCTAAAATCAGGACTGGGCGCGGTTTCAGCCGCTGAGGTACACACCAGGCTTACCGGGAGCACAGGCGGCACACCTCTCTAATGCATCACGCCAGCCCGCTCTTTGCCTTCCCAAATGCCTTCTGGATAAGCGTATAGCGGGCGGCGCCCATGATTCCGCAATCGTCGTTCAGCACGACTTTCACGGGCATGTCCTCAAGCAAGCCCCGCATGCGTCCCTTGCTCAAAAATGCTTCCATGAAGGCAGGGTCCTGCATCTTGCTCAAGTTTCTCGCGGCAATAATGCCGCAAATGAAGATCCCGCCAGTGGACATGAAGGTTAACGCGCAATCCCCGGTCTTGGCTCCGTATAGGCTCACAAAAATCGAAAAAGTCTGCTCGCAAATCGGAGCTTTCTTTTCCTGCGCTACCTGCGATATCAGGGCCGGCGCGTCGTGCGTCTTGTCCATCTGCTCTTTCAACCACGCCGGCTCCTCAGCCTTCTTGCTGTCGCGAAGAAATTCGTAGATGTTTTTGATTCCCGGTCCAGAGAGAACCCGCTCGCTGCTCACATGGCCGTGCTTTTTCAAAATATACCGGAACAGTTCGACTTCCAGATCGTTCCGGGGCGCGAAATCCGTATGCCCGCCTTCACAGGCAAACGGATGATGCCGGAAACCGTCCCAATAGAGCCCGGCCACGCCCAGCCCGGTCCGCGCCGAGATCACTGCGCGATTTCCTTCCGCGTCCTCTACGCCTGCCCTCAAGGTCACCAGGTCCTTTGACTCCAGCGCATCAACGCCATACGCGTAAGCCTCCAGATCATTGATCAGCCCCACCGAGGCCAGCTTGAGTTGCGCCGCCAGTTCGCGCGCGTCAATTGTCCAGGGAAGATTTGATATTTTGCTGCGCCCGCCGCGCACCGGGCCAGCCACGCCAAAACACGCGCTGTGCACCGGAATCCCTTCCGTCTTCACAAACTCAGCGACCACCCCGGTCAGGCCGTTGCGCTCCTGGCTGGGATAGGTCTTTTCGACCACACACTTCAGCTTGGTGCCCTCGGTTTCGAAGGCCGCCAGCCGGGTACGGGTTCCGCCAATGTCGCCTGCAAGAATCATGGTTCGATTTTCCTCCACTGCCGGCCGTCGCGGGCCAGCAATTCGTCAGAGTCCGCCGGGCCCCATGTGCCCGAAGGATAGTTAGGAAATCTGCGCGGAGGCAGCGCCTGCCACACATCCAGAATCGGGTCCACGATACTCCAGCCCGCCTCCACCATGTCGGCGCGCTGAAAAAGAGTTGCGTCCCCAATCATGCATTCATAAATGAGGACCTCATAGCCGGTGTACGCATCCGCGCCAAAATATTTGGTGTACTCAAAACTCATGTCCACCGATCCCACTCGCAATACTGGGCCGGGAACCTTGGCACCGAAGCTCAGCGATATTCCTTCCACCGGCTGTATCTGCATGACCAGCTGGTTGGTGTGTTTGTGGACCGGTGCGTTGCGAAAAATTTCGAAGGGCGTGCGCTTGAACTGGATCGTGATTTCCGTGTGGCGCTGCGCCAGCCGTTTTCCGGTTCGGACATAGAACGGGACCCCTGCCCATCGCCAGTTGTCGATGTTCAGCTTCAAGGCCAGGAAGGTTTCGGTCTTCGACTCCGGGGCCACCCCGGGCTCGGCGCGGTAAGCGGCCACTCTTTCTCCATCGACTATTCCTTCCCCGTATTGTCCGCGCACGCTGGAATGGAGCACATCTTCCGAATCCAGGGGCTGCACCGCGCGCAGGATCTTCGCCTGTTCGTTGCGGACTGCCTCGGCCTGGAACGACACCGGGGGCTCCATCGCGGTGAGGCTCAGCAACTGCATGATGTGGTTGGGGACCATGTCGCGCAGCGTGCCCGCCGTATCAAAGTATCCGCCGCGCAGTTCTACTCCGACCGTTTCCGCGTTCGTAATCTGCACATGATCGATGTAGCGGCGGTTCCAGATGGGCTCGAAGATGGCGTTGTCAAAACGAAACACCATGATGTTCTGCACTGTCTCTTTGCCCAGGTAATGATCGATGCGGTAAATCTGGTTTTCCGCGAGCACCGCCTTGACGTCGCGATTCAGAGCCTTGGCCGAGTCGAGATCGTGCCCGAAAGGTTTTTCGATCACCACCCGCCGCCAGCATCCATCCTTTTGGTCGGAAAGCCCGGCCTTGCCCAGTTGCTGAACAATCGGAGCGAAGAACTTGGGTGCCGTGGCCAGGTAGAACAGGTAGTTGGCTTGCGTGCCGTGTTCCTTGTCCACTCCGGCGAGTTGTGTGGCCAGGGTCGAGTATGTAGCCGGATCGCCGAATTCACCGCGCTGATAGTAGAGCCGCTGGGTGAACCATTCCCAGGCCTCCGTGCCCCGGTCCTCGGGATGCAGAAAACCGGTTACCTGCTCGCGAAACTGGTCGCGGCTTAAAGCATCAAAGGCCACGCCCACCACCGCAAAATTCTTGGGCAGCAGCTTGGCTTTTACCAGGTTGAAGAGGGCCGGTACCAGCTTGCGCTTGGTCAAGTCGCCCGACGCTCCGAAAATTACCATCACGCACGGACCAGCAGCCTTGCCAATCTGTTCGTGCTCGTCTGCCCGATTCACGGTTGCTGCCGTCGCCATTTGCCTTGGTTCCTGATCCTCTAGGGGGATGTCTCTCGAAGGCATTGTAGGACAGTGCGAGCGCATATTCATAATTCAGGTGCACGTCACGACCTACCTAATTCTTCCTCACTCAACAGGCGGAAAGGCTTCTACAAGTTCAAGAATCGACGGAATCGCGTTTTCAGCGGAAAATCTGCATGGTCCCGGCTCAGTCGCTCTTCCGACGACCGCACAGTCAGGCCAACCTTCCCTATCGATTCGCGCTTCGTCCGGTATAATCCAGAATCCGCTTGGGTATTTGCGAGGTAAAAGGGGTGGAATGAGAGTTCGGCCTGGTGTGGAGCTGGCGGGCCTCAGCGACGTCGGCTGCCAGCGAGAAAATAACGAAGACCGCTATTCCTATTGGGAACCGGCCAGCGATTCCGAGTTCCCCATGAAGGGCCGCCTGGCCATTGTGGCAGATGGCATGGGCGGATATGAAGGCGGGCAGGAAGCCAGCCGCATTGCCGTCGAAGTGATTGAACGGGTCTATGCCGGCGCGGTGCAGGGTGACCCACGCGCCTGGCTCCTGCTGGGTTTCCAGACCGCGCACCAGAGCATCCAGGAATACGCCGCCAAGTATCCCGACCTCCATGGCATGGGGACGACGTGCACTGCCATGGCCCTGCTCGACCACCAGCTTTATTTTGCGCACGTAGGGGACAGCCGGTTGTATCTGCTGCGCGGAACTTCCATTTCACGTCTTACCCACGATCACTCCTATGTCAGCCGGTTGGTCCAGAACGGCGTGCTCCGCGCTGAGGAGGCCGAGTCGCATCCCCAGCGCCACATCCTCACCGCCGCCCTGGGAGCGGGAAATAACATCACGCCTGATTCTCCGCCACAACCGGTCGCTCTCGAATCAGGGGACGCGCTGGTGCTCTGTACCGACGGCTTGTGGAGCCTGCTCAGCGAAGGCGAGATTCAAAGCGCGGTGGCCGGGAAAACTGCAGCTGAGATCTGCGATGCCCTGGTGGACACCGCCAAGAAGCGCGGCGGCCCAGACAACATCACCGTCCAGGTCCTTCGCATAGCCTAGTCGACGTGGCATGGAGGACGGGCGCCTCGCCGTCCCGCCGGACGGATCCCCTGGTTTCTCCGAAAAAGCAAAGAAACCCTACCAACCCTATAGGGTTTTATGTCATCATAGGGCGGTATGAAAATCTCCCAGAAAGGCCTTTACGCCCTGCAGGCCATGATGATGCTGGCCCGCCACTACAACCAGGGCGCCATCCGCATCCGCGATATCGCCTATGAAGAGGTGCTTCCGGAAAAATTCCTGGAACTCATTCTTCTGGAATTGAAGAACGCCCGCATTGTCGAAAGCGTTCGCGGCGCAAAGGGCGGATACCAGCTGCGTCGCCCTCCTTCTGAAATTCGTCTCAGCGAGATCATTCGCCTGATCGACGGTCCGCTGGCCCCTTTCGGCGATGCGGAGCAGCTCCGCAGTCTGATTGATAGCGACCTCGAGCATCGCGCGCTCTACAAGGTTTTTATGGAAGTCCGTAACGCCGCGGCCAAGATCCTGGAGCACACCACCCTGGCCGATATTGTCAACCCGAAGTTTGTCAAGACGGGCAAACGCCTGGGAAAAAAGACGCACGAGGATGCGAGAGTGTTACCCATGGTGGTTCCCGGAAATCCGCGTAGAAGAGAAGACTGAGTTCTGGGTCTCATTGGCGTTGACCATGGATCGCAACGTGGAGCGCGTGGAGGAACTGGTTCTTGAGTGAAGACGCCAAGCTGATCCGTCCCCGTGACGCTGCCAAGGTGCTCGGCATCAGTTATTCCACGCTGAAGCGATGGATCCATACCCGCAAGCTTCTCACCGTCAAGACCCAGGGGGGACATCACCGGATTCCCGAGCGCGAGTTGGATAAGCATCTTCACTTTGCTGAAAGGCGCCTGCCGGTTCCTCAGCGGCGCGCTCAGTTCCGGCAAATCAGCGCCCGCAACCAGTTGATAGGGCGCATTCTCGATATCAAGATCGACGGAATCATGGCACAAATTACCTTGTCGATCGGCGGACAGCGGATCACCTCGGTGATCACCTCGGACGCCGTTCGCGAGCTGCGTCTGCAAAAAGGGCAACTGGCCGCTGCTCTTATCAAATCGACTGAAGTCATGATCCTGAGAGTACAGAGGCCCTGACATGGCAACTTTGACCTTCCGCTGTTGTTGAAACTGCTTTGTTCCGACCCACATTGAGTCGATTCAATTCGATTTGACAGGGCACTTAAATCCAATTTAAACCAGCTTACCTGATAGGGATAGCGATTCCGTTTGGGAGGAGCATTGAAACCATGAATTTTAAGCGGCTGGTTCTGGCAGTCATTCTCATGTCGGGGTTTGGTGGCCGGTTTTGCGTTGCACAGGACATCACCGTTGTCGCCGCTTCCGACCTTCAGTTTGCTTTCCATGATGTAGGCGAACGCTTCGAGAAAGCTACCGGTAAGCAGGTGAAGCTCATTTTCGGTTCTTCCGGCAACTTTTTCGCCCAACTGCAAAACGGCGCTCCGTTTGATGTGTTCTTTTCCGCCGATATTGATTACCCAAAGCGGCTGGAGACTGCTGGCCTGGCCGAACCAAACACCCTCTACCCTTATGCCACGGGGAAAATCGTGGTTTGGGTTCCCAACCAATCCAAACTCGACCTGGGCTTGGGCCTGCGGGTCCTGCTGGATCCCGGTATTCAAAAAATCGCCATTGCTAACCCCGCCCATGCGCCCTATGGACGGGCCGCGGTCGCAGCCCTTCGCCACGAAGGCCTCTACGACCAGATCTCCCCGAAATTCGTTCTGGGAGAGAATATCTCGCAAACCGCTACTTTTGTTGTCTCCGGCAGCGCTGATATTGGAATCCTGGCTCTTTCCCTGGCATTGGCTCCTTCCCTGAAGGAAAAGGGCAGGCACGGAGAAATTCCCGCAGAAGACTATCCCGCCATCGAGCAGGGCGCCGTGATCTTGAAGTCGTCGCCTCATAAGGATATTGCTCGTCAATTCGTAGAGTTCGTAAAGACACCGCCGATTCAGGATCTGTTGCGGAGTTATGGGTTCGCCGTTCCGGCGGCCCCAGGCCTGTCCGGCAAAGCTCAAGCAGAAAAACTCAACCAAAGGGAGAAACAATGAGACGGTTCTTATGGTTCAGCACATTCATACTGTTTATCAGCGGGGCCGTGGCGCAGACTGGCGGAAGTTCCAAGGCCGCTCCACGGAAGGCCATTTCGAAGAAGGCCTCGGCGTCGGCACGTGTTACCAGCCAGGAAGTGCAGGAGCTGCGCGACGCCCTAGCAGCCCAGCAGAGACAGTCGGAGGAGCAGCGCCAACAGCTGGAGCAGCTGAAGTCCCAGCTGCAACAACTCCTCGACGCAACGCAACAGGCCAGCGCCAGCGCGCAAAAAGTGCAGGGCAGCGCTGAGCAGGCGCAGGCCACGGCCGCGCAGGCCCAGCAGTCGGCCGCCGAGGCCCAACGCCAGGCCGATCAGGTTTCCAGCAGCGTTACCGAGGCAAGAACCGGGCTTGCGCTCGTGGACAAGCAATCCAAGGATGAGAACAAGAGACTCAGCGCTTTGCAGGAGGCCCTGGGACGCTTCCGCTTCGTCGGCGACATTCGTGTCCGGGGCGAAGACTTCTTCCAGGACTGCCCTTCGTGCGTGAGCCGCAATCGCGCCCGTATTCGACTGCGCTTTGGCGTCGAAGGCAAGCTGAACGAAGACTTTACCAGTGGCTTCCTGCTTAGTTCCGGCTCCCTGGGCGACTCCAACAGCACCAATGAAACCCTGACTAATTTCTTCACGCGCAAGAGCATTGCCATCGATCGTGCCTACGTAACCTATCAACCCGTAGCCGCAAAGTGGATCAGCCTGACCGGTGGCAAATTTGGCTTTACCTGGCAACGCACTCCGATGACTTTCGATTCAGACCTGAATCCTGAGGGCTTCACCGAAAAATTCTCCTTCGATCTGAAGAGCCCTGTGATCAAGAACTTTACCGTACAGGGCATCCAGTTGCTCTACAACGAAGCCTCCAAGGGTGACGACTCCTTCGCTGTGGGAGGCCAGGTTTCGGGCAAGCTGGATTTTGGTTTCCTTAACAGCACCGCGTCGTTCAGTCTTCTCGACTGGCGATTCCCCGACGCCATCCTGAACGCCTCTTCCTTCGCCGTGCAGTCTCCAGGAGAAGGGCCAGGATGCGCTGCCGGTTCCGGCTTTCCCACCACGGCGCCCTGCGTTTTCGGTCCCCAGGGCTTTACCAACGCGACCTTCACGGATGGGGCCGGCAAACTTCATTTCCTTTCCGGGTTCCTCTACGCCGACTTTATTCTGAATAACCAGATCAAGACCGGCTGGAGTCGTTTCCCCATCAACCTGCTGCTGGAGTACGAAAACAATTTGAACGCTGCTGATCACCCGCTGGACTCGCAGGGAAATGTCCTGACTGGCCTCGGCAAGCAATCGCACGCCTACCAGGTCGATTTCAGTCTGGGGCAGCTGAAGAACAGGAATGACATACAAATTGGGTATGCCTGGTATCGTCAAGAGCAGGATTCTGCTATTTCATCCTTCCTCGAAAGCGAAAACCGGGCGCCTTCGAACCTTCTGCAAAACCGGATTTCTGCACTCTGGAAGGTGCGATCGAATACTGTGGCCAGTTACACCCTGTGGATCGGCCGCACTCTGAACAGCAGCCTGCAGCATGCAATTCTTGCGCCCGGAATTACCCCGGGGGAACAGGAGCCCTACCTCAAGCGCATGCAGTTCGATCTGCTCTACTCCTTCTGACCCTGCGCGGGCGCCGGCGAAAGTCGGCGCCCATTTTCTCCTTGCTTCCGCCGCCGCGTCGCCGGTCGGTTCAAACCGTTCTTCGCCATTCATCTGCTAGAATCCAGAATTCCTGTTCAGGGCAAGATCGGGGAAGGGAGCGCGCACTTGGTAGTTCTAGTCATTGGAGGCGCAGGCTACATCGGCAGTCACGCCGCTCTGGCGCTCAAGCGCCGCGGCTATGAAGCCATCATTTACGACAATCTGGGCGCCGGGCACGCCGAACTCGCCCAGGGCTTCGAGTTGATCGTTGGGAATATTTCGGACGCGGCCAAGCTGGCCCCGGTCCTGGGCCGGGTCGATGCCGTCATGCACTTCGCTGCCCACGCTTACGTAGGCGAATCGGTGATCAACCCCAGAAAATATTTTCAGAACAACGTGCTCGATGGGATCACCCTGCTGAACGCAGTTCTCGACTCCAAGGTCCGTAAATTTATCTTCTCCTCCAGTTGTGCGGTGTACGGTGTCCCGTCAAAGGTCCCCATGACCGAGGACCTGCCGCGGGTCCCGGTGAATCCTTATGGCGTCACCAAATTGATTTTTGAACAGGCGCTCGAGGCCTACAGCCCCGCCTACGGTCTGGGCTACATGAATCTTCGTTATTTCAACGCCGCCGGGGCGGATGAATCCGGGACCATCGGCGAAATGCACAGCCCAGAAACTCACCTCATTCCCTCGGCTTTCGAAGCCATCCGTGGTCAGCGTCCGGCGCTAGAGATATTCGGCGACAAATATCCAACTCCCGACGGCACCTGTGTAAGGGATTACATCCACGTGAGCGATCTGGCGGAAGCTCACGTGTTGGCGCTGGAATATCTGGCGGGCGGGAAGTCGCAGGCAGTCAATCTGGGGACGGGACGAGGCCATTCTGTTCGGGAGATACTCACCGCCATCAAACGGGTCACGGGACGCGAGGTGCCCAGCCGCATGGCGCCGCCCCGCGCCGGAGACCCTCCGGAACTGGTTGCCGATCCCACCCGCGCCGAGAAACTGCTGCACTGGAAGGCCAGGCGCTCGCTCGACGAAATTGTGGCCACAGCCTGGAAATGGGACGAAACGCAGGCTGCAAAGAAGTGATGGTCGTGATTGCGATCAGAGAAAGCAAAGCGCTACCGACCCAGCGTCCAGGAGGCAAAA
>Ga0105240_10012548_pt1 | contig 11690 bp, 11 predicted proteins | sample KBSC54metaG_FD_80426 | JGI IMG/M metagenome (GOLD analysis project Ga0105240, IMG submission 80426) | Corn rhizosphere microbial communities from Kellogg Biological Station, Michigan, USA - KBS C5-4 metaG | ecosystem: Host-associated > Plants > Roots > Rhizosphere > Soil | place: Michigan, USA...
TGCCTACGCGTAGTCGAGGCCGCATTCCATCGACGCCGGCGTGTCGAGGCGCTCGCAGCCTGGTGTCACGTATGTTGGCGCAACTCTACGGGCACCTCCGCCTCGGGTACTCCTGCGCCGAACGCCTCCGCTTCGAACGCCTCCTTCCCGAGCCTCTCCGACTTCGTGAGCCGCCTCCGCCAACCCGAGCTGACTTCCCTCTGGCACCGTTTCCAGGACGAGGAAGAGCCCCTCCCCGAGGCCGACTTCCCTTCCTGGCTCCTCATCCAGGAGCCCGCGTTGGTTTTACAGCTGGCCCAGGACCTGGCCCCCGCCGCCACCGCCCCAGAAGAGTGCTACCGCACCGTACACCGTTGCCTCAGCGCCCGCCGCGCACGCCGCGCAGCCGAGGAACTGGAGCAACGCAAGGTCCTGCAAACGATCAACCCGACCTTGTTCCAGTTGCTAAAGACCTCGGCCTGACAGCGCCCCATGTCCTGACCAGTGACACGCCTCACTGCGCCGCAACCTACAATAGGTTACAACTCTGTCAGGACCGACCTTGAACTCAACATAACGTTGAAAATGTGACGCGTGTCCGCCATCAGGAGCCGACACTGCGCCTCGGTCACGCTCCGGTCATCGTAGGAAGCGATCCATGAAGTATCTGTTGGCAGCCATCCTGGCAGGCGCAGCCGCGTGGTTCTACCTCATCGACGGCAGCAAGCTCGACGAGACCCTGGTCCGCGAGTTCTATGAAACACAATCCCAGCACACCTACGCCCGCGACCCCCACGCGCTGTGCGACGAGATGAGCCGCCACGTCTCGGTCAGGATCACCGGCCACCTCGGCGGCAAAGTAACTTCCGCCTCCTACGACAAAGCCGCCGCCTGCCGCGCGATCGACAACCAGATGAAGTTCTTCGAGGCGATGGGCGACCGCGCCGGCGGCACCCTTACTATCGAATACCACTACGAAATCAGCCGCCTCGAAGTCGCCCCCGACCACAAGAGCGCCACCGTGGATGTCTCCACAGTCCTCAAAATGGGCGAAGAGTTCATGCAGATCTACAGCGACTCCACAGAACGCCTGGAGCGCTCCCTACGCCGCGTCAAAGTCGCCGACGTAGACGCCCAGGTCCGCATGCGCTGGACCCCCGGAGCCATCCTCCACCCCGAACAGTACTTCCAGTCCCAGTGATATGAGCCTGCGGCGCCAGTCGCCACGTCCGCGAACCCCGGCCGCCCGAGGTTACTTGGGCGCAGCCGATCCCTTGAGACAGGCACTCATGAATTTCTTACGCTCGGCGCCTGCCAGGTTCTTGGTCTTGGCGTCGGCGTTGCAGTCCTTCATCTTCTGCTGCTGACTGTTGAGCGGCTTGCTATCAGCGGCCGGACTGGCCGACAGGCAGGTTTTCATGAACGTCTTGCGGTCGTCGCCGGAGAGTCCCTTGGCTTTGGCGTCGGCATTGCAAGTCGTCATCTTGGTTTGCTGCGTGTTATCGGCTGCCGCCGGCTGAACCATGGTTGCCGCGGCAAGGACCGCACCCAGGGTCGCCAGTAACATGGAACGTCTCATAAGCCATCCCCTTATAAACCGCCCGATTCAACGCCCGGTATCGCCGCGGCGCCGTGCGCCGCCGGCATGTCGGAGCTGGCCTATGGTACTACACGGTGAGATGCCTCTGAACCAGCTCATCGGTGAGCTCGGCAATTCCGCCCGAGACCACCAGCCGGCCCTTGTCCAGAATCCGCACGTCGCTGGCCACCCGACGGGCGAAAGGCAGCTTCTGCTCCACCAGCAACACGGTCAGCCCCGTGGCCCGCAGCCGGGTAATCACATCCCCGATCTCGTGAACGATGTTGGGCTGAATCCCTTCAGTGGGCTCATCCAGGATCAATAGCGTCGGCTCGATCACGAGCGCCCTACCGATCGCGAGTTGCTGTTGCTGACCACCCGACAGATCGCCACCCCGCCGATGGAGCATGCGCTTCAAAACGGGAAACATCTCGTAGATGTGCTCAGGTACGGCGCGCGCGCCGTCCTTCCGCGAAGCCAGTCCAACGCGCAGATTCTCCTCGACAGTCAACTGCGAGAAGATCTCACGCCCCTGTGGAACATAGCCAACACCCAGTCGCGCGCGTGCTTCCGCCGGCAAAGCCCGCAGGTCCCGGCCTTCAAACGACAGCTTCCCCGTCGCCAAGGGCAGCAAGCCCATGATGCATTTGAGCAAGGTGGTCTTGCCCATGCCATTGCGTCCCATCAGACAAGTACACGAGCCCCGCGGAACCGTCATATCGAGGTCCCACAGAGTGTGGCTCCCGCCGTAAAACTGATTGACGTGCTCGAGAGTCAGCATTGCGTTCACTCGCCCAGGTAAACCTCGACCACCTTCGGATCGTTCTGCACCTGGTCGATGCTGCCCTCGGCCAGCACATGCCCCTCGTGCAACACCGTGACCTTTTTCGCGATCGACCGCACGAAATCCATGTCATGCTCGACGACAATGACGGAATGCGCTCCAGCCAGGGACGTCAGCAACTCCGCGGTGCGCTCCGTCTCCTGGGGAGTCATTCCCGCAACCGGCTCATCCACGAGCAACAGCCGCGGCGCCTGCATGAGCAGCATGCCGATCTCGAGCCACTGCTTCTGCCCATGCGACAAGGTGCCTGCCAGCGCTCGTCTGCAATCCGCCAGGCCGATGGTCTCCATGACCTCGTCGATGCGATCGCGCTCGGTCGGCGTCAACCGCGCGAACAGGCCATTCCAGACGGACTTGTCCCCGGCCATGGAAAGCTCGAGATTCTCGAAAACCGTGTGCTGCGCGAACACCGTAGGCTTCTGAAACTTACGACCGATACCCGCCTGCGCAATTTCCGGCTCCGTGTGCGCAAGCAGGTCGATCGTCTGGCCGAACCACGCCGAACCCGCGTCCGGACGCGTCTTACCGGTGATCACGTCCATCATGGTCGTCTTACCCGCGCCGTTGGGCCCGATGATGCAACGCAGCTCGCCGGTCTCGATGTACAGCGTCAGAGCGTTGAGAGCCTTGAAGCCGTCGAAACTGACCGTGATGTCCTCGACGTACAGAATAAAACCGTGCGAAGCGTCCGGCCCGACCGCCAGCGGATCACCGGTTACGATCTGCCCCACTCGCGGCGGGCGCGCGCTGCGCGAACGGCCTGAAAGCTTTCCAGCAAGTCTCGCTATGTTCATGCTCGAGACACCTTGCGCCGCCCCACTGTCGCCGCTCGCGCGAGCCCGACCACGCCTCGCGGCAGAAACACCGTGACCAGCACGAACAGGGCGCCCAGCGCGTACAACCACATCTCGGGCAGCGCTGCGGTCAGGTACGTCTTCGCATAGTTCACCAGGAGCGCACCGGCAACGGCGCCATACAGGGTGCCTCGCCCTCCGACAGCGACCCAGATGACCAGCTCAATGGAGTTGAGCGGCGCGAACTCACCCGGATTGATGATCCCAACCTGGGGCACATAAAGCGCCCCGGCCACGCCGGCGAGCACGGCCGAAAATACGAACACCCAAAGTTTGTAGGACTCCGCGCGATACCCCAGGAAACGAGCCCTGCTTTCCGCATCCCTTATCGCCTGAATGACACGTCCGGCGCGCGATATCACGACGTAGCGACAGGCAAGATACCCGGCCGCCAGTGCCACGACGGACGTGACAAACAATCCGACTCGCGTGCCGGGCGCATGCAGATCGAATCCCATCAGGTCCTTGAAGTCCGTGAAGCCGTTATTGCCCCCGAAGCCCATGTCGTTGCGGAAGAAGGCCAGCATCAATGCATAGGTCAGAGCCTGCGTGATGATGGACAGATACACTCCGGTCACCCGCGAACGGAAAGCCAGCCAGCCAAACACGAGCGCGAGCAGACCCGGCACCACGCACACCATGAGCGCGGCAAACCAGAACATGTCGAAGCCGTACCAATACCAGGGCAGCGTCTTCCAATTCAGGAACACCATGAAATCCGGCAACAGCGGATTCCCGTACACCCCACGCGCCCCGATCTCGCGCATCAGGTACATACCGATGGCATAACCCCCGAGGGCGAAAAACGCCGAATGTCCCAGGCTGAGAATCCCGCAGTAGCCCCACACCAGGTCAACTGCCAGGGCGAGAATGGCGTAGGTCATGTACTTACCGAGCAGCGCCACCGTGTAGGTGGTGACATGCAAGGCGGAAGTCTCCGGCACCTCCAGGTTCAGCAAGGGCACGAAAATGGCCAGCACTGCCAGCAACCCCAACAACGTGAGTGCCGGACGATCGAGCACCGTATGTCCCAAAAGCCCTCTTTCCCCGACCAGGCTCGCGGTCAGTGGAGGCGCCGGCGGCGTTGCCATCTGCGAGGCCATGAGCTTCAAGCCTCCGCGGCCCGGCCTTTCTGCGGAAAGAGCCCGCGCGGCCGTCTCTGAATGAAAAGAATCAGGCACACGAGCACCAGGATCTTCCCCAGCACCGCCCCGGCATACGGCTCGAGAATCTTGTTGACGACCCCGAGGGACATCCCGCCGATCAATGTACCCCACAGATTGCCCACCCCTCCGAACACCACCACCATGAACGAATCCACGATGTAGGACTGCCCCAGGTTGGGGCCGACGTTGGTGAGTTGACTGAGAGCCACCCCGGCAACGCCGGCGATTCCCGACCCCAGCCCGAAGGTGAGCGCATCGACCCAGTCAGTCCGCACCCCCATCGCCCTGGCCATGGCCCGGTTCTGCGCGACAGCCCGGACCTCCAGGCCCAGGCGCGTCCGTTTCAGAACCAACTGCAACACGCCGAATACCGCGAGCGCAAAGAGAACGATGACGAGCCGGTTGTACGTGATCGACAGCGCATCGTTGACCTGTAACGACCCCGCCATCCACGACGGCGACTCCACGGGGCGGTTGTTAGCCGTGAAAATGTCACGAACCACCTGCTGCAGAATCAAACTGAGGCCGAACGTCGCGAGCAACGTCTCGAGTGGGCGCCCGTACAGAAAGCGCACAATGAAGCGCTCGATGAGCACGCCGACCAGTCCCGCGACGAGAAAGGCCGCCGGTACGGCCAGAATGATGGAAGCGCCAATGGCATTCGGCAGCAACAACTGCATGACATAGGCCGTGTAGGCGCCGATCATCATGAGCTCGCCGTGCGCCATGTTGATGACCCCCATCACGCCGAAGGTGATCGCCAAGCCGATCGCCGCCAGCACCAGGACCGACCCGAGGCTCAGCCCAAAGAACAAAGTCTCAATGACGCCATAGAACTTGCGCCATGAATCGATATGGCGCACGGCTGCCGCGGCAGCGGCGCGCACGGCTGAGTCCGGTTCCGTACTGGGATCGCGCAACGCAACCAGGCGGTTATACACGTCCGGATTCAAGCTCGAAGCCAAGGACTGGATCGCCGCCAGCCGCTGCCCCGGCGAGCTGTCCCCGAGAGCGGCCAGCGCCAATCCTGTCTCAATCTCGTGCTTTACGGACGCGTCACGCTCTTTCTTTAGCTGCTCCTCCAACAACGTTCGGGTCGCGGCAGCACCCGACGGCGCGCCCCCCTCATCGAAAGCGCGGAGCATCTCTTTGACCGCGGCGAGCCGCGCAGCCGTATCGGGACTCGAGAGGTCGAACTGCGCCAGGGCACTCCGGAGCACCCGGCGCAGCGAATTGTTGATCCCGACCTTCTCGAATCCCTCCACGGGCTCAGTGCCGGCGCTCTTTCCAGTCAGCGGATCCGTCAACGCATAACCGGAAGCAACAGGCGCGACAATGAACACCTTCCCGTCGCTCGCGCGTGAATAGACGTTTCCCTCGAGCAACGCCGCCAACAACTCCTTCGTGCCCGGCCGTCGCTGCTCCGCGAGCCCCCGAATCAGCTCCGCCTTGCGGCTGTAGCCCGCATCCTTCAGCTCCGCCACCGCAGCCGCGAAGGAGCCCGGCGCCTGCTCCGCCGCCGCCGGGCCCACGAACACGCACCCGGCGACGGTCAGCAGAATGGCGACTAGTAGCGCCTTCACGTACAACCACTCACTTGTAGTTCTGCCCGGAGCACACTTTCGTCTTCGTGTTGTAGTTACCGCACTTGAGGGTCACCCAGTCCGCCTCGATGTCCTTGCTGCCGGGCAGGAAGTCAGACCATGCGTCTCCCGGTACCAGCCCCGGCGATTTCCACACGACGTCGAACTGTCCATCCGCGCGCACCTCGCCGATGTAAACGGGCTTGGTAATGTGGTGGTTGGGCAGCACCTTGGCCACGCCGCCGGTGAGATTGGGCGCCTCGAGGCCAGGCAGTGCCGCGATCACCTTGTCAGTTTCGACCGTGCCCGCTTTCTGCACCGCCTTCACCCAGAGGTTGAAGCCGATCACGTGCGCCTCCATGGGATCGTTGAAAGTCCGCTTGTCGTTCTTGATGAACGTATGCCACTTCTTGATCCATTCCTTGTTCGCGGGCGTGTCCACGCTCATGAAGTAGTTCCACGCGGCGAGGTGACCCACCAGCGGCTTGGTATCCAGGCCGGCGAGCTCTTCCTCACCGACCGAGAACGCCACCACGGGGATGTCCTCAGCGGAGATCTTCTGGTTGGCGAGCTCCTTGTAGAACGGCACGTTGGCATCACCGTTGATAGTCGAGACCACCGCGGTCTTCTTCCCCGCGGAGCCGAACTTCTTGATCTCCGACACGATGCTCTGCCAATCGGAATGACCGAACGGGGTGTAGTTGATCATGATGTCCTCGGACTTGACGCCCTTCGCCTTCAGGTACGACTCGAGGATCTTGTTGGTCGTGCGGGGATACACGTAGTCCGTACCCGCCAACACCCACCGCTTCACCCCCACTTCCTTCATGAGATAGTCCACCGCGGGGATCGCCTGCTGATTCGGCGCCGCGCCGGTGTAGATGACGTTCTTCGACGACTCCTCCCCCTCGTATTGCACGGGGTAGAACAGCAGCCCGTTGTCCTTCTCGAACACCGGCAACACAGATTTGCGCGAGACCGAAGTCCAGCAACCGAACACCACGGCGACGTGGTCCTTTTCGAGCAGCTCGGCCGCCTTTTCCGCGAACAATGGCCAGTTGGAAGCCGGATCGACCACGACGGGCTCGAGTTTCTTGCCGAGCAGACCGCCTTTCTTGTTCTGCTCGTCGATGAGCATGAGCACCGTGTCCTTGAGCGTCGTCTCGCTGATCGCCATGGTGCCCGAGAGCGAATGCAGTACGCCGACCTTGATCGTGTCGGCGGCATGCGCCACCGCGGCGAGCGCCAGGCCGCACACCAGCGGCAACGCCCGGGTGAGTGTTTGTTTGAGTTTGCGAGGCGTCGTCCCTGCGCCCCGCCCTGCGGGCCGGCGTTCGCCGGCCAAAAATGTTCCATACATTTTTGTCATTGCGTGTCCCCTGTATCGGATTCGTAAAGTCACATCTGGAGCTGCAGGCCGAGTCCCACTACCTTGTGGTCGATTCCGGCGACGTCGTGGTCGTACTTGACGTCGAGGTAGTAGAGGCTGATGCGAGCGTTGAACTGCTTGATGATGTAGTTCAGCTCGACATCGAGGGTCTTTTGCGTGTCCTTCGGATTCGGCCCGGTGTCGAACGTATAGTCCGCATGCGCGTACTTCAGGAGCGGCTGGAACCTGCCCACGCCGACCACCTGCGGAAACAGGTAGCTTCCCAACACGTAATAGCCGTTGCTCGTGTCGCCCGCGTAGCCGCCGAAGTGATCGTACTTCGCATACTCCGACTCCACGTCCACGACACCGGCATTCGGCAGCTTCTTCTCCAGGAGGAAGTCGGCCGAGTAAGCCTTGTTACCGTCCTCCGACTGGCCGTCGACGCCGATGGCCAGCAGATCCTTGTCGCCGTAGTACGTCCCGTTGAGGTAGTAACCGGACTCCTTGTCCCAGAGGTCGACCATGACGCGCGCGGACGACACCACGTTGGAGGTACCAACCGTGCTCGGCACATCGAACGCACCGACCGCCACCTTGAACATTCCGAACTGGCCCCAGTACATGACGCCGTTATCGCGGCCCACCGCTGTCGATGGATAGCCGTCCTGCACTCCGTCCCGATACACGGCCCATTGGTTTGCATAATATGGGCCATAGAGGTTGGCCCGGTCGCTGGGCGGCAGGAACCGCCCCGCCCAGATGTTGAGCTCGTCGCCCCAGGAGAATTGCGCGACCGCATCCAGCACCTGCACGGCGTTGTTACCCGCGGGCGGACTGCCCTCGTACTCGGTGTTGAACATGAAGCTGATGTGGTCCGTTACCTTGCCGTTGATGTACAGCCGGATGCTGTCGAGATTGAAATCGTCGGTCTTTTTGCCGCCGCCCGACGGATCGGTGTACTCAAAATCGGTGCGCACACCCGCTCCGACCGAAATGGGCGGCAGCGACACATCCGCAAAGGCGCGGGACAGTGGCGCCGCCAGGAGAACGGCGCCGAAGCAAGCGGCCACGAGGCCGCCGCCCGGCCGCCCAGCGTCGTCCCGCGTGGCATCGCCGGCGCTTCTCGGGATTTCCTCCACTGCGTTTCGGTCACGCTGCGGTCGCGCGCGGCCTGGACTCGGGCACAAAGTTGGTGCGAACCGAGCCCCACTCGGCTCGAATTGGTGCGATCTCATCGTTTGGCTACTCCCCACGGGCTCAACGCCTGTTTGTCGTTACGCTAGGAGAGCGGCACCGCGAGCGGTACGGGTCGATTGACGTAGGGACATGGGGCGTTTGACGTAGACGGGGTGTCGTGAGGGAATGCGATGATGCAGACCCATGCGTGGCGGTATTCCAACAACAAAGGGCGGGACGGCGGCCGGTGAACGCGGCAACGCAAGTACATCAACGCGTCGACGGCGAAGCGCGGATCGCATTTCGCCGCGGAGCCGACGGACGGACGGCGCTCGCGGACCTTTATCAGCGCGCCCCCTGCCGCGTTATGTTCCCGGCGACCGAGCCCGACGAGCCTGTACAGGCTGTTCTGCTGACGACGAGCGGAGGGTTGACGGGCGGCGATCGAACACGCGTCGCCGTCGAAATCGCAGCCCACTCCCGGGCCACGCTGACCACCCAGGCCGCCGAAAAAATCTACCGTGCCTTGCCCTCCACCGGCGATGCGATAGTCCAGGTGGAAATGCAAGTGGGCGCGGACGCCTGGGCCGAGTGGCTCGCGCAGGAGACGATCGTCTTCGAGGGCTCGCGTCTGCGCAGACTATTCGTCGCGGATGTAGCCGCGACTGCCAGACTGCTTGCGGTGGAAAGCATCGTGTTTGGCCGCACGGCCATGGGAGAACACTTCGACACAGGCCTGTTACACGACACCTGGCGCATCCGGCGTGGTGGCAAGCTCGTCTGGGTCGACGCTCTCCACCTGGAGGGCGAGGTGCGGCAGCTCCGTGGCGCGCCCTTCGGATTTGGCACAAGCGTTGCTTGCTCAACTGTACTCTACGTGGGTGCGGATGCGACGCAGCAGTTGACCGAGGCCCGCCGGATTCTGAGTCGATGTGCTCTCCCCTGCGGGGCAACCTCGCTGGACGGAATCGTCATCGCGCGCATAATGGCCGCGGACGCCGTCGAGTTGCGCGCGGTGGTCATGCAACTGGTCGCGGGACTCAGAAGCGCAGCGGGATCACTACCGGCGCGACTGCCTCGCGTTTGGACCTGTTGACATGGCACTCTTACCGGCACGCAGTGCCGCTAAATGTAGCGGGTCGCTTCGACCCGCAGGAAAAGTGGCCGAAGGCCTCAAATGCACCTGACACCTCGCGAAAAAGACAAGCTGCTGGTCGCCATGGCCGCGATGGTTGCGCGGCGGCGCCTGGAGCGCGGCGTAAAGCTCAATCATCCGGAGGCGGTCGCCCTCATCACCGATTTCGTGGTCGAAGGCGCGCGCGACGGTCTGAGTGTCGCCCACTTGATGCAGGCTGGCGCCCAGGTCCTTACACGGGACCAGGTCATGGAGGGAGTGGCCGAAATGATTCACGACATCCAGGTCGAGGCAACGTTTCCCGATGGCACCAAGCTCGTCACCGTCCATCAACCCATCCGCTGACCCGTCGAGGCCACCATGATTCCGGGCGAGATTCTGACAGTCGAGGGTGATATCACCCTCAACGCGGGACGCACCTCCGAGGTCCTGACCGTCGCCAACACGGGCGACCGTCCTGTCCAGGTAGGCAGTCACTACCACTTCTTCGAAGTCAACCCGGCACTCCACTTCGACCGCGCCAAAGCGCGCGGCATGCGGCTCGACATCCCGTCCGGCACCGCGATCCGGTTCGAGCCCGGCCAGAGTCGCGACGTGCAACTGATACCGTACGTCGGCGCACGTCAGGTAGTCGGATTTCGTGGGGAAATCATGGGAGCCGTTGACTGATGGCAACGACAATCACACGCCGCGCCTATGCCGCGATGTACGGCCCCACGGTCGGGGACCGGATCCGCCTCGCCGACACCGAGCTCTTCATTCGCGTAGAAGCAGACCGCACCATTTATGGAGAAGAGGTCAAGTTCGGCGGCGGCAAAGTCATCCGTGACGGCATGGGTCAAAGCCAGGTGAGCCGTGCCGGCGGCGCCGTCGACACCGTCATCACCAACGCGGTGATCCTCGATCACTGGGGAGTTATAAAGGCGGACATCGGCATTCGCGACGGACTCATCACCCGTATCGGCAAAGCCGGCAATCCCGATGTGCAACCGGGCGTCGACATCGTGGTCGGGCCCGGCACGGAAGTCATTGCCGCCGAGGGCAAAATCGTCACCGCCGGCGGTATCGATTCACACATTCACTTCATCTGTCCCCAACAGATCGAGCACGCGCTGTACGCGGGTGTCACGACGATGCTGGGTGGAGGAACCGGCCCTGCGCACGGTACGCTGGCTACGACCTGCACGCCTGGCCCCTGGCACCTGGCGCGCATGATTGAATCTGTGGACGCGCTGCCGATGAACATCGGGTTCTTTGGAAAAGGCAACGCCAGCGAGCCGGCCGCACTCGAAGAGATGGTCAATGCCGGCGCCTGCGGCCTGAAGCTCCACGAGGATTGGGGCACGACCCCCGCCGCGATCGACTGCTGCCTGTCAGTCGCGGACGCGATGGACGTCCAGGTCACACTCCACACCGATACACTCAACGAGTCGGGATTCGTCGAAAGCACCATCGCGGCCTTCAAAGGTCGCACCATCCACGCATTCCACACCGAGGGCGCCGGCGGCGGACACGCGCCTGACATTATTCGGGTCTGCGGGCTACCCAACGTCCTGCCCTCGAGCACGAATCCAACGCGACCGTATACGGTCAACACGCTCGACGAGCACCTGGACATGTTGATGGTGTGCCACCACCTGGACCCGCGCATCGCCGAGGACGTTGCGTTCGCCGAGAGCCGCATTCGCAAGGAGACGATCGCCGCCGAGGACATCCTGCACGACCTGGGCGCGTTCTCCATGATGAGCTCCGACAGCCAGGCGATGGGACGGGTGGGTGAGACGATCATCCGGTGTTGGCAGACAGCAGACAAGATGAAGCGCCAACGAGGGTCGCTGCCACCGGATACCGAGGGCAGCGACAACTTCCGGGCACGCCGCTACATTGCCAAGTACACGATCAATCCAGCCATTGCGCACGGCATCTCGCGTTATGTGGGCTCAGTTGAGGTGGGCAAGCTCGCGGATCTCATCCTCTGGTCACCTGCCTTCTTCGCGGTAAA
>Ga0105240_10012551_pt1 | contig 11688 bp, 11 predicted proteins | sample KBSC54metaG_FD_80426 | JGI IMG/M metagenome (GOLD analysis project Ga0105240, IMG submission 80426) | Corn rhizosphere microbial communities from Kellogg Biological Station, Michigan, USA - KBS C5-4 metaG | ecosystem: Host-associated > Plants > Roots > Rhizosphere > Soil | place: Michigan, USA...
AACTCGAGAACGCGCGCGCGATTTTCGAGCGGACGCAGAATCTGGCCAAGCAGAACGTCGTCTCTCCCCAGGAGCTCGACCAGGCAAGGACGAGCTTTCAAGGCGCCCAGGCAAAGCTCGATTCGCTGAAAAAACAGGCCGATGCGGCGCGGGCGGCCGTCGCGCTCGCGCGATCGAATGCCGAGCAGATCAAGATGCGGCGCAGCCAGCTAGAGGCGAACCGTCATCAGGAGGCGGCCGCCGCCGCGCAGAAAACCAAGGCGGACGTGCGGCTGTCGTATACCGAATTGCACGCGCCAATCGACGGCGTCGTCGACGTGCGGCCGGTGCGAATCGGGGAAGTCGTCACACCCGGCCAGCCGGTGATGACCTTGATTAATCCCGACGACTTGTGGGTTCGGGCCGACGTCGAGGAAACCTATATCGACCGCGTGCGGATTGGCGCCAAGATGACGGTGCGGCTGCCCTCGGGAGACGAGCGCGTCGGGACCGTGTTCTATCGCGGCGTGGACGCAGGGTTTGCCACGCAGCGGGACGTGAGCCGCACGAAGCGCGATATCAAGACGTTCGAAGTACGGCTGCGGTGTGACAACAAAGATCGCCGTCTCGCCGTCGGCATGACAGCTTACGTGCTGTTGCCGCTCAAATGACCACACCGCGATGAGTCGAGTTTCGTAGCGCCAGGCTTCGGCCGAGCGCCTCCGACAATGCCAGCGATCGACGTTCAGAACATCGTCAAGACATTCGGCGACTTCACCGCCGTGAAGGGGATTACCTTCCAGGTGGCGAACGGGGAGATCTTCGGCCTGCTCGGCCCGAATGGCGCCGGCAAATCGACGCTGATCCGCATGTTGACGACGCTGCTGACGCCGACCTCAGGCACGGCGATCGTGAACGGATTCGACGTCGTGAAGCAGGCCGACGGCGTCCGCCAGTCCATCGGCGTCATCCCGCAGGCGATGACGAGCGACCTCGAGTTGAGCGTCGAGGAAAACCTGATCATCTTCGCGAAACTGTACGGCGTTCCCCGCGAGAAGCGCGCACGGCTGATCTCGGAGCTTCTTGCGTCGGTCGAGCTGACGCAGTGGGCCGACAAACAGGTGAAGAACCTCTCGGGCGGCATGCGCCGGCGGGTCGAGATCGCCCGGGGCCTCGTCCACGAGCCCAGAATCTTTTTTCTCGACGAGCCGACGACCGGCCTCGATCCCGTGTCGCGCGTGAACGTCTGGGAGATGCTGCAGAAAATCAAAGCCGAGCGCGATCTCACGATTCTGATCACGACGCATTACATGGACGAAGCCGACAAGCTCTGCGATCAGATCGCGATCGTGGATCATGGTGAGCTGAAGGCGCTCGACTCGCCGTTGAAGCTGAAGGCGTCGATTCCGGGCCGCAACGTGCTCGAGCTCAGCTTCAGCGGCGAGCCGCCGGACTGGCGCGAGCGCCTGGCGCGTCTTCCCGACGTGGAATCCGTCACGGGCGAAGATCATCTGTTTCGAATCGCCTCTCAGAACGGACCGGCGACAACGATGGCTATGATGGAGATGGCTGCGAACGCGGGGGTTGGCGTCCAATCGCTGTCGGTGCAGAGCACGACGCTCGACGATGTGTTCGTGCACTACACCGGCCGAGCGCTGCGCGACGCCCTGCAGGAACCCTCGGCGATGGACCGCGGCTTCATGATGCCGCGGCGGCAATAGCATGCAACGCACCTGGGCGATCATCGAACGCGAGCTCCGCCGGTTCCGCCGCAGCCCGACGTTGATCGTCATCTCGATGATCTTTCCCGTCGTCCAGCTCGTCGTCCTGGGCTACGCCTTCGGCGGCAACCTGAAGAACCTGAAAGTGGGCGTCGTCGATCAGGATCATGGCGTACCGGCGGTGAAGGTGCGCGAGATGTGCTCGGCCATCGCAGCCGGCGCGCGCACCTTCGAGACCGTCGAGTATGCGGATCAGGGCCATGCGCTCGCCGATCTTCGCAACGGCCGCATCAACGGGGTCCTGACGATCCCGCCCGAGTTCTCGCGTCGCGTGCTCGAGCGGAACCAGCCTCGCGTCGCCCTCATCGAGGACAATACCGACAATTTCGTATCGGCGACGCTCGTCGGCACGGTGAACAGCATGATGGCGGCTTACAACGAGCGGCCACCCTTGGCAACGCGCGTTCCGACCGAGGCTACCCTCGACGTCGTTGAGGTGTATCCGTACGTCCCGTACGTGCAGTACCTGCTCCCCGGTTCGATCGTGATGTCGATCTTCATGATGGTGATGATCGGCGGCGGCATCATCTTCATCGACGACAAGGCGCGTGGCCTGCACGAAGGTTATCTGGTAACGCCGATCACGAAGCTGGAGTTGATCGCCGGCTTCAACATCTCGGGCACCATCAAAGCCGTGCTCGCCGGGATGGCGCTGATGATCGTCGGGTCGCTGATTGCGGGCATACCGAACCCGTTCGACGTGATGCGGTTGATTCGGCTGATTGTCGTCATCGTGATCACAGCGTTTGCGCTCATCAGCCTGATGTTTCTGCTCATGGTGCGCGTGAACGATCCGCTCGTCCCGCGCGCGACGTTCGGCGTGTTGAACACGCTCCTGTATTTTCCGAGCGGCGCCGTGTACCCGCAGCAGGGATTTCCAGCGTGGATGCAGGCGATCGCCGCCGTCGACCCCTTCACGTACTCGGTGCACGCGTTCAAGAGCCTTCTGCTCAAGAACACGGGCTTCGAGGCAATCTGGGTCGATCTTGCCTATCTGCTGCTGTTTTCGGCGATCGCCATGACCGCCGCCACGAAACTGTTTCGGCGAACCTTGTGAGACGAGAGGTCAACGTCAATGATCGCGGTCGTGTGGCAGTTCGACGTGAAGAAGGGACGGGAGGCCGATTTCGAGCGCTTCTACGGCGCCGACGGCGAGTGGACGGCGGTGAACCGGCACAGCCGCTCGTACCTCGGCACCTCTTTTCTGCGGGATCAGAATCGGGATGCCCGCTACCTGGTCGTCGAATATTGGAGCGAGATGCTCGTCTACGAGCAGCACCGGTCCTTCATCGGCGACGAGATGGCGAGGCTGGAAGCGCTCCGCAGCGACCTCGTCGGCCACGTCGAGCCGCTCGGCATCTTCACCGCGCTCGACGTTCCCGATCGCGCTGGCCCGACGTGGTCCCGACGCACATGATCCAGCCCGGCCACAACGCTTCGCCGCGTCTGTCAAAATAGCCGAGTGGAAGCACTACAGCGCCGCCGGACCGTGTTTCTCGTGACGGTCCTCGGCCTGCTCCCGTTCTTCGGCGGGGTCAGCGCGCTCGTCAGAGGGGCGCGCGCGCGGCGGCAGCAGATCGCCGTGGATTGGGCCGCGCGAGGCGATCGCGATCTGCACGCCGGGCGCCCCGATCGCGCGGCCGAGGAGTATCGTTCCGCGCAGGAGTACGCGCGCGACAGCAACGCGTACCGCTTGCAGCTCGCCGAAGCGCTCATCGCGAGCCGTCACACCGATCAGGCCCGCGGTCAGCTGCTGGCGTTATGGGCCGAAACGCCGGCCGACGGCTTCATCAACCTCGAGCTCGGTCGCATTGCCGCGGGGCAGGGCGACACAACGGAGGCGGTGCGCTTCTATCACGCCGCCATCGACGGCGCATGGAGGCAGGATGCGCTGGCGTCGAGACGCAACGCGCGGATCGAGCTCGCGAAATATCTGATCGGCAAAGGCGATCGGACGAAAGCGCAAGCCGAGCTGATCGCGCTCGTCGACGAGCTGCCTCCGGACCCGGTCGTGATGACCGACACGGCCGCCCTGCTGCTCGAAAGCGGAACGCCGCAGCGCGCCGAGGCTGTTCTCGCCAAAGCGCTCACGTTGAGTCCCCGCGACGCCCGCGCGCTGCAGCTCGCCGCCGAGGCGGCGTTCTCGCTCGCCGACTACCACGCAGCTGCGCGCTACTTCGATCTCGCCGCAAGCGTTGGACCGCTCGATGCGGAACACCAGCGGATGCGCAGCCTGAGCACGCGCGTCCTCACGCTCGATCCGTTCGCGCGCGGCATCTCCTCCCGCTCGCGGGTACGCAGGGTGATCGAAGCGTTCCAGATCGCACGGCAATCGCTCGACCGGTGTCCTGCCGAAGCGCTGCCCGATCTCCGCGCGCGGGTCGCGGCGGCGGAGCCCAAGACCACGGAACGCGTGCTCGCCCAGGATCCCGACGCGGTGGACGACACGATCTCTCTCCTGACCGACATCGAAGCGGCGACAATCGCCTGCCAGCCAGGCGGCAACGATGATGCGGCGCTCCGACTCGTGCTCAAGCAGCGGCGCTCGTCGTGATGCAGCCAAAGCGCGCGTTCTCGATTACGTCCACTCTGTCGATCGGCGAGGAGCAGTTCTTCCTGGTCGTGGCGATTCTCATCGGCGTGTACTCGGGTCTCGCCGTCGTTTGCTTCCGCATCGCTATCGAATGGCTGCGCCTGCTGCTGCTCGGGTCGGCTCTCACGCCCTCTTTTCCGCGCGTGCCGATCGTGCCCGTCGCCGCCGGCCTGGTTGTCGCGGCGCTCGTCGTGCTCGTGTTCCCGGCAGTCCGCGGCAGCGGCGTCAACCAGACGAAGGCCGCCCTTTACGTCTACGACGGCTACATCGCGTTCCGCACCGTTATCGGGAAGTTTGTGACAAGCGCGCTCGCGATCGGGAGCGGTCAGTCGCTCGGACCCGAGGATCCCTCGCTGCAAATCGGCGCCGGCATTGCGTCGGCGATGGGACGGCGGATGAAGCTCTCGCGCGAACGGCTTCGGTACATCGCGCCCATCGGCGCAGCGGCCGGCCTCGCGGCGGCGTTCAACTCGCCGATCACCGCGGTGCTGTTCGTCATCGAAGAGGTCATCGGCCGATGGACCGCCGGCGTGCTCGGAGCCGTCGTGCTATCGGCTGTGGCGAGCGTCGTGACGGAGCAGTGGTTCCTCGGGGACGACCCGCTGTTTCGTGTGCCGCCGTACCACCTCGTGCACGGCGCTGAATTGATCGCGTACGCCGTGCTCGGGCTGCTCGGGGGCGGCGTCTCGCTCGTATTCGTGAAAGCGATCGCCGCGCTTCGCCCCCGGCTGCGCGCTCTGCCTCCGTGGACGTGGTACGTGCAGCCGGCGCTCGCCGCCCTGCTCGTGGCGACCATCGGGCTCAGGTTTCCTCAGGTGATGGGCGCCGGGTACGAGTACATCGACCAGGCCATGCACGATCAATATGGGTGGCGGACGCTCGCGGCGCTGTGCATCCTGAAAGTGGTCGCGACGACGGCGTCGTTCGTGAGCGGGACGCCCGGCGGCCTTTTCGCGCCGACGCTGTTCATTGGCGCGATGCTCGGCGGCGCCGTCTGCGGCGTCGAGCGCCTCGTCGCGCCGCACATCACCGGCCCCATCGGTGCGTACGTCCTGGTCGGGATGGGGACGCTCTTTGCGGGCAGCCTCCGCGCGCCGATGACGTCGGTGTTCATGATTGTCGAAGTCAGCGGCAATTACTCCATCATCCTGCCGGTGATGATTTCGAACACGATCGCGTACTTCGTCTCACGCCGCTTCCAGGCGCACTCGCTCTTTGATCTGCTCGCGCGTCAGGACGGCACCGAACTGCCGTCGATGGAGGAGGAGCGCGAGTTCGCCGTGCAGTCGGTCGAGGATGCGATGCGGCCGGCGACGGGCGCCCGCCTGATCGGGTCCGAATCGGTCGCCGCGAGCATTGCGCGCCTCGAGGACGTCACCGCGGATTATTTCCTCGTCGACCTCGGCAACGGTTCCTGGGGAGGTGTCTCGCGAGACCAGCTGCTCGCGCTCGCATCGACGGGGCCGGGCGACGCGGCGCTTGCATCGTTCCTCGCGCCGATCGAGCGGCCATACCTGTATCCGGATCAATCGCTCGAAGTCGCGCTCCGCGCGTTGAAGGGGCGGCCGTTCGTGCCGGTCGTTCATCGCGCGGATCCTCGGCGGCTCGAAGGCGTTCTGGCGCTCGACGATGTGCTGCGCGCCGTGGCAGGGACCGAGCGCATCGGATAAACTCAACGAATCGTGTCCGTTGTTTCCAGTGCGCCGCCGTTGTGGGCGTCGGGCGCGTGCGCCGGCGTGCACGCGGCCGGCTGCCGCCATGTCGTGTACGTGCCCGACAATCCGCTCTCGCACGTGCTCCGCGAATTCGCCGAACGTTTTTCCGATGTGCGATTGATACTCGCGACGCGCGAAGAAGAGGCGTTCGGAATCGCCGCCGGTCTGTATCTGGCGGGCGCGACTCCGGCGCTGATGTTCCAGTCGAGCGGCGTCGGCAATTCGCTGAACGCGATCACATCGCTCTTTCTGCCGTATCAGATACCGGCGCTCATGATCGTGAGCATGCGCGGCGACGAATCGGAGTGGAATGCGGCGCAGGTGCCGATGGGCCGGGCGTTGCCGGCCATTCTGGATGCCATGGCCGTGCCGTATGTGATTCCCGCGCGCTCGCAGGATGTCGGCGACCTGGTGCGGCTCGCGGCGGTCACGGCCTTCAGCACCCGCACCCTGCGTGCGTGCCTCCTGCCGCGCCGGATCACGAGCGGCGCCGACGCGGCGTTTGCGGGTCGGTCGTGAATCGTCTCGAAGCGACGCGCCTGCTCGTGTCGCTCGTCGGCGATTCGCCAATCGTCGCCAGCCTCGGCCATCCGGCCTACGATCTTTTCGCGGCGGGCGATCGTCCCGCGAATTTCTATACGTGGGGCAGCATGGGACTTGCCTCGTCCATCGGCCTCGGCCTCGCGATCGGCCGTCCTGATCTGCGCGTCGTCGTGCTCGACGGCGACGGCTCCCTGCTCATGAACCTCGGATCGCTTGCCACGATTGCGGCGCTGCAGCCTCGTAACCTCGTCCTGATCGTCTGGGACAACGAAGAGTACGGCACGACGGGAGGCCAGCCGACCCCAACGGCCGGCGGCGCCGATCTGGCCGGCGCTGCGCGGGCGCTCGGCGTCAGCCAGAGCGTCATCGTGCGGACCGACCGCGAGCTGCGCGACGCGCTCGCGCAACCATCACGCGAACGGGGCGCTTCGGTGATCGTCGCAAAAGTGTCCGAATCGCGTCCGACGATGAAGCCGCCGCTCGATTGTGTGTTCATCAAGCAGCGATTCATGAGGGCGATTGGCGGACCCGAGCTGGCGACAGAAGGCGGTGGAGCATGACGGTCGGCGTCCTTCGTGCGGCGCAGCGGTTCGGCGAATTCATCGCGTCCGGCGTGCCGCCCGCGGCGGCTCGCGCTCGTGCGGCGGCCGCCGTGCTCGACACGATCGGCGTTGCCCTCGCAGGCGCGAGCGAGCCGGCTGCGCAGATCGTGCGCAAGACGATCGCAGCCGATGGAGGCGGCGGATCAGTCCTCATGGGTGCTCGCGAAACGGCATCGGCGCCGAACGCTGCGCTCGCGAATGGCACGGCCGCGCACGCGCTCGATTTCGACGACATGTGCTTCGTCTCGCTGGCACACCCCAGCGCGCCGCTCGTGGCCGGCACGCTTGCTGCGGCCGAGATCGTCGGCGCCAGCGGCGCATCGGTGCTCGACGCTTATGTCGTCGGCTTCGAGGTGGAGGCGCGCCTTGGCGTGGCGATGAATCCGCGCCACTACGAACGCGGCTGGCATTGCACGTCCACGCTCGGGACAGTGGGAACGGCGGCGGCTGCGAGCCGCGTTCTGCGCCTCGACTTCGTGCGAACGGCTCATGCCCTGGCAATCGCCGCATCGGAGGCGTCCGGGCTGAAGGAAAATTTCGGCACGATGGTCAAGCCGCTCCATGCGGGCTTGGCGGCGCGAAGCGGCCTCCTGGCGGCGCTGCTGGCGAAGAACGGCATGACCGCAAGCGAGGCGGCGATCGAGGGCTCTCAAGGTTTTCTGGCGGCGATGGACAGCCGGTTGCCGACCGCTGACGACCAGGCCGCCGACCTTGGCAGCCGATGGGAGATCATCGATACGGGGATCACCGTGAAGCTGTATCCGTCGTGCGCCGGCACGCACCCGACAATCGACGCGCTGCTGGCGCTGCGCCGGCGTGAGGGATTCGCCGCTTCAGATGTCGATCAGGTCGAGGTGTTTGTCGATTCGATCACACCGACCGTGCTCATCCACGAGCGGCCGGCGTCGCCGCTCGAGGCGAAGTTCAGCATGCCGTTCTGCGCCGCAGCGGCGATTGTCGACGGCCATGTCGGCATCGATACGTTCGAGAACGCACTGTCGGCCCCGGCGATCATCTCGATGATGCCGCGCGTCCTCATGCGAGCGGATCCGGCGCTCGACGGCGTCGGCGCGCCGCTGACACAGGCGCGGCTGCGCGTCCGCTTGCGCGGCGGCCGTGTGCTCGAAGCGAGCGCAAATGGTGCGCGCGGCTACCCCGAACGGCCGGCAAGCGAGGACGAGCTGGCGGCGAAGTTTCTGTCGTGCGCGGCGCGCGCGATTCCTGAGTCGCAGGCGCGGGAGGCGCTCACGATGCTGCGCCGGATTGAGACGCTGGCCGACATCCGCGAGCTTACACGCACGCTCGCGCACGCGTAGAACCCTCCGGTCTGATATCCGCGTTACGACCGGCCGCTCCCGGCAGCCGTGCCACGGCGCGGCCGCGGAACGTGGCCACGCTTCCAGACCATGAACGTGCGGGTGAACTCGATAATCGGCGTGCCGTGCTGGTTCATTCCGGTCGTGCGCACTTTCACGATGCCGACCGCCGGACGCGACTTCGACGCTCGCGTCTCGAGCACCTCGCTGCGCGAGTAGACGGTATCGCCTTCGAAGAGGGGATTCGGCAGCTTCACTTCGTCCCAGCCGAGGTTGGCGACGCCGTTCATCGTGAGGTCGGTCACCGATTGTCCGGTGACGAGTGCCAGCGTAAAGCACGAATTCACGAGCGGCTTCTTGAATTCCGTTTCGCGCGAGTACTCCGCGTCGAAATGAATCGGATTCGTGTTCATCGTCAGGCACGTGAACCAGATGTTGTCGGCGGCGATCACGGTTCGGCCGAGCGGGTGCTCGTAGACATCTCCGACTTCGAAGTCCTCGAAGACCCGTCCGGTCCAACCAGCTTTGACGGCCATCACACCACTCCCTGCGCGCGGAATCGCGCGATCGCGTCGACATCGAATCCGAGCTCATCGAGAATCGCGTCGCTGTGCTCGCCGAGCGCCGGCACGGCGCCCATCGCCCGATCCTCGCCGTCCACCGCCGTTGGCGGAAGCAGCGCGTCGATCGGCCCGGCGGGCGAATCCACGCTGCGCCACCGGCCGCGGCTGGCGAGCTGAGGATGATCGAGGAACGCCTCGATCGAGTTCATCCGCGCGAATGCGATCTGCGCCAACTCCAGCCGACGCACGATCTCGCCCTCCGTCAGCGTGCCGAACACGGCGTTGATTTGCTGGTGCAGCGCCTCTCGATGTTCGACGCGCCGCGAGTTCGTGCTGAAGCGTTCGTCGTCGGCGAGCGCAGGCCGGCCGATCACGTGGCTGCAGAATCGTTCCCACTCGCGCGCGTTCTGGATTCCAAGATACACGTCGCGGCCGTCGCCGGTTGGAAACGGTCCATATGGCGCGATCGACGCGTGGTTTGCGCCGGTGCGGGCCGGCGCGGTGCCGCCGTACTTCGTGTAGTACACCGGCGCACTCATCCATTCGGCAAGCGAGTCGAAGAGCGACACGTCGACGGTGGCGCCTCGTCCTGTGCTCGTGCGTTCGATGAGCGCCGCGAGAACGCCGCTGAAGCCGTACATGCCGGCGGCGATGTCGGCGATCGATATGCCGACCTTCACAGGCGCACTGTCGGTGCCCGTGATCGAGACGAGGCCGACCTCGCTCTGCACGAGGAGATCGTATGCCTTCTTCGCGGCATATGGTCCCGAGCTGCCATACCCTGACACGTTGCAGACGATGAGCCGCGGGTAGCGCGCGCGCAGGTCGGCCGCGCCGGCGCCGATCCGGCCAGCGGCGCCCGGCGCGAGATTCTGCACGAACACGTCGGCGCGCGCCAGAAGCCGGCCGAGGATCGGCCCGCTTTCTTCGTGCTTGAGATCGAGCGTCAGCGATTCCTTCGATCGATTCAACCACACGAAGTAGCTGGAGAGCCCCTTCACCGTCGTGTCGTAACTGCGCGCGAAGTCTCCGCCGTGCGGCCGTTCGATCTTGATGACGCGCGCGCCGAGATCGGCGAGCTGGCGCGTCGCGAACGGCGCGGCGACGGCCTGTTCGACGGCAACGACAGTGATGCCCTTGAGGGGTTGCATGGTGATCCGCTCGGCTAAAGCCTCGCGCTACGTCCTGTCACGGCTAAAGCCTCGCGCGAAGTGCGCTCAGTATGATCGAGGTAGTCCCAGCACGTGCTCGCCGACGTAGGCAAGAATCAGGTTCGTCGAAATCGGCGCGACCTGATACAACCGCGTCTCGCGGAACTTCCGCTCGATGTCGTACTCTTCGGCGAACCCGAATCCTCCGTACGTCTGGACCGCCACGTTCGCGGCTTCCCATGAAGCGTCGGCCGCGAGCAGCTTGGCCATGTTCGCCTCGGCGCCGCACGGTTCGCCGCGGTCGAAGAGTTCCGCCGCGCGGACACGCATGAGATCCGCCGCCTCGACGTTCACGTGCGCGCGCGCGATCGGAAACTGGATGCCCTGGTTCTGGCCGATCGGGCGATTGAACACGACGCGGTCCTTTGCGTACCGCGTCGCGCGCTCGACGAACCAGCGGCCGTCGCCGATGCATTCGGCGGCGATGAGTATGCGCTCGGCATTCAGCCCGTCGAGAAGATAACGAAACCCGCGGCCTTCTTCTCCGACGAGCGCGTCGGCCGGCACTTCGAGATCATCGAAGAACAGCTCCGTCGTCGCGTGATTCATCATCGTGCGAATGGGCCGGATCGTCAGCCCGTGCCCGACGGCCTTTCGCATGTCGACGAGCAGAATCGAGAGTCCATCAGTCCGCTTCTTCACCTCGTCGACCGGTGTCGTGCGACAAACGAGGAGCATCAGGTCCGAATGCTCCGCGCGCGAAATCCACACTTTCTGGCCGCGAACCACGTAGTGGTCGCCTTTGCGCGTCGCGAAGGTCTTCAACTGCGTCGTGTCGGAACCGGTTGTCGGCTCGCTGACGCCGAAGGCTTGCAGGCGGAGCGCCCCGCTCGCGATCTGCGGCAGGAAGGCGCGCTTCTGCGCGTCGGAGCCATGTCGCAGCAGCGTGCCCATGGTGTACATCTGCGCGTGGCACGCACCCGCGTTCGCGCCGCTCCGGTTGATCTCTTCGAGAATGATCGATGCTTCGATGATGCCGAGCCCCGATCCGCCGTACTCTTCGGGAATGAGCGCCGCGAGGTAACCGGCGTCGGTCAGCGCGGCGACGAACGCGTCTGGATACGCGCGGCGCGCATCGAGGTCGCGCCAGTAGCTGTCGGGGAACGCCTTGCAGAGATCGCGGACGGCTCTTCGGAGATCTTCATGGAGTTCGACGGCCATAACAATTGGGGATGGCAAATTGCAAAATGCAGATTTGCTGATGGCGATCAATCGTCAATTTGCAATCATCAATCTGCAATCATACTCGGAGTACCATGGCGGGTTGATGGCGACGGTCGCCGATCGGGTCGTGGCGCGGCTGCGCGAAGCTGGCGTGAGCCACATCTTCGGGATGCCGGGTGGTGGCGGAAATCTCGATCTGATCGACGCTGCCGGCCGTGCTG
>Ga0105240_10012553_pt1 | contig 11687 bp, 7 predicted proteins | sample KBSC54metaG_FD_80426 | JGI IMG/M metagenome (GOLD analysis project Ga0105240, IMG submission 80426) | Corn rhizosphere microbial communities from Kellogg Biological Station, Michigan, USA - KBS C5-4 metaG | ecosystem: Host-associated > Plants > Roots > Rhizosphere > Soil | place: Michigan, USA...
CATGATCGCGTCGGTCGGCCCATCACCAAAGGTCAGGAAGCGCTCGAATATCCGGCGGATCGAGGCGAAATTGGCGGCGATGCCGTCGCTGTCGATCAGCTTCCGCACCTCGTCCTTGCCGGATGGGTCGCCGACCTTGGTCGTGCCGCCGCCCATCACCACGATCGGCTTGTGGCCGGCCTGCTGCACGCGCCGGAGCAGCATCACCTGGACCAGATTGCCGACGTGGAGCGAGGGCGCGGTCACGTCGAAGCCGATATAGGCCGGCACCACCTGGCGCCGGGCAAGATCGTCCAGCCCCTCGGCGTCGGTCATCTGATGGACATAGCCGCGCTCGTGGAGCAGATTCAGCAGGGTCGACTTGTAGCTGGTCATGGTGGCGGCGCGGTTATCACGGGGAGCGGGGAATGGGTAGCGGGTTGCGCCGCGCGGTCGGTTTGATGTCGGGGACCTCGCTCGACGGAATCAACGCCGCGCTGATCGAAACCGATGGCCGCGACCAGGTCAAACCGCTGGCTTTCCACTCGGTCGGCTATGCCGACGACGAGCGCGCGATGCTTCGCACCGCGGTCGATGCCGCCCTCGCAATGGCCGCGCCGGGCCCGCACCCGGCGATCGAGGCGGCCAGCCGGATGCTGACCGACGCCCATATCGCCGCGGTTCGGAGCTTGCTGGGTGAGGCCAGTGGCGGCCCGGTCGACCTCGTCGGCTTTCACGGCCAGACCATCGCTCACAGGCCGGATCGCGGCTGGACCTGGCAGATCGGCGATGGCGCGGCGATGGCCCGCGCCCTCGGCCTGACCGTGGTCGACGATTTCCGTTCGGCCGATGTCGCCGCGGGCGGGCAGGGGGCGCCCTTCGTCCCGATCTATCATCAGGCGCTGACCGCCGGGCTGACGCGGCCGACCGCGGTGCTCAATCTCGGCGGGGTCGCCAATCTCACCTGGATCGCGGCGGACGGCGGGCTGAGTGCCTTCGATTGCGGGCCGGCCAACGGTTTGATCGACGAATGGGTCAGGCTCGCCGGCCTCGGCAATTTCGACGAGGATGGCCGCCTGGCTGCCGCCGGATCGGTCGTCCCGGAGGTGCTGGCGCGGCTGATGGACAAGCCGTTTTTCGACCTGCCGCCGCCGAAGTCGCTCGATCGCCATGACTTCACCATCGATCCCGCGCGCGGTCTGTCTGATGCCGATGGTGCGGCGACGCTGACCGCCTTTACCGCCGAGGCGGTCGCGCGCGGGCTGCGCCTGCTGCCCGGCGTGCCGGCCGAACTGGTCGTCGCTGGCGGCGGACGGCATAATCCGGTGCTGATGGCGGCGATCGGCCGAGCCACGGGGCTCGAGCCGGTTCCGGCCGATGCGATGGGCTGGAACGGTGATGCCACCGAAGCCGAAGCCTTCGCCTATCTGGCGGTACGCGCGCTCGATGGTCTGCCGCTCAGCTTTCCTGGCACCACCGGTGTGCCGTATCCAACGACGGGCGGGAGAATTCATTTGGCGCGACGCGCGGCCTGATTGCCCTAATTTTCGTCATTCCCGCGAAGGCGGGAATCCAGAGTGACGTCGAAGCGAACCGCCGTGAGTCATTCTCAGGGGGCTTGCCACTCATGTCGGACGTCTGGATTCCCGCCTTCGCGGGAATGACGAAGAAAATGGGACGGGGAGGAGCTCTAGCTATCCCGCGCGTCGCGCCGGGCTTCGAGCAGGTCCCAGAGGCCGCGGTGCTGAAGCAGCAGCTGCTGGGCGCCGAACTGCATCGCACGCTCGACTGGCACGCCATCCGCCGCCGAAGCGAGGATGGCGCGCGCCGCCGCCTCGTCCGGCAGGTTGAGCGGCGGCGGATCCATGCCGAGGCGGTGGGCAGCGTTGTCGAGCACCGCCCGGATCGCCTGCCAGTCGAGGATCAGTGCGACCGTCGCGCCCAGCGCCGTTCCGCTACGGTCCGACTTGGCCAGCATGGTCAGCGCATGCGCCTGGGCGACCACTGTCTGGATGCTGTCCGCCTGGCCGGGGGTCGACGGTTCGGGGCCGGCGAGGACGATCAGCCGGGTGAGATAGGCCCGCTCGGCGGCAAAGCCGGCCGCGGCCATCGTCAGCCATTCGCCGACCTCGCCGGTCGCATGGTCGACGGCAAAGTCGATCACGCCGGGATGGCGGCCATGAAGGGTGCAGATGTGGTGGACGACATCGCAGAGGTCGCGCGCCGTCGGCAACGGGATCGCCGCCAGCAACTTCGCGACATAGCCATGGGTGGCGCTGCCGTCCTCATGGACGAGCGTCACCAAATGGGCGTCGATCGCGCTGCAATTCCTCGGCTGTGGCTGCGACATGACCTCATCCGCTCGTGAACGCGAGCGCAAGCGTTAGCCGTTCGTCCTATTCCAAATAACGTAAAGACAAGGTGTACGTGGCGTTAGCCAGTCGTCCACGAAGGTGATTTCGCTTAGCTTTTGTTAGGTACGCGCGGCGGCGCCGTCACCGGCCATGGCGGCGAGGTTCAGCGCGGACTCCACAGTGACGACGATCAGCTGTCGAGGAAGCTCCGCATCTTCCGGCTGCGGCTGGGATGCTTCAGCTTCCTCAGCGCCTTGGCCTCGATCTGGCGGATGCGTTCGCGGGTCACCGAGAACTGCTGGCCGACCTCCTCGAGGGTGTGGTCGGTGTTCATGCCGATGCCGAAACGCATCCTCAGCACGCGCTCTTCGCGCGGCGTCAGGCTGGCGAGGACGCGGGTGACGGTTTCCTTGAGGTTGGACTGGATCGCGGCGTCGACCGGAATGATCGCATTTTTATCCTCGATGAAATCGCCGAGGTGCGAATCCTCCTCGTCGCCGATCGGCGTTTCGAGGCTGATTGGCTCCTTGGCGATCTTCATCACTTTGCGGACCTTCTCGAGCGGCATCGACAGCCGCTCGGCCAGCTCCTCGGGAGTCGGCTCGCGGCCGATTTCGTGGAGGATCTGGCGGCTGGTGCGGACCAGCTTGTTGATTGTCTCGATCATGTGGACCGGGATGCGGATGGTCCGCGCCTGGTCGGCGATCGAGCGGGTGATCGCCTGGCGGATCCACCAGGTCGCATAGGTCGAGAATTTATAGCCGCGGCGGTACTCGAATTTGTCGACCGCCTTCATCAGCCCGATGTTGCCTTCCTGGATCAGGTCGAGGAACTGCAGGCCGCGGTTGGTGTATTTCTTGGCGATCGAGATCACCAGCCGCAAGTTCGCCTCGACCATCTCCTTCTTGGCGATGCGCGCCTCGCGCTCGCCCTTCTGGACCATGTTGACGATGCGGCGGAACTCGGTGAGCGCCATGCCGGTCGCCTGGGCGATATCGGCAATCTCGGCGCGGATCCGCTCGACCGGCTCGCGGTCGGCATTGGCGAAGGCCGCCCATTTCTTGTCGGTCTTGGCCATCGACTGGAGCCACTGGTCGTCGAGCTCATGGCCGGGATAGGATTCGAGAAAGGACTTGCGGCTGACCTTGTGGCGCTCGGCCAGGCGCAGCATCTGGCCGCCGAGCGCGGTCAGCCGGCGGTTGTAGCTGTACAGCTGGTCGACGAGATATTCGATCTTGGCGCCATGGAACTGGACGGCCTCGACCTCGCCGGTCAGCTCCTCGCGCAGCCGCTGATATTTGCGCTCGTCGGCCGGGGCAAAGCTTTCGCCTGCGCTCATCGCGTTGAGCCGGTTGTTCTGGACCTTGGCGAATTTCTTGTAGAGCGCGGTGATCGCCGCGAATTTCTCGATCGCGGCGGGCTTGAGCAGCTCTTCCATCGCCGCCAGCGACAGGGTGTTGTCCTCGTCGTCTTCCTCGACCGGGCGCGGCGTGCGCCGCTCGGTCATCGACTCTTCCTCATCCTCCTCGTCGGCGGCTGCCGGCTCGGCGGGCTCGTCCTCGTCTTCCTTGTAGCTCGGGCCGGCGGTCTTCTCGGAAATCTCGCCGGACTCGTCGGAATCCTCGTCGACCTGGTCGGGCGTCGGGTCCTTCGCCAGCATCGCGTCGAGATCGAGGATCTCGCGCAGCTGCATGCGGCCCTCGTTGAGCGCGGTCGACCATTCGATGATCGCGTTGAAGGTGATCGGGCTCTCGCACAAACCCTGGATCATCGTGTCGCGGCCGGCTTCGATGCGCTTGGCGATGGCGATCTCGCCCTCGCGGCTGAGCAGCTCGACCGCGCCCATCTCGCGCAGATACATCCGTACCGGATCGTCGGTCCGGTCGACGCTTTCCTTCTTCGCCGGGGCCGTTGCGGCGGGAGCGGTCTCGCCCTCGTCGACGCCGACGACCTCTTCCTCGGCCGCCTCCTCGGCGGGTTCCTCTTCCTCGCCGGCATCGTCGTTCTCGACGATGTTGACGCCCATCTCGCTGAGCGCCGACATGACGTCCTCGATCTGCTCGGAGGACATCTGCTCCTGTGGCAGCGCCTCGTTGAGCTGGTCATAGGTGATGTAGCCGCGCTTCTTGGCGCGGGCGATCAGCTTCTTGACCGCGGCATTGTTGAGGTCGATCAGCGGCGCATCGCCGCCCTCGGTCCGCTCGCCGCCGCTCTCCGCCATTGCCGTGTTCGCTTTTGCCATCGCCATTCGGATCCTAATCTTCGTCCCGAGCCATCGTCGCTAACCGCGCCATCGTCTCTCGCCGCCGGTCGCCTAACCGCATCTTTTCGGCGAAGGCAGCACCATCGCCTTCCCTCAGCCGTGCGCTCGCTGCAGCAAAAGCGGCGTCGAGCTGGGGAAGTTCCGCCATAGCCTCGATCATCGCCGCCAGATCGCGTCGCGCACGCTCTGGCTCGGCATTGCCACGGGTGAACGAAAAGGCAAGACCGTTCGGTCGACGCACCTCGTCCGCCGCCCCGGCCACGCCTGCTTCCTGCAATATGGGCTCGATGGCGTTAACATCAAGAACGCGCCCGGAAAGGGCGTTGTCGACGAGCACGTCGCGCAGCGCATCCCAGGCCGGCCGGCCCATCGCCAGCCCGGCGATCGCCTCGGCATAATCGGCCACCAGATCGGGGTAGGCGAGCAGGCCGGCAAGGATCGCCCGGCCTTGGGCGCTGCGCGTGCCGGTACGGCTGACCGCCTGGGCGGAGAGGGACGGTGGTTGCGGCCTATCTTGCTGAAATCGCTGCCTTGGTCGCGCCGCTGTCGGGGCATGCATCGCATCGAGATAGCCCCGGAAGGCGAGGCGATATTCCTCGCCGACCGAGCGGTCGCCGATCGCCACGGCATGGGCCATCAACCGCTGCCGCAGCCCGGCCCGGGCCTCTGGCGTGGTCAGCGGCAGGGCATCCCGCTCCCCCCGCCACAGCCGTTCGACCAGCGGTTCGGCGCTGGCGAGCAGGGCGGAAAAAGCAGGCGCGCCGCCGTCGCCGCGGACCAGATCGTCCGGATCGACGCCCGCCGGCAGGGTGGCGAAGGCGAGCGAACGTGACGGCGCCAGCATCGGCAGGGCGCGCAAGGCGGCGCGCATCGCCGCGCGCTGGCCGGCGGCATCGCCGTCGAAGCAGAGGATCGGCACGTCGGTGAGCCGCCACAGCCGTTCGAGCTGCATTTCGGTGAGCGCCGTGCCGAGCGGGGCGACGACCTCGTCGAAGCCGGCCTGGGCGAGGGCGATGACGTCCATATAGCCCTCGACGACGATGATCCGCCCGGCCTTGCGCGCGGCCGGCCCGGCGCGGTCGAGATTGTAGAGCGTGCGGCCCTTGTCGAACAAAGGCGTATCGGGCGAATTCAGATATTTGGGCTCGCCGGCTCCGATCACGCGGCCACCGAAGGCGATCACCCGTCCGCGCTGGTCGCGGATCGGGATCATCAGCCGGCCGCGGAACCGGTCATAGGGGTCGCGCTCATCCTCCGGCTTCACCAGCAGGCCGGCCTCGAGCAGCTTGTCGCCACCGAAACGATTCAGCGCCGTCTTCAGCCGCCCGCGCGAGTCGGGGGCGAAACCGAGGGCGAACGCCTGGCGCATCGCCGGCGGGACGCCGCGGCGGTCGAGATAGGCGCGCGCCTCGCCGCCGTCCTTGCCGCCGAGCTGCTCGCCGAACCAGCTTGCTGCCGCCGCCATCACGTCGTGCAACCCTTCGGCGCGCTCGGCCTGCTCGCGCGCCCGCGGATCGGGGGCGGGGACGGTCATGCCGCAAGCCTGCGCCAGCTCCTTGACCGCATCCATGAAGCCGAGCCCGCCATTCTCGGTCAGGAAGCGGATCGCATCGCCATGCGCGCCGCAGCCGAAGCAATGGTAGAAGCCCTTCTCGTCGTTGATCGTGAAGCTGGGGGTCTTCTCGTCGTGGAACGGGCAGCAGGCCTTCCACTCGCGGCCGGCGCGGACCAGCTTCACCGAACGTCCGATGACGCTCGACAGGGTCGTGCGGGCGCGCAGCTCGTCGAGGAAGGCGGGCGTCAGGCTCACGCCGTCAGCGCCGCTTTCACCAGCCCGCTTGCCTTCGCCATGTCGATCTCGCTGGCATGGCGCTCCTTCACAGCCGCCATCACCCGGCCCATGTCCTTGACGGAAAGAGCGCCCAGCTCGGCGACGATGATGCCGATCGCCTTCCTGGCCGCCTCTTCGTCCATCTGCGCCGGCATGAACGATTCGATCACCGCCAGCTCGGCGCGTTCGGCATCGGCCAGCTCGGCGCGCCCGCCGGCGTCGAACATTTCGATCGATTCGCGCCGCTGCTTGGCCATCTTCTGCAGCACTTCTGTGACCAGCACATCGTCATCGGCCGGCGCCGCGGCCGTTCGCAATTCAATATCACGGTTTTTGATCGCGGCCTGGATCAGGCGCAGCGCCGCGGTTTTTCCGGCGTCGCGCGCCTTCATGGCGGTGACGAGCGCCGCTTTGATATCGTCGCGAATCATCGGACCTCGGGGCTGGTTGCGGGGAAGCTGCCTGCTTAAACCAAAGCGTCACATTTTGATAGATTGACGCGCCCCTGGGACGCACCTAATCCCCGGCCCTTAACCGCATCGTCGAACTTTGACTCAGGAGCCTGCCTGGTGGCCGAGCCCGCCCATGTCCGCGCGCCTCAAGGAGCCACGGGCGTATTGGCATTGGCGTCCGGCGCGCTGATCTGGGGCAGGGGCTTCGGCGCCGAGGGCGAGGCGGTCGGCGAGCTCTGCTTCAACACCGCCATGACCGGCTATCAGGAGGTGATGACCGACCCGTCCTATGCCGGGCAGATCATCAACTTCACCTTCCCGCACATCGGCAATGTCGGCACCAATCCCGAGGACGTCGAGGCGACCAACCCGCATGCACTGGGCTGCGTGTTGCGCGAGGATGTGACCGCGCCGTCGAACTTCCGCTCGGCCGGCCGATTCGACGCCTGGCTGCGCGCGAACGGGCGCATCGGCCTCGCCGGCGTCGACACGCGTGCGCTGACCCGCTCGATCCGCATCGAGGGCGCGCCCAATGCCGTCATCGCGCATAACGCCCAGGGCGCGTTCGACACTGACGCGCTGATCGCCCGTGCCCGTGCATGGCCCGGGCTCGAGGGCATGGATCTGGCAAAGGAAGTCTCGTCGACGCAGAGCTATCGCTGGGACGATGGGCTGTGGACGCTGGGGGAGGGCTACGCCACCCACAGCGCCAATCCCGATGGCCCGCATGTTGTCGCGATCGACTATGGGCTGAAGCGCAACATCCTGCGCAATCTCGTCGCCGCCGGCGCGCGCGTGACGGTGGTGCCGGCGACCGCGACATTCGAAGATGTCATGGCGCACCAGCCGGACGGCGTGTTCCTGTCGAACGGGCCCGGCGATCCAGCCGCGACCGGCGTCTACGCCGTGCCGGTGATCCAGCAACTGATGGCGGTCGGCAAGCCGATCTTCGGCATCTGCCTTGGTCATCAGCTGCTCGGCATCGCGATCGGCGCCAAGACCTACAAGATGTTCCAGGGCCATCGCGGCGCCAATCATCCGGTCAAGCGCTCCGACGACGGCCGGGTCGAGATCACCAGCATGAACCATGGCTTCGCGGTCGACGCCGCCACGCTGCCGGCCAATGCCGAGGCGACCCATGTCTCGCTGTTCGACGGCAGCCTTGCCGGCCTGCGCCTGACCGACCGGCCGGCATTCAGCGTGCAGTATCACCCCGAGGCGAGCCCGGGGCCGCAGGACAGCCATTACCTGTTCGATCAGTTCGTCGGCGCGCTGGAGCGCGGGAGGTGAGCGCGGCGACCGCTTCGGTGACGATCGCGACGATGCTGTTCTCGATGCCCTTGGGTGCCGCGGAGGTGCAGCGGGATGCCAAGAAGTGGTTGATCCTAGAGTTTCCCGACGGGGCGCGGGGCGGGAGGGGCCGAATTCATGGTGAAGGTGATTACTCGAAACTGCCGCAGAGGTTCGACCGCAGTGCGTTTTTGAAGCAGTTCCTGGAATGCGGAGCGAAGGACCCCCAGTACGTCGTCGCCGTCACCCATCGGTTTCACATCATTAGCCGCAGCACGTCGCGCGACACGCGTGTCGTGCATTGCCTCGAGCGGCGGCTGGCATACAACTTCAATGCGGGCATTGGATCGAACGATCCATCCAAGCTCATGGCGATTGATAGCTCCCCCTTCTGCAAGATCGACCCCACCATCGCATGCCGCGTGGACGTCAAAGCCAAGGCGAATTGATGCCGAAACGTACCGACATCTCCTCGATCCTCGTCATCGGCGCGGGGCCGATTGTCATCGGCCAGGCCTGCGAATTCGACTATTCCGGAACGCAGGCGTGCAAGGCGTTGAAGGAAGAGGGTTATCGCATCGTCTTGGTCAATTCGAATCCGGCCACGATCATGACCGATCCGGAGATGGCCGACGCCACCTATGTCGAGCCGATCACGCCCGAGATCGTCGCGCGGATCATCGAGAAGGAGCGGCCCGACGCGGTGCTGCCGACGATGGGCGGCCAGACCGCGCTCAATACCACCCTGGCGCTGTTCAACGATGGCACCTTGGCGAAATACGGCTGCCAGATGATCGGCGCCGATGCCGAGGCGATCGACAAGGCCGAGGACCGGCTGAAGTTCCGCGAGGCGATGACCAAGATCGGCCTGGAGAGCGCGAAGTCGCGTGTCGCTCACTCGATCGACGAAGCCCTGGACGCGCTGGATTTCGTTGGTCTGCCGGCGATCATCCGGCCATCCTTCACATTGGGCGGCACGGGCGGCGGCGTCGCCTATAACCGCGAGGAGTTTATTCACATCGTCATCGGCGGGCTCGACGCCTCGCCGACCACCGAGGTGCTGATCGAGGAATCGCTGCTCGGCTGGAAGGAATATGAGATGGAGGTCGTGCGCGATCGCAACGACAACGCCATCATCATCTGCTCGATCGAGAATGTCGATCCGATGGGCATCCACACCGGCGACAGCATCACCGTCGCGCCGGCGCTAACCCTGACCGACAAGGAATATCAGATCATGCGCAACGCGTCGATCGCGGTGCTGCGTGAAATCGGCGTTGAAACAGGAGGTTCGAACGTCCAGTTCGCAGTCGACCCGAGATCGGGCCGGCTGATCGTGATCGAGATGAACCCACGCGTCAGCCGCTCCTCGGCGCTGGCGTCCAAGGCGACCGGCTTTCCCATCGCCAAGGTCGCCGCCAAGCTCGCCGTCGGCTACACCCTCGACGAGATCGACAACGACATCACCGGTGCGACCCCGGCGAGCTTCGAGCCGACGATCGACTATATCGTCACCAAGATCCCGCGCTTCGCCTTCGAGAAGTTCAAGGGCTCCGAGCCGCTGCTGACCACGTCGATGAAGAGCGTCGGCGAAGTCATGGCGATCGGGCGGAATTTTGCCGAAAGTCTGCAGAAGGCGCTGCGCGGCTTGGAGACCGGCCTGTCCGGCCTCGACGATTACGAGCCGCTGGTCGGCGCCGATCATGCGACGATCGAGGCCGAGCTGGCGCGGCCGACCCCGGAGCGGCTGCTGGTTGCCGCCCAGGCGTTGCGCGAGGGCGTTACGGTCGACACGATCCATCGCATCGTCGGCTATGATCCCTGGTTCCTCGACCGCCTCGGCGAGATCATTGCGGTCGAGGCGGAGGTCGCCGATCAGGGGCTGCCGCGGGATGCCGAGGGATTGCGGCGGCTGAAGGCGATGGGCTTTTCAGACAATCGGCTGGCACGGCTGGCGGCGCGCTCGACTGGTGTCCGCGACGGCATGCGTGGCCCGGCGGCGCAGGGCAGCGGCCTGGTTCACGATGTGATGCACGCGCTGGGCGGCGGCGTCACCGAGGCCGAGGTTCGCGCGCTGCGCCAGCGGCTCGATGTCCATCCGGTGTTCAAGCGGATCGACACCTGCGCCGCCGAGTTCGAGGCGAAGACGCCCTATATGTATTCGACCTATGAAGCGCCCGTGTTCGGCGCGCCCGAGTGCGAGGCGCAGCCGTCGGACCGGCGCAAGATCGTCATCCTCGGCGGCGGCCCCAATCGCATCGGACAGGGGATCGAGTTCGACTATTGCTGCTGCCACGCCTGCTTCGCGCTCGACGAGGCGGGCTATGAGACGATCATGGTCAACTGCAATCCGGAGACCGTGTCGACTGACTACGACACCTCCGACCGGCTCTATTTCGAGCCGCTGACCGTCGAGGATGTGCTTGAGCTGCTGCGTGTCGAACAGTCGAACGGCACGCTGGTCGGCGTCATCGTCCAGTTCGGCGGCCAGACGCCGCTCAAGCTCGCGGCCGAGCTCGAGGCGGCCGGCATTCCGATCCTCGGCACCAGCCCTGATGCGATCGATCTTGCTGAGGATCGCGAGCGCTTCGCCGCGCTGGTCAATCGCCTCGGCCTCAGGCAGCCGCGCAACGGCATCGCCCGCAGCCAGGACGAGGCGCTGATCGTCGCCGAGCAGATCGGCTATCCGGTGCTGATGCGGCCGTCCTATGTGCTCGGCGGCCGGGCCATGGAGATCGTCGAGTCACCCGCCCAGCTCACCACCTATATCGCGACCGCGGTGCAGGTCTCGGGCAGTTCGCCGGTGCTGATCGACCAATATCTGCGCGATGCGGTCGAGGTCGACGTCGATGCGCTGTGCGACGGCGATGACGTCGTCGTCGCCGGCGTTCTCCAGCATATCGAGGAAGCCGGGGTTCATTCCGGCGACAGCGCCTGCTCGCTGCCGCCGCACAGCCTGTCGCCGGCGATCGTCGCCGAGATCGAGCGCCAGGCCGATCTGCTCGCCCGCGCGCTCGAGGTGCGCGGACTGATGAACGTCCAATTCGCGGTCAAGGAGGACGAGGTCTATCTGATCGAAGTCAATCCGCGCGCCAGCCGCACCGTCCCCTTTGTCGCCAAGGCGATCGGCAGCCCGATCGCCAAGATCGCGGCCCGGGTGATGGCCGGCGAGAAGCTCGCTGCGATGCCGAAGATCGACCGCGACATCGATTATATCGCGGTGAAGGAGGCGGTGTTTCCCTTCGCGCGCTTCCCCGGGGTCGATCCGGTGCTCGGGCCGGAAATGAAGTCGACCGGCGAAGTCATGGGAATAGATCGGGATTTCGCCACTGCTTTTGCCAAGTCGCAGCTCGGTGGCGGCACCATTCTGCCGAGCGGCGGGACCGCGTTCGTTTCGGTCAAGACAAGCGACAAGCCGCATATCCTGCCGGCGGTGCGCCAGCTGATCGCGCTCGGCTTCGACGTCATCGCGACCAGCGGCACGGCGAGCTATCTGCGCGAGCAGGGGCTCGACGTCG
>Ga0105240_10012557_pt1 | contig 11685 bp, 9 predicted proteins | sample KBSC54metaG_FD_80426 | JGI IMG/M metagenome (GOLD analysis project Ga0105240, IMG submission 80426) | Corn rhizosphere microbial communities from Kellogg Biological Station, Michigan, USA - KBS C5-4 metaG | ecosystem: Host-associated > Plants > Roots > Rhizosphere > Soil | place: Michigan, USA...
AAGCCTGCCCTTCCTGCCAATTTCAAAATCGGTTAGCTTGGCCAGGTCTGCTACGGCGTTCTGCGAAAAAAACGCTGCAGTAACTTTCCTGGTGGTAGCTTCTTCTGCAAGTGCTTTTGCACCGTTCTCACAATATTCGCCAACAATAGAGCGATCATCGTCGGGGTCGGGCCATGCGCAGCTGGAACAATCAAAACCCCCTTTCTGGTTCATTATAAAAAGAGCCTTCGTGGTACGTAGAGGTGAGCCCTCTTCAACAACATCACTTAAAGCTGCCACCACAGCCGGCACCCCGGCTGCCCATTTCTTCACGCCCGACAAATGCATGTCTAATAGTTTTACCGGGTTCTCTGCATCTGGTAGTTCTTTTTCTGTTTTCATCACTTTTGTATTTAATTGCAAGGAGAGACCAATGGGTTAGGATAATTATCGCTTTGATCCTCCTCAACATTGTCAAGGCATGTAAAATCCTTTTCAACTAACACATGCAACGTGCCGTCATCGCCCTCGAAACCTACCTCATCAGTATTTTTCAATGAAGATATCATGGTAGCTGGTATCCAAAGTGTTATAGTGTTATTTTCAAAAGCTGCCGTAAGTAGGTTATTGTCAGTACGCTTTAGTGCATAAGTTAGGGTTTGGTTAGTAAACCGCGTGTGCTCTTGCAGGAAACCGGTATTGGCAAGCGCTTCAACATCTGGTTTTGTTAACCTGTACCGAAGCATATTTCCCTTAATTCTGATCTTCATAAATTCTTGTTAAAACCCGCCCGCTATGGGTATATATATTAAATCTTTCCTCTCTTAAAAAACCGATAAGGGTAATACCAAATTCATTTGCCGTTTCTACTGCAAGACTTGAGGGCGCGCCTACAGCAGCAATTATCGCAATGCCGGCCATAGCCGATTTCTGTATCAACTCAAAGCTGGCCCTGCCGCTAAGCATCAATACGCCTTGGTTCAGTGGCAACCAGTCTGCTCCAAGCGCTGCGCCAATAAGCTTGTCTAGTGCGTTATGCCGGCCAACATCTTCGCGTACAATAAGCAGCTCTCCTTCCAGGGAAAAAAAGGCGCAAGCATGCAAACCGCCGGTAGCCTCAAAAGCCAACTGCTGGCGGCGCAGCAAAGATGGCAACTCAAGCAGCGTGCCGGCATCAATCTGACAGGGTGCTGCTTTATTCAAAGTATACCTGCTCACTGTTTTGATGGCCTTAATAGATGATTTACCACAAACGCCACAACTTGAAGTGGTGTAAAAATTCCGCTCCAGATGCTGAAATGCAGGGTGAATATTTTCACTGAGTGTTATTACAACAGTGTTTTGTTTATTTTCAGCACAGGCAAAAAGGGCAAGTTCTACAGAAAGAACGTCCGTTGGATCGTTAATAATACCCTCGGTAAATAAAAAACCGGTGGCCAGCTCTGCATCATTGCCGGGAGTGCGCATGGTAACCGATATGTTTTTTTGCGTACGGTCACCTGCCGGTCCGAAAGACAATCTGATCTCCAGGGGTTCCTCTACGGCCAGGATATCTTTGGCATCGTCAAATCTTCCCGCATTTGCTTTTACTATGGTGAATTGAGCTGTTGATCTGTCCATATAAATCTTTTTTAAGTTTGCGCGGACGCAAGCTATAGCATAAAAGCCGGACTGGTTATGACAACCGGATCTATATATAAATTTATTTCATTTAATATTAAAATCATAGAAACTTCATCAAACAGTAAAACTATTTTTTTAATCGAACTGAATATCAACTTTTCGAATAAATGTGATAAACCATTAAAAGATTAATAACACATTTGTTTGATTTGTTTTGAATTGGCGGCTACGGCCTGGCAGAGACATTTTATATTATTTTGTATATTACGTATTATTTCAATAACCTTATTTATTACAACTTCTTAAAATTATTATCATGAAATGCCTGATAGTAGACGACAATCCAATTGCCCGTACGACATTGGCCCAATTATGCACCCAAGTAAAAGATCTTACGATCTCTGCTACTTGTAGTAGCGCAATTGAAGCATGTAACTACTTGCAGAATGACGATGTTGATATTTTGCTGCTGGATATTGAAATGCCTGAAATGAGCGGCCTTGATCTTACCAAATATCTTGATGACAAAGATTTAGTTATCATATTTACAACCTCCAAAAGGGAATATGCGGTAGATGCCTTTGATCTGAACGTTGCAGATTTTATAGTTAAGCCGGTTACCCTGCCACGGTTTATACAGGCAATAGATAAGGCCCGGGCAATTATCGACAGCAGAAAAGAAGAGTTCAATGTAAGCAGCGATGAGTTTATATTTATAAGGGACTCCAACGTGATAAGAAGGTTGAGCCTGGATGAGATTTTATATGCTGAAGCTATGGGTGATTATGTTAAACTCCATACAAAAAATAAACTTTACGCCATCCATGCTACTTTTAAAACTGCCGAATCAAGGCTTCCTGCTTCCCGGTTTATACGAGTACACCGTTCCTATATCGTCGCGCTAAATAAGATAGATAGCCTACAGGAAGGTGGCCTTGTTATAGACGGGAAATTTCTTCCCGTTGCAGATGCGCATCGGGGTGCACTCAATAAACGGATTAATATATTTTAATCAGCAGCAGCAAAAGGCTTTTCATCGATTTAAATGAATGAGCAAATGTTCTCATTTATCTTTTACGATAATTAACTCACTATGCGAAATCATTATTTAACAAAGTTTGTTCTGGTTGTTTTTGTGATTGGCACCGGCCTGCTGATTATTATTCAGTATAACTACTCCCAAAGTATGCACAAGCTGATCGAGGGAAATGCAGCATTGGTGGCCGATGTTAAGGAGGCTAATCATCTGAGAGAAGTAGAACGGGATATCGTATGGTTTGAAAGTAAAATACGTGCAGCAATAGCAACAGATGACACTTCCCACCTGGAAGGAATGGCAGAGAGAAGCCCGGAAATAAACAGGTATCTTGATACATTAAAAAAGACTGCAAAAAGCGGGGAAATAAGGGTTGCAATTGAACGACTGGGAGCCATCGCTCAAAAAAAAATAGATATCCGGAATAAACTGATCGAAAGTTTTAAAAAAACCGGCCATATGGACTATAAGGCGCTGATAGCCAATCCGGGTGCCAGAAAGATATCAAATGAAATCACCTTTTTAACCAAGAAAGTATTTCTTAGCCGCCAGGCTGAGATGGTGGCATTAAGCGATGCTAATGCGGTAAATGCCAGGGCAGCCCGTCTGTATGGCTATATATTGTCTGCACTGATCGTATTAAGCGGTGCCGGCATTTGCTGGTTTATCATCGTGCGGATTAATACGCAAAACCGCCTTATTGTCGAATTGGATGCTTCTGAAAAGAGGGCCCGGGAAGCCGCGCTCATTAAAGAAAACTTTATGGCAAATATGAGCCACGAAATAAGGACCCCGCTCAATGCTATCCTGGGTTTTACTAATTTATTGATGAAAAAGGAATTAGACAGCGAGCCTAAAGAATTTGTCAATTCTATTCAACAGGCGAGCGAAAATCTGCTTGCTATCATCAATGATATCCTGGATCTTTCCAAGATCGAAGCAGGAATGATGCGGATTGTAAACCAACCCTTTAGCGTAAATGGTCTGCTACAGTCCATTCAAACCTTATTCCTTGAAAAAATGAAGGGAAAAGGGCTTAGTTTCCGAACTTCCATTAAATCGGATATACCGGATACTGTAATTGGAGATGCCACCCGTTTAACCCAAATCCTTGTCAATTTGATAGGGAATGCGTTAAAATTCAGTGATAAGGGTGAGATCGAGGTCAGCGTCTTTAGCAATGCCGTCAAGAATAAGACCATTGAGCTTGGCTTTACCATAGCTGACAACGGGATTGGAATTGATAAAGAAAAGCTATCCCAAATATTTGAACGATTTAACCAGGGAGAAGACTTTATAACCAGAACTTACGGCGGGACAGGTTTAGGCCTATCCATCGTAAAAGACCTGATAGAAATACAAAGCGGCAGCATAAATGTAGAAAGCGAGTTGGGAAAAGGCACCAGGTTTACCTTCTATATTCCTTATACCATTGCTGATGAACAAATTTGGATGGAACAAAAAAACAATGGGGAAATAAAATATGAGTTCCATAATCAGCACATTAATCTTCTGGTGGTTGATGATAATCAAATGAACCAAAGTTTAATGCGTCACCTGCTTAGTCAATGGGACATTAAATTTGACATTGCTTCAAATGGCAAAGAAGCGCTCATGAAACTCCGGGAGAGATCTTATGACTTAGTACTCATGGATATACAAATGCCTGAAATGAACGGCTATCATGCGGCACAGCATATTCGCTCGGAACTTAAGCTTGATATCCCTATCATCGCAATGACCGCCCATGCCATGCCCGGCGAACGCGAGAAATGTATGAGCTTCGGCATGAATGAGTATATATCCAAACCTATTGTCGAGAAGGATCTGTTTGATTTAATTTCAGAATTTATAAAACCTAATAAACATCCGGACAGATCAGCAGATGCAGCAATATCTGGCGGGCAATTTGAATACATCGATTTGCACTATATGAAGAGCATCAGTAATGGTAATTTAGAATATGAGAAACTTGTTACCGGGCAGTTCATTGAAATTATACCTGAACACCTCTCGGCAATTAAAGAAGCTTATGTAATGCAGGATAAGGAGGTTGTAAGCCACATAGCGCACGATATGAAAACCAGCGTTTCAATTATGGGCCTTTTGCCTATTCTGGAGGATAGATTGGAGGTGGTAGAATTTAGCGAGACGTTTGATAGTAAGCTTAAAGAAAATATTGAGGTAATCAACAACATCTGCTTAAAGGCAGTTAAAGAAGCCCAACAGTTTTATGATACCTTTTAACAACGGATGGTTAAAGATGGCTTGCTAAATAATTAATGCATTTATTATTTTTTTAACAAGGTAACAATACCTGAGAAAGCGATCTGTAACCCGACACAGAAAATAAGAAATGCGCTGATCCGGTTAATGATCATCTCCCCCCGTTCACCGAGAATATGAATGATCCTTTTGGTATTTAAATAAAACAGGTATACAAGGAAACACATTGTCACAATGGCCAATAAAATAGCGCCGGTACTGATCAGGTATTCATTAAAATCTGATCTTGCACTATGAGCGCTTAATGTAAATAATACTGAAATCGTACCGGCACCTGTTGTTATCGGGAAACTTAGCGGATAAAATAGTTTATTTTCAATGGAGAGGTGATGATCACTGGCTTCTTTAGCCGTCACTTGTTTGTCGTCGGGCTTATTGCCGTCTGAAATAAATTCCCAGCCCATTTTACAGATCATTATTCCTCCACCGAGCTGTACAATGGGTATAGATATCCCAAACAAGGCTAATATCCAATGCCCGGCAAACAAAGCAACGGTACAGATGGAAAATGCATAAAATGTAATTTTTTTAACCGCGTTTTTTTTCTCTTTATCATCTAAGTTTGCAAAGAAGGGGCTAACCATAAAGGCTGAACCCACCAGGTTAACAACAGGAAAAAGTGCGATGATCCCTATAAAAACCAGATGGACGAAATTATTATAATATGTACTCATCACCACGAATCAGCTAAATGATTATACCCTTGCTTGCTTAACAAATAATAGTATTGTCATAATTATTTTAAATGTGCCCTGATCATCCAGGCCATGCCCTCATGTGTTTCCATCAGGCCGGTAATAAAGTCGCTCGTACCCAGGTCGTGATAGTCATTAGCGATAACATTGATATTACCACGCAGGAACTCAATGATGCTTTCATGATCAGCCAGCAATTCCTTAAGAAATCCGGCACTGGTATTCGCGCTTTCGTTTTCTTCTGTTAAATGGGTTAGTTGTAACATTTGCTTCAGGGTACCGGGCGCATAATGGCCGATTTTACGCATCCTTTCAGCAACGCTGTCCATTAACTCGTCCAGTTCATTATACTGACTTTCAAAAAATACGTGCATGGAGTGAAAGTCCGGCCCCTCAATATTCCAATGTGCATTACGTGTTTTGGTGTATAGCACAAATTCGTCTGCTAATAATTTCGCTAGTTGAATAGCTACACTTTTTCTGTTTTCTTCGGTGATTCCAATGTTAGTTTTCATGATTATATTGTTTTATAATTCAAAATTCCGAATAAATAGCCGGTAATCAAGCTAAAATTCGTTGGAATGAGAAAAACTGTCGTTTAATCCGGTGATTGAGGGGTTTAGCTTATCGGATTTTTAGTGTAGAAAGATACCTTCTAACGCGTTATCTGCCGTCAGGGAGAAACCGTCGATAGTCATCAAATAAAAAAAGGGAGACCATCAAGATGGTACACCCTTCATTTATAATTAAAATATGCTTGGTTATTCAACCTTGGGAGCCTGCGTGTAATTGCTGAATAATCGTTTAACAGGACATGTCAGGGTGAACGCGGTTACTTCCAGGTAGAATAAAATCGGTGCCAGGAAAATCATAAAATAAGTATGATAGGTCCAGTCTATATAGGATAACCAGGGGAAAAACAACAAACATAACAAGCGAATTGCCGCCTCTATGTCCGTCAGGTTTTCGGCTGCATCGGATGGAAATAGTTTTGCCCAGAATCCGGGCCGGGTCGGTTTGTTGTTTGACGAGTCAGACTTAAGATAAGTTATAGGTTTAACTATACCCTCATTATTTTCTGTGCCATGTCTTGGGATATCCCCGGGGGCTGGTGGTAATGCTAATCTTTGCATGATGATAGTTTTTATGATTGTTTGAATACCTGAAATTAGGCACATACTATCCCAGGGCATTTTACAAATCGTTTAACAGGCGGAAACTGTCGTTTAATATGGTCTGATGATGGTTAATAGCATTTCTTGTTAATCTGCCAATGAATGGGAGGTTCCGGGTGCAAATAGCTGAAACTTAACGACGCCTGCTTTATACTAATGCAAGGTCAGCGGGCTTGATATTTATAAACCCGCCGCTATCCTATCAATATATATAAGCCTACACGGGGTAGCCAAGCTATTCTTTAATCTTTTAACTCCTTTTGTTAAACGACCAATTCTGCCTGTTTAACGATTTCCAACTCGATCCGCTCCTTAACCAGGATAATTTTACTTCCATAAAGAATCAAAGTTTATGAAAACACGATTATCAGGGCTAGTTATTTGTTTACTCATGACTTGCCAACAATTATGGGCGCAAAACCAGGAAGAAATGCCATTGACATTAGATCAGGCAATTAAGATCGGTGTGCAACGCCATGAATTACTAAAGGCTAAGACCAATTATATGAATGCGTCATTTGAAGGGATTAACGCAGCAAAAAAAGATGGTTTACCTGACGTTATTGTATCTGCGCAACAAGCGTATGGAACGTTAAACGGTTTAAATGGCCTCCCTTCCGGAATCAGCGGTTTAATTGCTACGGTTTCAGGGCCCGTGTCCAACTCGCAGAACTGGAATGGAGCATTTACCGGCTTATATGCCTCTGAAATTGATTGGAATGTTTTTGCATTCGGATTACAGAAAGCGCACGTTGCCGAGGCCAAAAGTTTTGCGGCGCAAAGTAACGCCGACTTGGAACAGGAAGTTTTCCGGATAAAGGTGCAAGTTGCGGGCGCTTATTTGAACCTGTTGGCAGCCCGCCAATTGCGCAATGCTGCCGATATTAATCTGTGGCGGGTAAGCCAATTGTGTGATGTTATTCACACCCGCACCAAGTATGGATTAAACGCGGGTGTTGACAGTACGATTGCTAACGCTGAGTTGTCCAAGGCAAAGATCGCACTCAATAACGCGCTCAATTATGAACAAAACCAGGCCGCCAATCTGGCTATTCAATTAAATATAAATCAACAATCCTTTGCGCTTGATACCATTTATAATACACGGATACCGGCTTCAAGCCCTGCAGTCAACGCGATTGATACATTGAACCACCCGGAACTACGGTTCCTGATATCCAGGGTAAACAGTAGCCAGTCTACAAGTGACTTTATCACAAAGACCGGCCTGCCAAAGTTAACTGCATTTGGCACCTTGCAGGAACGCGGGTCTGGCTTTAGCCCAGGCTATCAGCCCGGTGTTCCCTCATCCTACAGTCGTGACTACTTAACCGGTATAGATCCCATCCGTCAAAACTATTTCGTCGGTGTCGGAATTGCCTGGAATATTTCAGCATTAAGCCGCTCATCGTCACGCAGTAAAGCACAAAGATTCATAACTGAAGGTTTAAAGAACGAATATAACTACTTGCATATTACCCTTAACAACCAGTTAGAAGAAGGAAACAGACGGAGAAAGATCGCACTCGAAAATTATAAGGAGGCGCCGTTACAACTGGATGCCGCTGAAAAAGCCTACGCGCAAAAAGAGGCGCTTTATAACAACGGACTGGCAACTATCGTCGACGTTACACAGGCGCTTTATAATCTTAACGCAGCCGAAACGGATCTAAGCATAGCAAGTAACGCTGTATGGCAATCGTTCCTTTACATCTCTGCATCGTCAGGTAACCTCGATTCATTTCAAAACAATTTAAACTAAATGGCTATGAACCTCATTCAATTTTCATTAAGAAAGCCGATAACTATTATCGTAATCGTAATAGCCGTTGTTTTAGCGGGTATCGCAGCGGCTACAAAAATTAACATTGACATTTTCCCGAACATAAATCTGCCAACCATTTATGTTTCACAACCTTATGGAGGAATGTCGCCGCAACAAATGGAAGGATTTGTTTCGACAAACTATCAAAACCTGTACCTGTATGTAAGCGGAATCAAGTCGGTTGAAACCAACAACATTGAAGGGTTGAGCCTGTTGAAACTGAGTTTTTATGATGGCACCAATATGGCCCAGGCTGCTGCGGAAGTTACCTCACTAACCAACCGGGCCTTTGCTGAAATGCCGCCGGGAACGCCACCGCCCATCATCATTCGTTTTGATGCGTCGACACTACCTGTAGGCCAGTTGACCGTAAGCAGTTCTTTCCGTAATAATAACGAACTGGAAGATTTGGCCAGCTTGTATGTACGCCCTAATTTTTCCAAAATTCCGGGCTTAACATCGCCTCCACCTATAGGTGGCAATGCAAGAACAGTAGTGGTTAAACTTGATCCGGACCTGATGAGAAGCCATAACGTAACTCCTGATGAAATTACGCAGGCCATCAAAGATAATAACCATATTTCACCCGCCGGTTTGGTAAACATCGGTCATAAGGCATTTCTTACTCCCTCGAATACGGTATTAAATAATATCAGCGATTTTCAGAGTATCCCACTACTTTATCAAAATGGCGCAACAGTTTATCTTAAAGATGTTGCAAAAGTTGAAGACGCGGCGGATATCACCACGGGTTATGCTTACATCAATGGCAAACGTTCTATCTATATCCCGGTAATTAAAAGTTCGTCAGCTTCAACCTGGTCGGTTGTGAGCGACTTGAAAAAAGCAATCCCGGACATGCAGAAATTGCTGCCTGCCGATGTGAAGCTAAAATTTGAGTTTGATGAATCGGTTTATGTAATTGATGCTGTAAAAAGCCTTATTAGTGAAGGTGTTTCCGGTGCTATACTTGCCGGCCTGATGGTGCTTATTTTTCTCCGTGACCGCAGAAGCGCATTTATTGTTATCGTCAACATCCCGCTTTCAGTTATCATCAGTACGCTCGCGCTGAAATTGATGGGCCAAACACTAAATATCATGACATTGAGTGGCCTGGCGCTGGCAATAGGCATCCTGGTCGATGAATCTACAGTTACGATAGAAAACATTCACCGCCATATGGAAATGGGAAAAAGCAAAGCAAGGGCAATTGCCGATGCCTGTGAGGAAATAGCTTTGCCTAAGTTCCTGATCATGTTAAGTATTCTGGCAGTATTTGTTCCGGCATTTTTTATGACGGGAGTTCCGCAGGGTATGTTCTTACCATTGTCTCTGGCTGTAGGATTTTCCATGATCGCTGCATTCCTGCTTTCGCAAACGCTTGTACCGGTTCTGTCCAATTGGATATTGAAACCCTTTGTACATAAAAAGGAAGAAAACGCAAAACCCGGGCTGTTTGACCGAATCAAAAACGGCGCAGTGCATATTCTCGGCTGGTTTGTAAAAAGATCGCGTGTAAGCATAGTATTATATGTTGCCATTTCTATTGCCATTGTCGCAGTATGCGCCTCCGTTATCGGTAAAGATGTGTTGCCAAAAGTAGATAGTGGGCAGTTCCAGTTAAGGTTGCGGGCTCCTGAAGGTTCGCGGCTGGAAGAAACGGAACAAACCATGCTTAAGGCTCAGCAGATTTTATACAAAACAGTTGGAAAAAATAATGTGGATATCGTATCTGCCTTTGCAGGACAGCATCCCTCTTCGTTCCCAACTTTACCGATCATCCTGTTTATGACAGCTTCGAATGAAATTGTTATGCAGGTGAACCTCAGCGATAATTACAAGGTCAATATTCGTGAAGTAAAAGAAAACCTGCGTAATGCCCTTCATAAGGAATTACCTGACGTGACCCTTTCGTTTGAACCTATCGACCTGACCAGTAAAATCATGAGCCAGGGTTCTCCAACACCTGTCGAAATTGCGGTTATGGGCAAAAACCTGGATCAAAGTAAAGCTTATGCAGATGGATTGATAACTCAACTTAAAAAAGTGCCCTTCTTGCGTGATGTACAGCTCAAAGAGGAACTCCATAATCCCGCCCTGCAAATTAACATCGATCGTGATAAGGTTAAACAAATGGGCCTTACAATGACCGCGGTAAGCAGTTGCATCACGGAAGCCACCTCATCAAGCAGGTTCACAGATAAAATTCTTTGGCTTGATCAGCAAAACGCCAACTCTTATGAAGTTCAGGTAGAGATACCGCAAAACGACATGGGGAGCCTGGATGAACTGGCGGCAGTGCCTGTTTTCAAGGATCAGCCCCGCCCGGTTTTGGGTGATGTTTGCACATTCACCATGCAGCCAATGGTGGGTGAATATGATCGTAAAGGTGCCGTACGATTCCTGTCCATCATTGCGAATATCTATGACAAAGACTTGGGCTCGGCCTCCTCGGCAGTTAACCGTATATTAAAAAATGCCCCCCAGCCACCTCGTGGTGTAACTGTAGAAGTTCGCGGTTTAACCATCCTGCTCGATCAAACGCTGAGCAGCCTGCAGTCAGGACTGGGGATTACCATCATCATCTTAATACTTTTATTATCTGCCAACTATCAATCGTTCGCACTTGGGTTTACTGTGATCACTACCGTGCCCGGAGTACTGGTAGGAGCCTTAATCATGCTGTTGACTACAGGTTCAAGCTTAAACCTTCAATCGTATATGGGTATTATTATGTCGGTCGGCGTTTCTGTATCGAACGCGATATTGCTGGTTACCAATGCTGAACAGATCAGGAAAACAGGTAAAACTGCATTAGAGGCTGCAACCGAAGCAATGGAACTACGCTTCAGGCCTATTATGATGACTACAATCGCAATGATCGCGGGCATGATCCCGATGGCTTCAGGTTTAGGTGAAGCAGGCGATCAGACAGCGCCCTTGGGCCGTGCTGTAATCGGCGGTCTTATCGCGTCCACATTCGTGTCGCTGTTTATCCTGCCGGCAATATTCTACCTGATCAGAAATAAAGCGCACACCAATTCTGTGAGCCTGGATCCGGACGAC
>Ga0105240_10012558_pt1 | contig 11684 bp, 10 predicted proteins | sample KBSC54metaG_FD_80426 | JGI IMG/M metagenome (GOLD analysis project Ga0105240, IMG submission 80426) | Corn rhizosphere microbial communities from Kellogg Biological Station, Michigan, USA - KBS C5-4 metaG | ecosystem: Host-associated > Plants > Roots > Rhizosphere > Soil | place: Michigan, USA...
CCGATCTTGAAGCCGACGGTGCCGCGGAGGACCTGGAAGCGCTCCTCCTGCGACGGGTGGACGTGGGCGGCCGCGACGAAGCCGTGCGGCTCGACGAACGTCTCGATCACGACCGCCTCGCCGCCGGTGTCGGCTGCGGTCTGGCGGAAGACGAGGCGTTCGCCCGTGACGGGGTTGTGGATGGTGTCGCCTGCGCGGATCATTTCGAGCTCCTTTGCTTGGTGGGGTCGCTGGTCACCATCGGGGGAGCCGCTTAAGATCGGCTTGCGATTTGCCTGGAAAGGGGGTCTGCGACGGAATTTCGGCTACTGGGGCCGGTCGAGGTGGTGGGCGAGGGCGCGGCGATCGCGCTCGGGGGGCGCAAGCAGCGCGCCCTCCTCGCCGAGCTCCTGCTTCGGCGCGGCGCCGCAGTCCCGCGCGAGCGGCTCGTCGACGTGCTCTGGGGCGAGCGACCGCCCGCGAGCGCGGTTACCTCGCTCCAGGTGTACGTGCACGGGCTCCGACGTGCGCTCGGGGCGGACCGGCTCGAGACGCACGGGACCGCCTATCGCGTCGTCGTCGATCCCGACGAGCTCGACGTCGCCCGCTTCGAGGGCAGGCTGGGACAGGCTCGCGAGGCGCTCGCGGCCGGCGCGCCGGGCCATGCCGACGAGCTGCTCGCGGCCGCGCTCTCGCTCTGGCGCGGCGAGGCGCTCGGCGACCTGGGCGACAGCCCGGTCCGGGCCGCCGCGCCGGCGCTCGAGGAGCTGAGGCTGCAGGCGCTCGAGCTCAAGATCGACGCGCGCCTCGCGCTCGGCGAGCACTCCGAGGTGCTGGGGCAGCTCGACGAGCTCGTCGCCGCCGAGCCGTACCGCGAGCGGCTGCGCGAGCAACTCGTGCTCGCGCTCTACCGCGCCGGCCGCCAGCAGGAGGCGCTCGCCGCCTACCGTGAGGCGCGCCGTGCGCTCGCCGACGACCTCGGCGTCGAGCCGGGCCCGGCGCTCCGCGAGCTCGAGCGTGCCGTTCTCCGCCACGACGCGTCGCTCACCCTCGAGCATCGGGAGGCCGTACCGCGGCCGCGCCTGCCTGCGGCGACGAGCCCGCTCACCGGCCGCCGACTCGAGCTGGCCGCGGTCGAGGCACTCCTCCGGCGCGAAGGCGTCCGCCTCGTCACGCTCACCGGGCCTGGAGGCACCGGGAAGACCCGCCTCGCCCTGGCGGTCGCCGAGCAGCTCGCCCGGGAGACGCGCGACGGCGCCGCGTTCGTCGACCTGTCGAGCGTCAGCGACGCCGCGCTGATCGTGCCGACGATCGGCCAGGCGCTCGGCCTCGACGCCCACCAGGTGGAGCCGCGGCTCGCGGACTCGTCGCTCCTGCTCGTCCTCGACAACCTGGAGCAGCTCGCGGCCGAGGCCGCCCCGCTCCTCGCCGGGCTGCTCGCCCGGGCACCGCGCCTCCGCATGCTGGCGACCTCTCGCGTCCCGCTGCGCGTGAACGGCGAGCACGAATACGCAGTCCCGGCGCTGCCGACGAGCGAGGGCGTCGCGCTCTTCGCCGCGCGGGCCGCCGCGGTCGACGCGGAGTTCGAGCTCACCGACGACACGAGGCCCGTGGTCGCCGGGATCTGCGCACGCCTCGACGGGCTGCCGCTGGCAATCGAGCTCGCGGCCGCACGCGTTCGCGTGTTGCCCGTGGAGGCGCTCGAGCGGCGGCTCGACAACGCGCTCGACGTGCTCGTCGGCGGCGCGCGCGACCTGCCCACGCGCCAGCGCACTCTCCGCGCGACCCTCGACTGGAGCTTCGCGCTGCTCGACGAGGAAGCGCAGACGCTGCTCGCGGACCTCGCGGTGTTCGCCGGCGGCTTTGCGCTCGACGATCTCGAAGCCGTCGCGGGGCCCGGCGCGGGCGACGCGCTCGCCGCGCTCGTCGAGGCGAGCCTGGTCCGCCGCCGCGGCGAGCGCTTCACGCTCCTCGAGACGATCCGCGAGTACGCGCGGGCGCGGCTTGCCGAGCGGAGCGACGCGGAGGAGGTGGGCCGCCGCCACCTGGCGCGCTACCTCGAGGTGGCGGAGGCTGCGTGGCAGGAGATACTCGTTGGCGGCGAGGCCGAGAACGAGGGGCTCGCGGTGCAGGAGCGCGAGGCCGCCAATCTCCGCGCGGCGTTCGCCTTCGCGGTGGCGTGCGGCGACGGCGAGGCCGCCGTGCGCCTGGCGGCTTCGCAGCGCTGGTTCTGGATCGTGCGCGGCCGCTTCGTCGAGGCGCGAGCGGTCTTCGACGCAGCCGCGGAGGCGGACGTCGCGCCGATGTTGCACGCGGCCGCGCTGAACGGCGCGGCCACGTTCGCGAAGCACCAGGGCGAGATCGGGCGTGCGCGGGAACAGTGGAGCGAAGCGCTCGCGATCTTCCGCGCGCACGGCGACGACGGCGAGGCGGCGCGGTGCGTCGCGGAGCTCGGAGGCGTGGCGGTGGCGGAGGGAGACTGCGAGGCCGCGCGCGCACTGTACGAGGAGTGCGCCGTGCTGTTCCACGAGCTCGGCAACGGGATGCGCGAGGCTGTCGCGATCTCGAACCTGTCGGCGATCGCCGACCAGCAGGGCGACCTCGAGGCGTCGGTCGCCTACGGTGAGCGTGCGATCGAGCTTCAACGCGAGCTCGACGACCGGCTGAACCTCGCCGTGTCGCTCGTGAACCTGGCGCCGACACTCCTCCAGTTGGGTGAGGTCGAGCGGGGCAGGGCGCTCCTCTCCGAGGCGCTCGAGATCGGTCAGGAGTACGGCCACACGCTGCTCCTCTCGCACACGCTCACGGTGGCGAGCGAGCTCGCTGCGATCGACGGCGACCCGGCGCTCGGCGCCGGTCTGATCGGCGCGACCGAGTCGGCCTTCGCGGCACTCGGGGGCGAGGTGCCGGAGGGCGAGCGGCGTGCGTTCGCGCGAATCGTCGCCCGGCTCGCGGCACCCGACGATGACCTTGCAGCCTGGCGCGACGAGGGAAGGGCGTGGTCGCTCGAGGATGCGCTCGCGCGCGCTGCGAGCGTGGTCGGTGGTCGGGCTTAGCTTCTCAGGAAGCTCTCACGGAAACGGCGCCCGCCGGCTGGGCGCCCGGGGCATGTTCAGGTTGAAGTAGAGGCCGGCGAGGCGGATCAGGAAGCAGACGGCGGCGCCGACGATCGGGAACGCAAGGTTATGGGTGCCGCTCTCGGAGGCAACGACGACGATCGCCGCGCCGACGAGCGCGGGAATCGCATAGAGACCGCTGCGGAGGACGACCGGGATCTCGCGTACGAGGATGTCGCGCAGGACGCCGCCGCCCACGCCGGTGATCGCGCCGAGCACGACGGCCTCGGCCGCGCCGACGTGATGAGCGAGCGCGGTGCTCGCACCGGTGACGCTGAACAGGGCGAGGCCCGCTGCGTCGAGCACGAGGACCGGACGCTCGAGCCGCCCGAGCGTCGAGTGGGCGAGGAAGGTGACAAGGCCTGCGCCGCCCGCGACGGCGAGGTAGCGCCAGTCGCGGAACGTCTGCGGCGGGATCCCGATCAGCAGGTCGCGGGTGATGCCGCCCGCGAGCCCGACCACCACGGCGAGGACGACGACGCCGAAGGCGTCGAGTCGCGCCTGAACCCCCGCCAGCCCTCCGCTGAGCCCGAACACGAATGTCCCGGCGAGGTTGAGGACGAGCAGGAGCGTCGGGTCGAAGCCATGAAGGACGGGAGTCTGCAACGGCAATCACCACGCACAGCCCGCAGCGCGGCTGCGGTTCACACTCTCACGCAGCGGCGAGCCATGCACACGCAGCGGTGAGCAGCGTCTCCACCCCGGTCTCGAGGGTCGGATGGATGACCGGCGCGAAGCGCGGGTTGTGGTTGGTCGGCAACTCGGAGAGCCGGCCCGCCTCCTTCGCCTCGCGGTAGGTCGCCGCATCGGTACCGCCGACGGTCCAGAAGACCGACGGGACGTGCCACTCGGTCCCGAAGGAGCCGAAGTCCTCGCTGGCCGAGATCGGCGGGATCTCGACCACGCGCTCGTCGCCGAAATGCGTTCGGAATGCCGCACGCACCCGCTCGGCGGCGTCCGGGTCGTTGCGAACGAGCTGATACCGGTCGAGTGCCGTGATCTCCGGCGGCTTCGGCGCTCCGGAGGCCTGCGACTCGGCCTCGACGATCCGCCTGATCGCGTCGAGCACGTGTGAGCGAACACCCTCGTCGAAGGTGCGCACGTTCAGCTTGATCACCGCCTCGTCCGGGATCACATTCTCCTTGGTGCCGGCCTGCAGCGCGCCGATCGTGAGGACGGCTGACTGTGCGGCCGCGATCTCCCGCGAGACGATCGTCTGCAGGCGCAGCACCGTCGCGGCCGCCATCACGACGGGGTCGATGCTCGCCTCCGGCATCGAGCCGTGCGCGCCGCGACCGAACATGCGGATTTCGAAGCTGTCGGCCGCCGAGGTGATCACGCCCGCGCGCGTCCCGATGCTGCCCGCCGGCGCCGGCATCACGTGCTGGCCGAGCACGACGTCGGGCTTCGGGAAGGAGTCGAAGAGACCGTCGTCGATCATCGCCTGCGCGCCCGCCGCAGTCTCTTCCGCGGGCTGGAACACAGCCAGCAACGTCCCGCGCCAGCCGTCGCGCACCGCGGAGAGCCGGGCCGCCGCGCCCGCGAGCCAGGCGACGTGCATGTCGTGGCCGCACGCGTGCATCACTCCGTCCGACTCGCTCGCATAGTCGAGACCCGTCTGCTCCTGCACGGGCAACGCGTCCATGTCCGCGCGCAGCATCACCGTCGGGCCGTCACCGTTTCGGAGCAGGCCGACGACGCCGGTCTTCCCGAGGCCCGTCGTCACCTCGAAGCCGGCCGTCCGCAGCCGCGCCGCAGCGAGCCCCGCGGTGCGCTCCTCCCGCATCGACAGCTCCGGATGCTTGTGGACGTCCTTGTAGAGCTCCTCCAGATCGTCGAGCATCGCGCCGACGCCGGCGAAGATCGATTCGCTCCCGTCACTCATGGGTCAGCCCGAAGCAACGACGAACATCACCTCGTCGACGTAGCACCAGCTCCAATCCTCGCCCGGCTCGACCGAGCGGGCAATCGGATGCTCGACCTCGCTCGCGTGCCGGCTCGCATGTCTGTTCGGAGACGAGTCGCAGCAGCCGATCTTGCCGCAGGTCTGACACATCCGCAGATGCAGCCATTCGCTGCCGATCTTCAAGCACTCCTCGCAGCCTTCGATCTGCGCGGGCGGCTCGAGCAGCTCGATCCGATCGAGGTGCCCACAGACGGCGTCGTCGCTCATCGCTGCAATCTTCTCACCCCTGCGTCCGAGTCGCGTCACCCGCTACGACCGACGCGACGAGGAGCAGTGCCCGAGGCGCCTGAGATAGTTGGGTGGATGCCTCCCGAGCGGCTCACTGCCTTCACCGACGGGGTCGTCGCGATCCTGATCACGATTCTCGTCCTCGAGCTCAGGCCGCCCGCAGGCGACCATTTCGGCGACATCCTCGACGAGAAGGGCCGACTGCTCGCCTACGTGCTCAGCTTCGTCTTCGTCGCGATCTACTGGGTGAACCACCATCACCTCCTGCAGGTCGTGCACCGGATCGACGGTCGCGCGCTGTGGGCGAACATCCACCTGCTGTTCTGGCTCTCGCTGACGCCGGTCGCAACCGCCTGGCTCGGCGACTCGGGCGTGAAAGCCGGTCCGGTTGCGACCTACGCCCTTGTGCTGCTCGGGTGCGCCGTCGCCTACACGCTGTTCACGCTTGCTCTCCTCGCGCTGCACGAGGACGACTCGCTGCTCCACCGGGCGATCGGAAGCGACCGCAAAGGCAGGGCGTCGCTGCTCGCCTACCTGATCGCGTTCGTACTCGCGTTCGTCCAGCCGTGGCTCTCGGTCGGGCTGTTCGTGGCGGTGGCGGTCCTCTGGATCGTCCCCGACCGACGGGTCACGCGCACGCTCGACACCGCCGGCTAGGCACGCTCAGTCAGGATCACGGGGCGGCGTTCCGACCAAGCGATCAGCCGACGAGCCCGGCGATCTCGAGCGGCACGTCGAGCTGCGGACAGTGGCCGATCCCGTCGAGGACGACCCAGTCCGCCTGCGGCAGCCACTCGTCGCGAAAGCGGGTCGCAGCCGACGGCCACGGGAGCACCTGGTCGGCGCTGCCCCAGACGATCCGGACGGGGCAGGTGACGCGCCCGGCGTCGAGCTCCCAGCCGTCGCGGACGGCGACCTCGAGCATCGGCCCGACGTCGCTGCAGGCGGCAACGCCGACGATCTGGTGCGCGATCAGCTCGGCCGGGATGTGCTCGAAGTTGGTCGTGATGAACTCGGTTGCGCGCCGGCGACCCGCCGCCGTCGCCACGATCGAGTCGACCTGGGGCGCGGCGGCGCGGGCGAGCTCCTGCATCGCAGTGAAGTGCCCGACGATCGCCTCGCCGAACAGCGGGTCTCCGCGAGCCCAGCCGCCCGCCGGCGCGAGGGCGACGACCGAGTCGGCGCGACCGCGCGCGGCGAGCTGCAGCGCGAGGAAGCCGCCGAGCGAGTTCCCGACGACCTGCGCCGTAGCGAACCCGACGTCGTCCATCAGTCGCTCGATCGCGTCGACCGCCCCGCCGGCCCCGCCGCCACGCGCGAGCCTCGGGCCGCCTGCATGGCCGGGCAACGTCGGTGCGAGCACGTCGTGACGCCGCTCGAGCGCCGGCAGCACGAGCTCCCACGTCCTCCACGTGTCCGTGAAGCCGTGCAGGCACAGAAGCGGCGGCCCGGATCCGCCGCGGTGGAACGCTGTGAATTCGTAACCCACGGTGTGTGTCTACGACACCTCGGCGCTCCGCCTCGCGGCCAGGGCGCGCGTGGCGGCGACGGCGGACTCGAGATCGAGCGACGCGCCCTCGGCGCACGCGTCCGCGTAGCTCTCGGAATCGAGCGCGACGACGATCCTCGCCGTCGTCACGTCGCGCAGGCGCTGCTCCATCGGCGGGAGCGTGGCGCCGGTTCGCTCACGCGCAGCGTCCGCGGCGCTCGCGAGCACGGCGGCGAGCCGCCCGTCGCCGGACTGCTCGGCGATCGCGGCCGCGAGGTTGAGGCAATAGGAGATGCCGTCGGCATGCTGGAGGTCGACGTAGCGGTCGAGACCGCGGACGAGCGCGCTCCGCGCCTCGTCGAGATCCCGGAGCAGGAGATCCGCGGCGGCCGCGTTCAGCCAGGCACCGGCCGCCTCCTCGCCGAAGCCGAGCTCTTCGAAGAGCGCCGCCGCCTCGCGGCAGGTCGCCCGTGCGGCCGAGGGGTCGTCGCGGAGGAGCGCGAAGTAGCCGAGGTTGCTCATCACTCCCGCGAGCTCCGGGCGTGCGCCTGCGCGGCGGGCGTGCGTCGCAGCTCGCTCGTACAGCTCCGCGGCGCGCTCCGGCTCGTTCCGCGCCGTCTCGATGTTGGCGAGCGCGACGAGCGCGTTCGCGATCTGCGTGTCGTCACCGCCTGCGCTGCAGATGCTCAGTCGCTCGCGTGCGAAGCGATGCGCGGAGTCGAGCTCGCCGGCGACAGCATCGAGCGCCGCAGCGCCTCGGAGCGCTCTTGCACGCGTCTGGTGGACGACACCCTCGCCCGAGAGCGCACGTGCCGCCCATGCGCGGCCCTCGGTCTGGTGCCCGCGCACGAACCAGAAGCGCCAGAGCGCCGCGACGAGCCGCGCAAGCATCTCGGTCTCCGCAGCTTCGTCCGTCCAGGCGAGCGCGGCGCGGAAGTTGTCGTGCTCGACCGCCAGCTGCCGCAGGACCGTCGCCTGTTGCGGCCCCTGGATGTCCGGCTCCGCCCGCTCCGCGAGCTCGAGGAAGTACTCGGCGTGCTTTCGCCTGGACTCGTGCGAGCGCCCCTGCTCGAGCAGCCGCGCCCGCGCGTATTCCCGGATCGTCGAGAGCATCGTGAATCTCGGCGCGCCGTCGTCCGCCGTGCGGCTGAGCACGAGGCTCTTGTCGCAGAGCGAGGTCACCAGCTCGAGGCCGCGGCCGGGCGCCGCGACGACATGCTCGATCGCCTCCAGCGACGCGCCCCCGGCGAAGACGGAGAGCACGAGGAGGGCGGCCTGCTCCTCCGCATCGAGCAGCGCGTAGCTCCAGTCGATCGTCGCGGCCAGCGTCCGCTGACGCTCGGGCAGGTCGCGCGGGCCGCCGGTGAGGAACGACAGGCGCTCGCCGAGCCGCTCGAGGATCGCGGCGAGCGGCAGGATCCGCACCCGCGCCGCCGCCAGCTCGAGCGCGAGCGGCAGACGGTCGAGCTGCGCGCAGATCGCATCCACCTCCTCGCGCGACCGGCCGAGGTCGAGGTCGGGCCGCGCGGCCGACGCCCGTGCGGCGAAGAGGTCGCCCGCGTCCCGTTGCGCGAGCGGCTCGAGCCGGTACTCGTGCTCGGCGACGAGATGCAGGCGCTCCCGGCTCGTCGCGAGCACCGTCAGCCCCGGGCACGCGTCGACGAGCGCGCCGAGCTGCGGCGCCGCGTCGAGCGTCGACTCGAAGTTGTCGAGAACGAGCAGCAACTCGCTCGACCGAAGTCGCCGCACGAGGCTGTCGACGAGCGAGCTTCCCGCCTGCTCCTCGACCTCGAGCATCGCCGCGAGCGCCACGGGCAGGTCGGCTGCGCTCGACGCCGCGAGCGAGACGAAGAACGCCCCGTCGGCAAACGTTTCCGCGACCTGCCGCGCGGCCTCGACCGCGAGTCGCGTCTTCCCGATGCCGCCGGGACCGGTGAGCGTCACGAGCGGCGCCTCGCCGGAGAGGAGGCGGCAGAGCTCGTCGAGCTCGCGGGCGCGGCCGAAGAAGCCGGTTCGTGTGCGCGGCAGATTGCCCGGCGACGACGCACGCGGGGGCGGGAAATCCTGCCGCAGGCCGGGCGCAAGCAGCTGGAACAGCCGCTCGGGCACCTCGATGTCCTTCAGCAGGTGCCTCCCGAGGTCGCGCGTTTCGACGGCGTCGGCGACGAGGTCGTAGGTGGACGACGAGAGCAGGACCTGACCGCCGTGCGCGGCCGCGCAGATCCGGGCGCCTCGCGAGAGATCGACGCCGACGTAGTAGCCGCCGTCCGCGAGGCGCGGCTCCCCCGTGTGAATGCCGATCCGCACGCGTACCTCGCCGCCGAGGAGCGCGCGCTGCGCCGCGACGGCGGCGTCCACCGCATCGTGGGCGCGCTCGAATGCAACGAGAAACGCATCGCCTTGCGTGTCGACCTCGCAGCCGTGGTGGATCGCGAACGCCTCGCGGAGGTCGCTCCGATGCTTCGCGAGCAGGTCGTGGTAGCCGTCGCCGAACCGGCGCGCGAGCAGCGTCGATCCCTCGATGTCGGTGAACAGGAGGCTGACGGTGCCTTGGGGAAGGCTGGGCACGGTCCTCCCCGCCGCGGCTAGCCCGCGGACTTGCGCGCGTCCGCGAGCTCGTCGATCTCCTGCGGCGAGACGAGGTCGACCACCTGGTCCGCCTCGAGGTCGTACACGATGTGCGCCTTCTGCTCGGGCGTCTCCCACCGGATGTGCCCGTGGGCGAACTTGCCGTTCTGCTCGAACCAGAGCTGCTCGAGGGTCCCGCCGGCGTCCGCGACGATCCGGCCGACGCACTCCTCGAACCGGACTTTCAACGTGCTGTCGCCCATGCACTCGCGGATCTTGCGGCTCGTGTGGCTCGAGAGCCGAACCCAGGAAAAAGGCATTCGCCCCACCCCTCGAAGTCGATTGGGGCATCTTCCGACACCGCCGGACAGAACGCAACCCCGACGCACGACGGCGACGTTTTACCTCCCGTTTACCGCTGTTTGACCGTTTTGGGCTTGTTAGCCGGAAACAACAAGCGAAGGTACGTACGACGAACCCGACGACACGTCCCTTCAAGGAGGAACCACATGCTGAAATCAATGCTCGTGTTGGCCGCGGTGGCGGCGCTCGCCGTCCCGATGGCCGCGCTCGCGGACGGGACGCCGACTCCGGCCTCCACCGCGAACCAGCTCTGTAGCCAGCAGAAGACCGATATGGGCGCCGCGTCGTTTGCCGCGCTGTACGGCACCAACGCGTCGAAGTCGAACGCGTTCGGGAAGTGCGTCTCGAAGAACGCGAAGCTCGCAGCGGCAGCCGTGACGAATGCGGCGAAGACCTGCGCAGCCGAGCGTGCGAGCGATCCGGCCGCCTTCGCGACGAAGTACGGCACGAGCGGCAAGGCCGGCAGCAAGGGCGCCGACAAGAACGCGTTCGGCAAGTGCGTCTCCGGAGCGGTCAAGCAGGCAACGACCGCTCAGGCGGCCAAGGTTGCCTCGGCTGCAGCCACCTGCAAGGCCTCGAAGAAGGCCGATGCAGCAGCGTTTGCTGCGAAGTACAGCTCGTTCGGCAAGTGCGTCTCGGTTGCGGCGAAGACCAAGTAGCACCATCCACCCGACAAACCGGAAGGACCGAGGGGAAGCGCAAGCCGCTTCCCCTCGGTCCTTTCGAAGAAATCAGGTCAGTGCCGACGTGACGATCGGCGAGGCCGAGGGTTGCGCGACACCGCCCGCACGCTCGAGCGTGACGCCGACGACGGCGCCGCTTCGAACCCGACCCGTCAGGTGCACGATCGCCGTGCCGTGCCGTGCCGCGAACAACCCGGCGGGCGCCGCACGGCCACCACGTATCACCCACGCCTCGTAGGTCTTTCCCGCGGGCGCGGGCTCGAGGCCGGAGACGACGAGCGTCGCCTCGCCGCCGCGGGCGACGACGAGCGAGCCGGCGGCGCCGTGCAGCCGAACGGCGCGGAGCGGACCGGCGTGCAGCGCTGCCGTCGTCGAGCCGAGCTTCTCGTGCAGCGACACCGCCCAGATGCCGAGCCCGACCGCGACGCAGGCGGCCGCGGCAGCGCCGGAGGCGAGCGCGAGCGTCACGCGGGAGCGGCCCGGCCGAAGCGGCACGACGTTCGGCCGTTCGCGGCGCGCGGCGTCGAGGATCCGCGCACGGAGATCCGGCGGCGGGCCCGCCGCGGGGACCGCATACGCGAGCATGCCCGCAGCCTGCGCGAGGCCCGCGAGCTCGAGGCGGCAGCGCGGGCAGGTCGCGAGATGCGTCTCGAAGACGAGCTCGTCCTCCGGGTCGAGGGCGCCGAGCGCGTAGGCGGCGCACTGCTCGTGGATCAGCTCGTCTTCCATGACTCCTCCTCGGGGGCGGTCGTCAGGATCTCACGCAGGTTGGCGAGCGCCGCGAACATCTGGCTCTTGATCGTGCCGAGGGGACGCCCGAGCCGGTCGGCCAGCTCCTGCTGGGTGAAGCCGCCGAAGTAGGCGAGCTCGAGCGTCTCGCGCTGCTCCATGGAGAGCCGGCGCAGTGCCGTCTGCACGCGCTCACGCTCGAGTCGGAGCCAGGCGGCGTCCTCGGCCGACGGGGAGCCCGGATCCTCGAGCTCGACGTACGGCTCCGCCCGCCGCCGCTGCTCCCTGCGGACGAGGTCGACGGCGCGGCGGTGGACGAGCATCATGATCCAGCTCGCCGCGCCCGCCCGCTCGGGGACGAACCGGGCGGCGCCGCGCCACACGGCGAGGAACGCCTCCTGCACCGCGTCCTCGGCAAGGCCCGGGTCTCGCAGGATCCTGCGGGCGAGCGCGTAGGCGGCCCGGCCGTGTCGGTCGTAGAGCTCCGCGAGCGCGAGCTCCTCGGAGCGCGCCACGAGTGCGACGACCGCTTCGTCGGAAAGGTGAGCGAGATCACGGGACAA
>Ga0105240_10012560_pt1 | contig 11682 bp, 10 predicted proteins | sample KBSC54metaG_FD_80426 | JGI IMG/M metagenome (GOLD analysis project Ga0105240, IMG submission 80426) | Corn rhizosphere microbial communities from Kellogg Biological Station, Michigan, USA - KBS C5-4 metaG | ecosystem: Host-associated > Plants > Roots > Rhizosphere > Soil | place: Michigan, USA...
ACTTTTTACTTTTTACTTAAACTCCGTTAAATGAAAAAGTTTGTATTTGTAATGTTCGTTACACTGGGATTCCTGCAGATCGCTTCTGCACAGCAGATGGATTCGCCATCGGGATTTGACAAGTCGAAACTATTCTTCGGCGGCAATTTCGGACTAAATTTCAGCAGCGGCTATTCGCTCATTAATGTTTCGCCGCAGGTCGGCTATCATATTACGGATCAGTTTGCCGCAGGTTTTGGGTTGAATTATATTCACTACAGCATTACCTACCCTGATATTAAATACTCCCAGAATTATGGGGGCTTCAATGTATTCGGCAGATTCTATCCCATTCAGTATCTTTTTATTCAGGCGCAACCGGAGTTGAATTATATCTGGGGGAAAGCGCGGGATAACAGCGACAAGGAAGACAAAATACCCACGCATTTCGTTCCTTCTCTCTTACTCGGAGGCGGAGCCGCCATACCCGCCGGCCCGGGCGCCATCACGATCAGTATCCTGTACGACGTGGTGCAGGACCAGTGGTCGCCTTATTATCACCAGGCCATTTATGCATTTGGATACAATATGGGTTTTTAACTGATCCGGTTAAACAGTTCAGCCGGCGAATTGCAGAAAAAAATCCTCTCCACCGGTTCATCCAGCAGGAAACCTTCCTTTTTTGTGAAGAGAATGTGCTTTTGCAGGTGGTTATAATATCCTTCCGTGTTGAGGATATATATTTTTTTATCGTGAATCTTCAGCTGGTTCCAGGTGAGGATTTCAAATAGTTCATCCAGGGTTCCGAAACCTCCGGGCAATACGACCACGGCATCGCAGCGTTCATACATCATCTTTTTTCGGGTATGCATGTCCGGTACTACGGCTATTTCACTAAGTCCCCGGTGTTGCATTTCCGCCTCAATCAGTACCTGCGGAATGATGCCCATGATCTGGCCTCCCTGCTCCAGCACGGAATCTGCGAGAACACCCATCAGGCCCTTGTGTCCGCCGCCATAAACCACTTTGATGTTGAGCATGCATAATAGTTTGCCCAGCTCCTTTACGTGTTCTGCATAGATCGGTTGATTCCCGAGATGAGACCCGCAAAAAACCGCTACCGACCCGGTATTCATAAGATGTTGTTCCTTTATAAAAACTAAATTGAAAATTTAATATTGCATTTCCTAATTTTCAATCACTAATTTAGCATCTATACATGTCTCCGGCACTATTATTTACATTCGTCCTGGCATACTTCGTCCTGCTGCTGTTTGTTGCCTGGCGCACTTCAAAAGGGTCGGATAACGAATCTTTTTTTATCGGCAACCGCAACTCCAACTGGATGCTGGTGGCATTTGGCATGATCGGCACTTCGCTGTCGGGCGTCACTTTTGTGAGCGTACCGGGTGCGGTATCCCGGGAATCCTTCGCCTATTTTCAGATCACCCTGGGTTATTTTATCGGTTATATCCTGATTGCTTTTGTGTTGCTGCCCCTCTATTACCGGCTGAAGCTCACTTCCATTTATAATTATCTGCAGGAAAGGCTGGGCACGAAATCCTATAAAACCGGAGCCGGCTTTTTTATCCTGTCGCGCGTGCTGGGCGCTACCGCCCGCCTGTACCTGGTCGTGAATATTCTGCAGGAAGCCATTCTTTCCAGCTTTCACGTACCGTTCTGGCTCACTACCCTGATCATTCTGCTGATGATCCTGTTATATACTTATGAAGGCGGCGTGAAAACCATTGTATGGACAGACACGCTGCAAACCACCTGCATGCTTGGCGGCATGGTGGTCTGCGTGGTCTTTATCCTGCAGCACCTGAACCTGAACCTTCCAGAAGCCCTGGATGCCATGAAAGGGAAGGGCTATTCGAAAATATTTTTCACCGATCCCGACAGCAAATTATTTTTCGTGAAACAGATCCTGGCCGGCGTATTCATCACACTTACGATGACGGGAATGGACCAGGAAATGATGCAGAAAAGTATTTCTGTAAGAACCCTGAAAGATTCGCAGAAGAATATGGTGGTGCTCGGATTCATCATGCTGTTTGTAATATTCCTTTTTCTTTTTCTCGGCGGACTCCTGCATCTTTTTGCTTCGGCTGAACACCTGAACCTGACCGGCGATAAACTTTTCCCGGAGCTCGCCCTCCATCACATGCCGAAATATATTTCCATCATATTCATCATTGCCCTGATCTCGGCTTTGTTTCCAAGTTCGGATGGTGCAATCACCGCCCTGACGGCATCCTTCTGCATAGATATCCTCGGCATTAACCGGAATCAGTCGCTTGCAGAAGCGCGCAGAAAAAAAATCCGTCAGCGGGTTCACCTGGCATTTATTTTCGTGTTCCTGGTATTTGTGATCGTTTACAAATGGATCTCCAGCGACAGCATGATCGGCATCATCCTCAAGGTAGCCGCCTACACCTACGGCCCTTTACTGGGTCTGTTTTCTTTTTCCATCCTGACCCGAAGAAACCTGCGGGACAGGCTTGTTCCCCTCGTTTGTATACTCTCTCCTATTCTCTGCTACCTGCTGGAAACCTATCAGGACTTTCTTTTCGGAGGAAAATTCCATATCGGACTGGAGCTGCTGGTGATTAACGGGGTAGCAACATTTATTGGACTGTATCTGATTTCTTACCGGCGTAATGAAGAGTTGACGGTTGACAGTTGACGGTTGACAGAGAACCCTGATTCTTCTACAACCAAAACCAATTGGAACTTTTACAGCAACCACTGGGCAGGAAAAAAAAGATTATCACACACAAAAGTCCGTTAACCGTCAACTGTCAACCGTCAACCCTTTCATCAACCTTCCCTACCTTCGCCCCATGGATCTCATTCTTCCAAAAGCGCAATCTTATGCAGAACATTTTTCCCCCCAGGATGATGCCCTGCTGAACCGGATTGAAGAAGAGACACGGGTGCATCCGGAAAAACAGATGCTCAGCGGGGCATGGCAGGGTAAACTGCTGGAAATGATCAGCCTGATTGTTCAGCCGGCCTATATCCTGGAAATAGGTACTTTCGTAGGTTACAGCACCTTATGTTTGGCAAAAGGGCTTAAAGCAGGAGGGGAACTGCATACGCTGGAGCTGCGGGAGGAAACGGCTGCCGTGGCAAGGGAAAACTTTAAGAAATCTAAAACAGCCCATAAAATAATTTTGCACACCGGAAATGCGTTAGAGGTGCTCGCCGGGCTGGACAAACCCTGGGATCTGGTCTTTATAGACGCAGACAAAACAGGTTATAGCGACTATTACCGGCTGCTGATTCCGAGGCTGAAGAGTGGCAGCCTGATCCTGGCCGACAACGTTTTGTTTCACGGCGAGGTGTTGGAAGAAAAATTAAAAGGGAAGAATGCGCACGCTATTCAGGCTTTTAATGAAATGGTGCGGGCCGACGAAAACGTAGACAAGGTGATGCTTACAATAAGAGACGGCCTCCTGTTAATAAGAAAAAAATAAGGCAGACCGGAGGGTCTGTGCTCCATTACGAACACAGAGAAAACCAGCGGATGAAATTAAAGGAGTGGATATTCGGGATTTTGCTGGTGGGACCGGTTATGGCCCACGCGCAAAACGACGAACAAATTCTCAAATACATCAATACCTACAAGGAACTGGCCATAGAAGAAATGCAGCGTTCCGGTATTCCCGCATCTATCATCCTGGCTCAGGGAATTCATGAAACACAGGCCGGAACCAGCGAACTGGTGCTCAGTTCCAACAATCATTTCGGCATAAAATGCAAAAGCAGCTGGACGGGCCCGACCGTACATCATGACGACGACGCCCGCGGAGAATGTTTCCGGAGCTACGCCACGGCGGCAGACTCCTATCGCGATCATTCCGATTTCCTGGTGAAGAGCCCGCGATATGCTTTCCTGTTCAAACTCAATCCGGAAGATTATGCATCCTGGGCACACGGATTAAAAAAAGCCGGATATGCCACCAATGCAAAGTATCCGGAAATCCTGATCCGGCTGATCAGGGATTATGATCTGGAAAAATACAGTCTTATCGCACTGGGCAAACTGCCTCCCGAAGAAAACATCGCTGCAAATCCGGGCGCAGGTGAACTGCGGCGGGATACCCTGGCAGGTTTTGCAGACAGTACAGATCAAATTCCGGTTGCCGCAAATAACGCTTATCCCACAGGATTATTCAGCATCAATTCAGCCCGGGTGATTTTTGCAAAAGCCGGCGTTTCCCTGCTTTCCATTTCCAACCAATACCAGGTGCCCCTGGCGCGACTGCTGGAATTCAATGATATGAAGCAGGAAGATGTGCTGGCGACCGATCAGCTGATTTTTCTGCAAAGAAAAAGAAAGACCGGAATGAGCCCGGTTCATATCGTACAATCGGGCGAAAGCCTGTATTCCATTTCGCAGTCCGAAGGTATCCGCTACGAAAGCGTACTGGAGTTCAACAGGATGAACGCAGGTGAAGAACCGGCGCCGGGGGAAAAGATTTACCTGCAAACCGCTTCGTCTACCCGGCCGGCGCTCAGAAATCTGGGATATAAAAAAACAGTCATGCCTTCTTCATAAAACCAATACATGTCCAACATCCGTGTACACGATAAAAACTTCAGACCCTATATTTCCGCAGAGGAGATCGGGAAGAAAGTAGCCGAACTGGCCGGCATGCTGAACAGGGACTACCAGGATAAACATCCGGTTTTCATTGCGATTCTCAACGGTTCCTTCATTTTTGCCGCTGATCTGTTCCGGGCACTCAGCATCGACGCGGAAATTTCCTTTATCAAACTGGCTTCCTATAAAGGCACGAAATCATCCGGCCAGGTGATCAGCTCCATCGGTCTGGATATGGAAATATTCGGTCGCCACGTGGTGATCATTGAGGACATTGTGGACACCGGGAAGACGCTGAATGTATTCCTGCCACAATTGCGCCACCAGCAACCGCTTTCCCTGAAAATTGTGGCTCTTCTCCACAAGCCGGAGGCAACGGTTTACCCGATGAAAGTGGATTATTCCGGTTTCGAAATTCCGGATAAATTTGTGGTGGGATATGGATTGGACTACAATGGCCTGGGCAGAAATAATGCCGCCATCTATCAGCTTTTGGAATAAATACCGTTCTTCTCAGGCACCCTTAACCGAAATCCAAAACAATCTGATTGAAGACCCTGCTGCTTATATTATATTCCTCTCTTTTCTGTCTTTCCGGCAGGGCCCAGTATTATTTACGCGGAGAGATCAGAGATGATTCCGGCAATCCGCTGAGCAATGTAAGGATCATGCTGCATTCAACCGGATACCTGTATTATTCCGGAAGTCTCGGCGGATTCGGAATTACGCTCACGAAAGAAACGGATTCGCTGACCATATCAGCGGATGGTTACTATTCTTCCTCTCTTGCGGTGGACGCCAGCAAATTCCAAACGATCCTGATGAAACCGAGGTTTGCAGCAGCACCAAAGCCGCAGAACCGGTTAATGTCCCTCACAAAAAACCTTTCTCCGGAAGAGCTGAACCGCTGGACAGTTGCTGCCGAAACTTATAGTTCGCTGGTGGAAAATGAATTTCTCCCGGCAAAAAAATATCCGGAAACCGGATTTGCAATCAATATCAACAAAGCTTCCTACAGCAATATCCGAAGATTTCTGAACATGAATAATTCGGTGCCGCCCGATGCCATCCGCATCGAGGAGATGCTGAATTATTTTCATTACGATTATCAGCCTCCCACCGGTGACAGTACTTTTTCCTTCCGCTCCGCAACCTCTTCCTGCCCCTGGAGCAGCAATCAATTGCTTTTTCTTCAGGTGTGCGCGAAAAAAGCAATTATGGACAGCATTCCGGCTGCAAACCTGGTGTTCCTGATTGATGTATCCGGGTCTATGGACCTGCCCAACCGCCTGCCCCTGCTGAAGTCTGCTTTCAGTCTCCTGGTAAATAATCTGCGGGATAAGGATACTGTTTCCATTGTTGTTTACGGCGGAGTGAACGGAGTCTGGTTAACGCCAACATCCGGAAAAGAAAAGAAAAAAATCCTGGAATCCATTGCGCAGCTGGAACCAGGCGGGGCAACACCGGGTGAAAGCGGAATCCGCGCGGCTTATCAGCTGGCCAAAAGTCAGTTTATCAAAGGCGGCACCAACCGTGTGATCCTGGCAACAGACGGAGACTTCAACGTCGGCCAGCAGTCGGAAGATGAACTGAACCAGCTCATCAGCAGCTACCGTTCAGCCAATATTTACCTCACCTGCCTGGGCGTGGGCATGGGGAATTATAAAGATTCCAAACTCGAGGTGCTGGCCAACCGCGGAAAGGGAAATTTCGCTTACCTGGACAATGAGAAAGAAGCTGAGAAAGTGCTGATGGAAGAATTTGCGCAAACTATTTACGCGGTTGCGAAGGATGCGTATGTGAACCTGCGGTTCGACCCGGACATTGTAAAAAGTTACCGGTTAATCGGATTTGAAAATAAACTGAATGCATTATCCGATACCAGCAATATTATTCAGGGTGGCGAAATCGGATCGGGACATACCCTGATGGCCCTGATAGAAATTGAACCGGTTCATCCGGAAACGGATTCGGTAGTGAACCCGGCTGCCATTGCCCGGGTAGCCTTACATTTTGAATTGCCGGCAGATACCATTCCGCGTGTGGAGGAATATACGGTACCCAATCAATCCTGCAGTTTTTCGGAGCTGCCAAAATCTTATCGCTTTGCCACAACTGTTGCATTGTTCGGAAGCATGCTGAAGAAATCCCGGTTCACGGAAAAGGTCTCCTGGGATGAACTGCTTAAAATGTCTGCGGCAAGCTATGACCCCAACGATATATCGCAGAAAGAATATCTCCTCATGATCGAGCAGGCAAAAAAGATATACCACCGGAACCGGAAAACAAGGAAATAGGTATTCTGTCAATATATCCGGGAAATTCACAGGACCCCGAATTCCCCTGGCAGGTTTAATCATTGTCAATTGTCCCTTGTCCATTCTCCATTATCAATTAACGGTATAGCTTTTGAGTATGAATGGGTGCTTTCCCCGTAAAATGACCCGGGCGGGATATTTTTTCACCAACTTCAGTTCAGATAATTGAGAAAAGGACAATTTTTTCGCGGTAAGTCGTTGATTTTCCTGATGCTGATTTTATCCGGCACGATTTCCTTTTCCCAGGCGCCTCTGTCAGGGAATATAGTGGTGCCGGTGGTTGTTCACATTATCAGTAAGAATCCGGGGGCCATCACCGATCAGCAGATCATCGATTCCATAGCGGATCTTAACAATGCCTTTGCACATAGTGGTCCCTATGCTGCGCTCGGCCCGGGCGCAAACACCGGAATTAGCTTTTGCCTGGCAAAAATTGATCCGGATGGTGGCAATTCCACGGGTATTACCAGAACCCAATCGCCTTTAGGGGATTTTGACAGTGACATTGAAAATGACAAATTAAAGAATTTGATTTCCTGGAACAGTAAGGAATATTGCAATATCTGGTATGTGGAAGGGGTGAAGAATGAATATATGACAAGTTTTTCCTGCGGAAACTGGTCGAGGCGGCACGATATCGGATATTCCACTTTCAATACCGGTCCGGATTCCCTGGATGGTATTGTTACTGCGGACTTTGGTCCGGTGCTGGCGGGCCTGATGGGTGGCTGGCTTGGCCTTAAATATACTTTTACCGGCGGTTGCTCCAATACCAATTGCGATACGGATGGAGACGGCGTTTGTGATACGCCGCCTGCTTCCGGGCCAGCCTCCTCCTGCACAACCGTTCAGAATTCCTGCCGCACAGACACAGCCAGTGGTTTTGGCACCGATATGCCCGATCTGAATTCCAATTTCATGAGCCTGGGCGGCGCATGCACCAGCTCCTTCACCGGTGGCCAGGGAGCCAAAATGCGCAACAATATTCAATCCGTCCGAAGCAGCCTGTTAAGCAGTAATAAATGCAATCCTCCCTGTGCTGAAAATATTGTTGCCGGTTTTACCCGAGATAGCTGGTTAGCCAAAACAGGAGATATTATTCATTTTACCAGTACCTCTACGGGCGGAGCAAACTATCAATGGAGCATAAATGACCAGGTGACCGGGAGTAATAGTCCCGCTTTCTCTATGGCATTTCCTGCGGCAGGCAAATATAAAATCACGCTGAAAGTTTACAATGGAAACGCCGGTTGTTATGCCAGCTACTCGGATTTTGTTATTGTGAACTGCGGCGTCACTGCAAGATTTACTCCGGATGTAAGGCAGATTGCATCCAAAGATCCCATTTTACTGAACAGTATTTTATTCAGCAACCGGTCGGTCAATGCAACGTCTTATCAATGGTGGATGAGCAATGATGCAGGAATGGCTCCGGAATTAGTCAGCACTGCATTTGATTTAAATAAGCCATTCAAAGCATCCGGTAATTATTCCGTATGGCTGGTCGCGAAAAATGGCGCCTGCAGCGACACGACGGAAAAATTTAATTTCCCGGTATATGATCCAACGGTTGACGGAACGGTCAGTTTATCCGATGTTCAGTGTTATCAGCAAACAAAGATCATGGTAAAAATGTCTGTCTGCAATTACGGATATGCTTCCATCCCTGCCGGCATACCGGTAACATTTTACAATGCTGATCCTGCTACAGAAACGGCTAAAAAATTATCGCCCGTCTTTCTGATTCCGGACATTATTGCAGGCAGGTGCTGTCATTCCTATACTGCGATCATCGATGCTGATACGGCAGGTCTGAATCAGTTATACGCAGTCTTTAATGATAATGGCAGTCGCGGTCCTTTCAACCTGCCCGCAACAAAACTGCCGGAGCTAAACTATGCAAATGATACCGCATCAAAAACCAATTTTCAGTTTCATGTGAGCGCACTTCCCCCCAGCGCAATCCTGCAGCCTGGGGATACCCTGCAGCTGGGCGAACAGGCCGGACCCGGAATCATCTCTTCCTGGCTTTGGAGCCCGGCAGAAGGCCTGAGCTGCACTGACTGCGCTGATCCCTATTTTATAGCGGATAAAAAAGTTTACGATGTCAGCAAAAAGCTGATTGCAACCAGTTCTTATGGCTGTGTGGATAGTTCACTTGCAGTTTTGCATATACCTCCCGCAGATGATTTTCAGATCAGCATGAATAAACTGGATTGTGCCGGCAGTGATAGTCTGCATGCATCCTTTACCATTTGCAATAATTTTAAACGCGGCAGCATCCCCGCCGGTTTACAAGTTTCCTTTTATGATGCCGATCCTGCAGGAGGCAATGCCCATCTGCTGGGTCCGGTTTTTTCAACAGAAGCGGAGAACCCGGATACCTGCGCATCCTACGAATGGTTTTTTAGTAATACGACAACCGGAAAAGTATTTGCAAAAGTTAACGATAACGGGCAGAATGTCGCAGCATTTACTGTTAACCCGTACCCGGAAACCCGGCTCGATAATAATCAGGATACAGGTTCGGTGGTTCCGTTCACCGTAACCATCAACCCCGCCGACACAACCATATCGCGTTTGACCAGCGTGCAGTTAAATCCACAAACCAGCGGCGGGCAGGCCAGCACCTACGCATGGGAGCCTGCGCAATATCTATCCTGTTCGGATTGTGCCAGTCCCCGGGCCACGCCGGATAAAAGTATCGAATACCACCTGACCGTGCAGAATGAATACGCGTGTGCGGCAACCGCAAGCACATACCTGAAAACCTATGCCGGAGGCAGTGTAAGTATTCCGAATGGATTTACACCCAATAACGACGGCCACAATGATGTATTCTTTATTTTAGGGGGCCAGGATGTTAAGCTGATTAAGGATTTCTCCATATTTAACCGCTGGGGCCAGAAGGTATTCCAGATTTCCAATGCATCGGCCAACGATCCAAAATCTGGCTGGAACGGGCTTCTGGCAGGCCGGCCGGCGGAGACGGGCACTTATGTATATTCTGTTTTAATATCTTTTACGGACGGAAGAACAGAAAATTTTTCCGGAACCATTACCCTGATCCGGTGATGCCTGGCAAAATATTCCCGGCAGGAGCCGCATAGTACAGGATAGTTATTTTATTTTACAGCCTTATTTTCCGATCTTATTGGATGGCTGACCTTCCCGATGATTTCATTGCAAAATCTCTTTTTAAGTAATATTAATAACTTGCCATGTACCTAACCCCGCGCTATTTGAAGGTTATCTCTGCTCTTTTTATTTTTATTCTGTTTGCATCTGCCTGTAACAATAACAAAGAATCCGGTGCCGCCGCTTCCTCAGATCCTAAAATTGCGGCGCTCAAATTACCTGCGGGTTTTCATGCCGAACATTTGTACAGTCCCGGAATCCATGACCAGGGTTCCTGGGTGGCCATGACTTTTGATAACAAAGGCAGGATGATCGCTTCCGATCAGTTCGGGAATTTATACCGCCTGACCATCCCGCCCATTGGCGCGGATACGAACCAGTCAAAAATCAAAATAGAAGCTATAGAACTCCATATTCCCGGCGATACTTCCAAAGCTGCCCGGAGAATCGGGTACGCCCATGGCATACTGTATGCATTTAACAGCCTGTATGTTATGGTCAATGATGAAGGCGATACGGCCAACTCAAGGCCCAGTGGCTTCTATCGTCTGCAGGATACCAATGGCGATGATCAGTTCGATAAAATTACCCTGCTGAAAAGACTGGAAGGCTTTGGAGAGCATGGACCTCACAGTATTGTTCTGGCGCCAGACGGGAAATCACTATATATTATTGCGGGAAACTTTACGAAGATCCCGAAAATGGATAATTACAGCAATCCTCCGGTCTGGCAGATTGATAATCTGCTACCGCTGATCAGGGATCCAAACGGGCATGATAATACGGTGAATACGCATGGCGGATGGATTGCCCATACGGATTCAACCGGCACAAACTATAATCTGATCAGTTCCGGTTTCCGCAATCCGTTCGACCTTGCCTTTAACAATGAAGGCGATATGTTTGCCTTCGATTCGGATATGGAATGGGATTTCGGCCTCCCCTGGTACCGTCCCATCCGGATTTGCTTTGTTCCGGGCGGGGCTGAATTCGGCTGGCGTCCGGGCACGGATAAATGGTCACCTTCCTACCCCGATAATGTACCGCCCCTGGTAAATATCGGACAGGGCTCGCCAACCGCTGTTTTCAGCGGACAGCATGCCCGGTTCCCGGAAAAGTACCGCAAATCCATATTTGCTTTCGACTGGAGTTTTGGAATCATCTACTCCTTCCAGCCGCAACCGGAAGGCGCCGCCTATAAGGCCAAAGCGGAAGAATTCATATCCGGTTCGCCTTTGCCTTTAACCGATGGCATGATCGGACCTGATGGCGCTATGTATTTTCTGACCGGTGGGCGGAGACTGGAATCAGATCTGTATCGGGTTTATTATGGCGACAATACACAGAACACCGAAAATCTGCCGGTTGCAGCACTCAGCGATGCCCAGCAGATCCGCCGGAAACTGGAAGCGGAAACTGCGCACCTGAAACGGCGCGAGCAGAGTCGAGCCGGACAGCCTGCCGATCATCGGCGGCCCTGCATAGCGTTCCTTCCCCTGGCGGTTGATTGAAGGGCCGGTGAGCCGGCCCGGATGTGCCTAGGATTTCATCATCGGCATGGAAAGCACGCTTCCGCCTCCGGCATCAACCGGCGATTTGACAGCCATGCCATTCGCGGCGGTGGCGGCGGGCCGG
>Ga0105240_10012561_pt1 | contig 11682 bp, 8 predicted proteins | sample KBSC54metaG_FD_80426 | JGI IMG/M metagenome (GOLD analysis project Ga0105240, IMG submission 80426) | Corn rhizosphere microbial communities from Kellogg Biological Station, Michigan, USA - KBS C5-4 metaG | ecosystem: Host-associated > Plants > Roots > Rhizosphere > Soil | place: Michigan, USA...
AGGTGAAAGATGCGTCGGTGGTGGTGGCGTTCGTAGGTCTGTCGCCGCAACTCGAAGGCGAAGAGATGCCGATCAAGATTCCCGGCTTTAGCGGCGGCGATCGCACCAGTCTCGATCTGCCTGCGCCTCAGCAGAAATTGCTCGAAGCGCTCGGCGCGACGGGCAAACCGCTGGTCGTAGTGCTGCAGAGCGGAAGCGCTGTGGCTTTGAACTGGGCGAACGAACATGCGGGCGCGGTGCTCGAGGCTTGGTATCCCGGAGTCGACGGCGGAACGGCAATCGCTCGGACGCTGGCGGGCCTGAACAATCCTGCTGGACGGCTCCCGGTCACGTTCTACTCGTCGCTCGAAGGAGTGCCGGATTTCACGAACTACTCGTTCAAGAACCGGACCTATCGCTACTTCAGCGGCAAACCGCTGTGGGGATTTGGCTACGGTCTGAGCTACTCGACCTTCAAGTACGGCCCGGTGAAGCTGTCGGCGTCGGCGCTGAAGGCTGGGGATCCGATCACGGCTACGGTGACGGTAAGCAACGGCGGAAGCATGGCCGGCGATGAAGTGGTTGAAGCGTATCTGAAGACGCCTCAGGAGGGCGGGCCCATTCATTCGCTGGTGGGATTCGAACGCGTGAATATTCCGGCGGGTGGCAGCAAGGAAGTGACGATCAAGATCGATCCGCGTTCGCTCTCAAGCGTGGACGATCAAGGCAATCGGTCGATCATTGCCGGCAAGTACACTCTGACGCTGGGCGGAGCGCAGCCGGAAGAGACGCAGGCGAAGGCTGAGGTTGGGTTCACGGTCGAAGGCACGAAGGCTCTTCCCAAATAGCGGTTTACGCAGCAATCAAGACGCGGGCGGATTTGAAATCTGCCCGCGTTCTTGTTTTCGTGCTCCATTCGATCACTTTCGTTCCCCCACCGAGTGACCCGTGTCACATGCTGGCGACCTTTGAGTGCTGAATCATTTCTATGTGCGTCGCCATCGGCTGCCGTGAGGGCTCTTTTCCGTCAGTGCGCCGAAGTGCTGCGCATTGAAATGCGGGAGCCAATGTACAAAATCGTTGAAGCTCGACCGGTGGGGCTGAACATCAAGCAGTTTGTTATCGAAGCGCCGCGGATCGCTCGCAAGCAGAAGCCGGGGCAGTTCGTGATCCTGCGCCTTCGCGAAAAGGGGGAGCGGATCCCGCTGACCATCAAGGCGGCCGATCCAGTTGCCGGCACCGTGACCATCGTCGTTCAGGGCGTGGGAAAGACAACCAGCCTGCTGAACTGCCTTGAGAAAGATGATTTTGTTCTGGACATCGTGGGGCCGCTTGGAAGGCCGTCGGAGATCGAGAAGTTTGGAACGGTGCTGATTCTCGCCGGAAGCGTGGGCACGGCGATGGCGCTGCCAACGGCAAAAGCGCTGAAAGCGGCGGGCAATCACGTGATCTTCGTTGAAGGCGCGCGTGGCCGCGAAATGGTGGTGTTTGAAGACGAGGTTCGCGACGCCTCAAACGAGCACTACATGATGACGGACGACGGCACCTACGGCGAGAAGGGCCTGGTGACGGTGAAGTTAAATGAGCTGCTAGCAGCGGGACTGAACATTGATTTCGTGCTGGCAGTCGGGCCGGTTCCGATGATGCGCGCGGTTTCGCAGATCACTTGTCCAACCGGGATAAGAACCGTCGTCAGCCTGAACTCGATCATGGTGGACGGCACGGGAATGTGCGGCGGCTGCCGCGTGCTGCTGGGCGACAAGAGCAAGTTCGCTTGCGTGGACGGGCCGGAGTTCGATGCGTCGCAGGTGAACTTCGACGTGCTGATGCAGCGCAACGCGATGTATCGCGAGAAGGAGTGCGAGTCGCTGAAGAATTTCCAGCAGCACAAGCAGCAAGAACTGGCAGAGTTGCGGGCAGAGCTGGCTGCAAAAGAAGCGGAACTGGTGCGCCTGAGAAGCGACATCGAGGACCTGAGCACTGCGAACGAGGCGTGCCATGGTTGAGAAGAACTTGCTTCCGCTGAAGCAGAGAATGGCAATCGCACGCGTGCATATGCCGGAGTTAGACGCGGGGCTGCGCAGCCGGAGCTTCGAAGAGGTAAACCGTGGACTGCCGCCCGCCGATGCAATGCTTGAGGCTACGCGTTGCATCGAGTGCGCAAAACCAGGATGTGTAGAGCAGTGTCCGGTAGGTGTGAAGGTAAAGCAGGTTGTGGCCCTGATTTATGCCGGAGACTACCTCGGGGCTGCCGCAAAACTTCGCGAAGACAATGCTCTTCCTGCGATCACGGGGCGCGTGTGTCCGCAGGAGAACCAATGCGAGGGAGGGTGCGTGCTGGGGCGCAAAGCCGCGCCGCTGGCGATCGGGCATCTGGAGCGCTTCATCGCAGACTATGAACGGGAGAGCGGAAGCCTCGGTCTGCCGCAGATTGCGCCGAGGACCGGTAAATTCGTCGCAATTGTGGGCAGCGGGCCCGCGGGACTTTCCGCAGCCGGCGATCTGGTGCAAAAGGGTCACCGCGTACACGTCTTCGAAGCTCTGCACGAGTTGGGCGGTGTGCTGGTGTACGGGATTCCTGAATTTCGGCTGCCGAAGAAGATCGTGCGCGAGGAGATCGAGAATCTAGGGCGCATGGGTGTGGAGTTCGAGACGAACGTCGTTGTCGGCAAGAGCGTCACCATCGATGAGTTGATGAAGGACGAAAAGTACGACGCTGTGTTCGTGGCGACGGGCGCGGGGCTGCCGCGTTTTCTGGGGATTCCGGGCGAGCACCTGAACGGCGTTTACTCCGCGAATGAATTTCTTACGCGCGTGAACCTGATGCGCGCCTATCGCTCGCTGGAGTACGACGAGCCCGTCTACGACTGCCACGATCGGGATGTGATGGTGGTGGGCGGCGGGAACACGGCCATGGATGCCGTTCGCACTGCGCGGCGGCTGGGTGCGCGAACGGCAACGCTCGTTTACCGCAGGTCACAGATAGAGATGCCGGCGCGTGCGGAAGAAGTGAAGCACGCGCGCGAAGAAGGGATCGAGTTCCGGATGCTCACCGACCCTGTGGCCTTTGTCGGAGACGAGCGCGGATGGCTCAAGGGTGCACGGTGCATGCAAATGGAACTCGGCGCGCCGGATGCGAGTGGGCGGCGATCTCCAGTGCCGATCAAGGGATCTGAATTCGTTTTGCCTGTGGATGTCGCCATCATCGGTGTGGGAACGACCGCGAATCCGCTGATTCAAAGCACGACCCCAGATCTGGCTACGAATTCACGAAACTACATCGTCGCCGATCCGCAGACGATGCGTACATCCAAGCGCGGAGTCTTTGCCGGAGGGGATATCGTCACCGGCGCTGCAACTGTGATTCTCGCCATGGGCGCAGGCCGGAAAGCCGCCTCTTCGATTCACGCGTTCTTAAACGACGGAAAATGGGAGGAAGCAGGGATTAGCGATTAGGGAACGGCGAAGAGTAGTAGACAGTTGCTGCACCGGGATTTTAGTTGCGGGTTAGTCTCACTACTCACTGCTCAGATTCATCGCGCCTCTATTCCCTAATCCCTGTTTCCTAATTCCTGCCTTTCAAATAAATCGGCGGCAGAAGGATCGCCCTCTGCCGCCACCGGTATTGACTACAACCGCATTTGCTCTCTGCTTACACTTCCCTTGACGGGTTTTCTTGTTCACTGGTTTACAGCGGAAGAAGAATTTTCTTGCGAGGGGCCGTCGCCGAGCATGCCTTGCGGTCCGGGAGGCGGCGGAGGATTGCCTTTACCATCGCGATCGGGGCGATCGCCGGGACCGTCCCCGGGGCCACGTCCATCTCGGCGCCATTCATGACGCATCCCTTCGCGATTCTGACGGAAGTCTTGCACCTGCTTCCACTGGTCTGGCGTGAGTTTGGCGCGCAGAGCAAAGAGGAAGCGGGCATTGGCCTTTTCTAGTTCGGCGCGCGCCTGGGCCACCTTGTCGATCTGGCTCATCACCGCAGACTCGTTCGGCTGATCGGCTTTCACGAGCGGATCCATCTCGATTTCGGCCTTCTCGAGATTCGCGCGCAGGTCGACAAGCTTTTCGCGGTGCTTCTGGAAGATGTCGTCCATGGCTTTGCGCTGATCTTCGGTGAGCTTGAGCTTTTCCGCGATCTTCGGGTTGTTCCACCAGCGCCCGAACTCATTATGCGAGCGCATAGCCCGCTCCATGGGCGGACGATGCATTCCAAAACCGGGCCCGCCGGGACCGCCTGGGCCCTGCGCGCTTGCAATCGCAGCGGCAAAAGTAGCCGCGATCGCCATTCCAAACCGAACTGCTAAACGTACTTTCATTCTCGTTCTCCTGATGCTGAGTTTCTTCAAATTAATAACTATTCAGTTCCCTGTTCCCTGGTTCTCTTCCATTAACGACGCCAGCGGCTCAAGCGCGCTTGGCACTTCGCGTGAGATGTCACTATCGACCTTTGCCATCAGATCGGCCTCCTCCTGTGCACGCTGAGAGGCCAGTTCGCGCTGCTGCTGCGCCGTGCGAGCCGCTTCAGCCTTGGCGAATTCCTGCTGCCTGTGATTCTGGTAGACGCCTCCGGAAACGGTAGCGACAAACACTGCGGAGCCGAGTGCCCACTTCGTGATGAGGCCCAGATTGGCGCGGGCTGGGGCCTCTGCTTTGCGCGGCCGGCTCAATGCGCTGTCGCTCCAGGCCTCGACACTGGATTTGAAGTTGCCGATCGCCTCGCGCAACTCGGGTTCCATCGCCAGCCCGTCTTCTCCTCGAGCAAGCTTCAAATTGTCATCAGGGCGATTCATTTCTTTTCTCCCAGTTCCTTGCGGACTCTGGCCAGCGCGCGCGACAAGTGCGCCTTCACTGTGCCTTCTCCCATTCCGGTTACATGTGAAATTTCTTTCAGGTCCAGTTCCTCCACAAAGCGGAGGAGAAATACTGTGCGCTGGCGTTCGCTCAAGCTCTCTACGGCAACCCAGACATGGGCGACCTGCTCTTTGGCCAGCATGCGCTGCTCGGCGGTGCGCTCGCCGCTTGGAAGCCAATCGCTGGCTTCGTCCAGATCGACAGCATTGGTTCGCGTCTGACGCCAGAACTGCAGCCGGCGATTCCGCCAGTGGTCCTTCTGCAGATTGATGGCGATCCGCATCAGCCAAGTCAGCGCGCTCGACTCGCCGCGAAAGCTCGACCAGTTCCGATGCGCTTTCAGGAAGCAATCCTGCGTCAGCGTCTCCGCCAGATCCACGTCGCGGGTTGATGCGAGCAGAAAGCGGAAGATCTGCGCGCGATGAACGGCAACGACGCTGTCGAACTCCTGCGCGGCGATTGCTTCTGCCGAGGCGTTGATCATTGGCTCCAATGTTGTGCAGGCTGCCATCACTCTGGTAGACGCCCGCACGAAGTCCGGGATTACAAGTTCCTTAAAAATCTGATCGATTTCGCGACTCAGTAGTTTTAAAGACGCACTTCTGAAGCACTTTGTCGCGGTGCACCGTACAGAGAGACGTTAACTGCGCTTTTCGCGCAGGAAACGGACCTCCCAGGAGGTAGTAGGAAGTCCGGTTTGCTCTGCAATGGGGCGCAGATGAACGGTTCCTGGCTGGTCGGGGTATTCCGCCTGGGCGTATGTCATCTCGGTTGCCGCGATCGGAACGGAGAATGCGCTGGTCTTAGCCGATGTGCCGTTAACCGGTCCGGCGGCCGCAATCAGCCGGTTGTCCGCCGTAAGCTCGTTGAAATAGCCGGGATTCTGTTCCGCGGAGACGCCGAGCAGCCATGGCCCATGCCAGAATGTCTGGCGGCCAGCGATGTCGGACGATTCAGAGCGAAGTTTCATCTGATATTTCAACTCGATGACGTCGCCCTGGATCCAAGGCTTTTCAACGCTGATATAGCCTTGGCGGACAGGCTCGATCGGTCCTGTTCCATTGAGGCTCAAACTCACAGCATCAGCCCATGCAGGCTGTCTCACAGCGATTCGCTGACGTTCACTGCTGCCCTTCTCGATCCTGATTCTGACTGTGCCGTTCTGTGGGAGCGTCGATTTGGCGGATGCTGTTAAGGTTTCAGTTTCCACCCATGCGTCGAGAGGTATCTCATACCGAAGGACAGCTCCGTCTACACGAAATGCATTCTGCTGAAGATCCGGAAAGCAGCGGAGGCCGTGCAGCGTGCAGCACCACCACGCTCGGGCTGCTCCGGCGGCGGGCAGACCAGTCTCGGTATACACGCGGTGGCCGAAGTCCCCTGTGGCGAACTGGTTGAAGGAAAGTTCATTGAAGATGGCGCGCTCGGCGGAGTCGAGGTATTTCGCGTTGCCGGTGGTATTCCGAAGTTGCAGATTGAGACGTACCCAGTCGGCTTCGCCGCAGCCTTCGGTACGGTGGTTGTTCGGGCTCCAGCCCTCGGGCACACCGCCAGTGAGGAGAAGGTCGCGCGACGCGGTGATATCTGCCCATGCCTGTTCGCACTGCGCGAGCAGTTTGGGATCGCGCGTGATGGCGTGGAGTTCCATGACACCGCGAAGGCTGCTGAGATAGCCGTGAACATGGTCCCCTGGTCGACGTTCGATCACGGCGGCGATGGACTCGGCGAGTTTGCCATAGCGCTGGTCCTTTGTCGCGCCGTAGAGCAGAGCCAGGCCTTCAGTCTGCTGAGTCCAGCAGATGTAGCTCGAGGCGAAATGCTGCGCGCCGAACGCATCGCGAATCGGCTTTGAAAGCATCAGCGTGCTGACTCGTAGAAGGAAGTCGCCGATGCGGCGGCTTGCGGCCAGTGCGGCTTCGGACCGCCGCAGCTGGTAATACTCGAGCAGGCCGACCAGAAGACGCCCGTTGCCCCAGAGCAGAGCCATGTCCGCATCCTTCGGGCTGTCGAAATGAAAGGGAGCGCCAAAGTATCCCTCAGGTTTCTGGAGTGCGAGCGCCTTCTCGACAAGCGAATCGAGCCCTGGAGCATCCGTGCCATACACCCTTGCAGCGGAGGCAAGCGCACCGATATAGCGACCGGACAGGTCGCCACTGTACTCGGTGAAGCGGCGCTCGGCTGTTGGCCTGAGGTCGGCGAGCAGGAAGTCATGCGTATATTTCGGCGAGTCGCCTTCGAGTACGCGCTGCAGCGTCAGATTGAATCTCCGATCGGCTTCAACCGCCTGCGGAAGACTGAGGCCGGCGGCGCTGGAACTGCCCGCCGCCAGCGATCGACCGCTCAGCAGAAGCGGCGCTGCTGACATTGCCTTCACAAAACTTCGCCGATCCACTTTTTTCATCCCTTTCCGCCCGTCCGTTCCGTTTCGGAGATTCATTCTCACGCTGGCGGAGTCGTGCGTCAAACGCTTGGGCGCAACCTGTTAGACTCGCCTCGTAAACGCTTTCTGGGAGATTGGAAATGCTGCTCGAGTCGCTCCGCAAACAGGTTCTGGCCGCCAACCAGGAGATTGCCCGGCGCGGGCTGGCGCCGCACACGTTTGGCAACGCGAGCGGAGTGGACCGCTCCGGAGACAGGCCCCTGGTCGTTATCAAACCGAGCGGAGTGGATTACGCAACGCTTAAGCCCGAGGACCTGGTGGTTACGGACCTGGACGGCAAAATCGTTGATGGCCGGCTGCGCCCGTCGAGCGATCTGGATACTCACACTCTCCTCTACCGGGAATTTCCGCAGATTGGCGGCGTTGTGCACACCCACTCGGAGTTTGCTACCTCGTGGGCCCAGGCCGGGCGGCCGATTCCCTGCTTCGGGACGACCCATGCGGACTACTTTCATGGGTCTGTTCCGGTCACCGAGCCTTTGACCGCCGAGGAGGTCTCGTCCGGCTATGTTCGGAATACCGGAGCCGTGATCGTCAGGAAGTTCCAGGCAGAAGGCCTGGACCCTGTGGCAGTCCCTGGAGTTCTCGTCGCGGGACATGCCCCGTTCGCCTGGGGCAAGGATGCGATGGACGCCGTTGAGCATGCCGACGTCCTGGAATACATTGCCCGGCTCGCGTTCAGGACTGTGACCCTCAACGGCTCGGCGTGCGCGATCCCCAGCCATGTAAGCGAGCACCACTACCAGCGGAAGCACGGCCCGAAGGCCACCTACGGCCAACGGTAAAAAAGGGCCGAGATTTCCTCTTCGACGTCGCTGAAATCAACTTTCTTTAACGTAAGTAGCGGAATTTGGGTGCGATACTGAATTCCGTAGCCCATACCTTCAGGCGTATGGCGCCTATTGTTTTCTGCATTCCGAGAAGGTCACCGGCCTGTGAATCGTTGACATTCAACGCGCTAGATCGTCTCTAAATTGCGGAAGCATCGGCACTTGCATGATCGGAATCTATCACTCAGGCCGACCAGCCTCGTGGCAACCGACGTGCATCACCTTCAGTAAAGCGAGACTCCCGCCGTATGGAAACGAGCCTCTTCAACCGGTTGCAAGCGACACTGCTGGCCCTGGCTACTGCTGGGCTCGTGCTGCTTGCCGTGTTGAATTTCCGGCAGGAGAGGCAATTTCAGCAGCCGGACGATGGCGTGTGGTGGTCCGAGACCCACGGCGGACTTCTCGCCACAAAGGTGCTGCCCGATAGTCCGGGCCAGCTCGCCGGAATCCAAAAAGGCGACCTGCTCACGGCTGTCAACGACCTGCCGGTAGCTCGTGTGCCTGATTATGAACGGGCTCTGTATCGCACCGGTGTCTATGTAAAAGCAAACTACTCGATCACGCGAGCTGGCATTCCGCTGGATTCTCCAGTGGTGGTCATCCCGGAGCCTCCGGATCGTAGCAGCTACCTGGGATTGCGCCTGATCGGGCTGATCTATCTGGGAATCGGGCTTTACGTTCTGTTCCGGCGGTGGACGGCTCCGCGCGCGACACACTTTTACCTTTTCTGCCTTGTCTCGTTTGCGCTGAACGCCTTGAAATACACGGGCGAGTGGAACTTCGTCGACAAGACTGTGTTCTGGGCGAACGTTGTGGCTAGCGCCTTGCAGCCGGCGCTGTTCCTTCATTTCGCGATCAGTTTTCCTGAGGAGCGGCTGAAGGGAGCGGGGCGTCGGTGGCTGCTTCCGTTCATCTACGCGCCGGGAGTCGCAGTTGTCGGACTCTGGGTAACCGCCTTTATTTGGTGGCAGGCGACAGGGATCCTGAAGCATCGGCTCGAGCAGGTCAACTTCGCGTACATCGCGGCGTTCTATGTACTAGCGGCTATCCTATTCATCTTCAGTTACAACAGGGCCAGCACTCCGCTTCTGCGCCAGCAATTGAAGTGGCTGATGCGCGGGACGCTGGTTGCGGTTCTGCCCTTCACGCTGCTCTACGCTATTCCTTTTGTTCTCGACTTCCGCGTCTGGTCGATCTTCACCAAGCTTGCGGCGTTGTCGCTGGTCTTTCTGCCGCTGACATTCTGCTGGGCCATCATCCGCTACCGGCTGATGGACACTGACCTGATCTTCAAACGCGGCGTCGCCTACACGCTGGCTACTGGTCTCATCCTGGGAGCGTACTTCGGAGTGATCGCCCTCATTGCCGAGATCGTGCACCAGCGCTCGGGTGAAGCTATTCGCGAGTGGGCGCTGATCGCGGCCATTCTCGGTACAGCGGCTGTCTTTGATCCTCTGAAGCGCCGGATTCAGGGTTGGGTAGACAAGACATTCGATCGCCAGAAGTACGACTATCGCAAGGCGCTCATTGAGTTCGGCCGCAGCCTGAGTTCCGAAACCGATCTTGATGCCCTGCTCAATTCAATTGTTGAGCGCCTGCCGCGAACGCTGCTGGTTTCGCGTGTTGCCGTGTTCCTGGCCCAGCCCAAGGGTGGTGTTCGGCTCGCCGCTTCGCACGGGCTGCTCTCGGCGGCGACAGAGCGCAAGCTGGCACTCGGCTTTCTGGATTTCGATCGCGCGGCGCTGGATCACTCGCACATCTTCCTCGAGAACGCGCAGCAGGCTCTGCACCTGCCTCCGGATCAGCAACTCACTGCGGCCCTGCTCGACCTGAATTACTACCTGCCCTGCCGCGTGCAGGACGGTGCTGCGGCTCGCACCATCGCCGTGATTGGCCTTGGCCGGACGATCGGCGGAGACTTTCTCTCCAGCGAAGATGTGGAACTTCTCGAGTCGCTGGCCAGCTACATCGGCATTGCGCTGCAGAACGCGAGCCTCTACGCGAGGCTGCAGGACAAGATCTCCGAGTTTGAACGCCTGAAGGAATTCAACGAGAACATCGTCGAATCCATCAATGTAGGCATCCTGGCGCTCGACCTTGAGGGCCGCATCGAGAGTTGGAACGCGCAGATGGAGGCGATGTGCGCCGTTAGCCGAGGAGAGGCGATCGGCGAGAAGCTCAGTTCGGTATTCCCCGACGAGTTTGTTTCCGCCATTGAAGGTTTCCAGAACGAACCGGGTATCCACAACCTCTACAAGTTCCCGCTCACGACTAAGGCCGGAGAGCAGAGGACCGTCAACGTTGCCATTGCGCCGCTGCTGTCGCGCGACTTCGTGATCGTTGGCCGCATCATCCTCGTCGACGACATCACGGAGCGCGTCTCGCTCGAAACGCAGCTCGCACAGTCGGACAAGCTAAGTTCCATCGGTCTTCTGGCGGCCGGGGTCGCCCATGAGATCAATACCCCGCTCGCCGTGATCTCGTCGTACGCGCAGATGCTGCAGAAGCAGATGCGAGGGGATGCGCGGCTCGGACCGGTCCTCGAGAAGATTACTCAGCAGAGCTTTCGGGCCTCTGAAATCGCGAACGGCCTGCTGAACTTCTCGCGCACATCCACCACCGAGATGCGCGAGACGAATCTGAACCAGGTAATTCGCGATACGCTGTCGCTGCTCGAACACCAGTTCAAGACGGCTCAAGTTTTGGTCGATACAGAGCTGGCCGATGATCTGCCCGTCATTCACGGCAATCCGGGCAAGCTGCAGCAGGTATTTCTTAACCTGTTGCTGAACGCAAAGGAATCGATGCCGGGCGGAGGCCGCCTGCGCATCGCCACCCTGGCCAACGGACACGTAGAAGCACTCGTTTCGGATTCTGGCTCGGGCATCGCACCTGAACATCTGAAGCGCATTTACGATCCATTCTTCACGACAAAGACCATGCCCCGCCCGGGTGAACGGCGAGGCACAGGTCTTGGACTTTCCGTCTCTTACGGGATCATTCAGGAGCACGCAGGCAAAATCCACGTCGAGAGCGCCGTCGGTGCCGGCACAACCTTCCACCTTGAATTCCCGCTTTTAAGGAAGTCGGTACATGTCTGAAGTTGATCAGTCTTTGAACCTGTCTGGCGCAGGTTCTGTTTTCTCCACAAATTCTGCAAGCGGAAGCATTCTCGTTATCGACGATGAAGCCGGTATCCGGGAGTCGCTCGAAGTTCTGTTGTCTCTCGAGGGCTACTCCGTAAAGACGGCGAATGATGGCGAGCAGGGTCTGCGAACCCTCGAGATGGAGAACTTCGATCTCGTTCTGCTCGACCTTGCGCTGCCCGGCCAGAGCGGCCTCGACCTCCTGCCGCAAATCAAAGAACGCGCACCGGAGACGCCGGTCATCATGATTACGGCCTACGGCACCGTGGAGAACGTTGTCGAAGCTATCCGCGCGGGCGCCGAGAACTTCGTCCAGAAGCCGTGGGATAACGAGAAGCTGCTCGCCGATATTCGCTCTGCCGTGGCGCGCTACAAGGCGGAAGAAGAGAACCTGCAGCTCAAGCGTACGCTCAAGCAGCGTTACAACTTC
>Ga0105240_10012562_pt1 | contig 11681 bp, 12 predicted proteins | sample KBSC54metaG_FD_80426 | JGI IMG/M metagenome (GOLD analysis project Ga0105240, IMG submission 80426) | Corn rhizosphere microbial communities from Kellogg Biological Station, Michigan, USA - KBS C5-4 metaG | ecosystem: Host-associated > Plants > Roots > Rhizosphere > Soil | place: Michigan, USA...
AATCGTGAGCTGGGTAGTGAAGCTCTTCGTCGCGGGAATGGAAACCTCAGGTCCCGCGCCGGAATTGCTGCTGCCCATTGTAGAAGTGATCCCGCTTCAGCTCTTCGCGTACCATATCGCGGTGAACAAAGGATATGACGTGGATCATCCTCGCAACCTGGTGAAGGCAGTGGTCACGGAATAGGGCTCACGAGCGGCTGAAATCGATATACCCCTTCTCCACATTGACGCTGACCAGTTTGGCTCGCAGCTTGTCACCCACATCGAGCCCATGGCCTTGAATGAGCAGGCCTTCCACGTGGGGCTGCAGCACGCGTACGAACGTGCCATGATCGGTCACTCCGGTGACGATCGCGTCGAAGGCTTCCCCAATCCGGTGTTGCATGGCGATCGCTGCCAGGCGCTTTGACATATCGCGCTCCACTTTTCTGGCCGCATCCTCCTTTTGCGTGCAGTTGGCCGCAATCGCAGTCAGTTCATCATCGGAATATGGATTCTTCTGGCCCGCGATGGTGGCCTTGATCAATCGCTGCGTGACCACATCAGCGAAACGGCGGTTGGGCGCGGTCGCGTGCGTGTAGTCTTGGACCGCAAGACCAAAATGACCGGGCGCCGTTTCTCCCGCCTTTTCCAGCACGTACTCGCCAGGGCCTATCAGTTTGATTACGGCCAGCGAGAGATCGGCAAAATGATCAGGATCCGCCGCTTTCTGCCGGATGAGGAAATCGTTCAAGGCCTTGGAATCCGGTTCTGCAGGAAGGCGGTCCCCCTTGCTCGCGGCGAGTTGCACAATGCGGTCCCACCGTTCGGGCGTGCGCACAATCCGCCGCAACGAGGATACATTCTGCAATTTCCTGGCGACTACTCCATTCGCGGCAACCATGAAGTCTTCGATTAAGTCGGTGGCGCGGTTCTTCTGCTGCTTCACGATATCGACAACCTGGTCATTCAGCACCAGCGGATGAACTTCGTTCGTTTCGAGGTTCAGGGCGCCGTGCTGATGACGCTGTCCCTTTAACCTTTGCGCCACCTCATCCTGAAGCTTGAGTTGTTGCTGTAAATCATTCGATTGATGGATCTTTGGAGGAGCTTCTGCGGTTCCCTCAAGCCATGCGCCAACGGAGTTGTATTGGAGTTGTGCCTGGTTGCGGACGAGTGCCCGATAGAGTTCGGAGGATGTGACTGCTCCACTGGAGTCGACGACGAATTCAATAATGATTGATAGTCGACCCTGCTCCTCGAGCAGCGACGTGATGCCCGTCGAGAGTTCTTCCGGCAGCATGGGAAAGTTGCGGACGCCGGTGTAGACGGTAGTAGTTTCTGTCGCTGCGTGCTGGTCGATGGGAGTCTGCTTGGGGACGAAGGCATCCACGTCGGCAATCCCGATCATGACTTTCACGTCGCCATTGGAGGCACGCTCGGCGACTTCAACCTGGTCCAGATCGCGAGAGGTATCGTTGTCGATCGACGACCAGAAAAGGCTGCGAAGATCACGAATGTCGCCGCCGGCTGCGATCGCTGGAGGATTCTGTCGTAAGCTCGCGAGTTGCTGGGACACGGCTGCAGGAAAATCGGGCTCGAAGCCACGCTGCTCCATGATTGTTTTCGCGATGGCCTGCAAGTCGAGATGCGAAGGATGGGCGTCGTTCATGGATACCCCGGGCCGGAAATGGTCCTTCAGGCTACCACGACTCCGACTTAGGTGTGTTCAAGTCCGCTCCTAGACGACGCTCTATGCGCTATCGCTTAATGTCGGCATTGGTGTACACGCGGGCCGCAGCGCGTCTGTGAGTCTTCCAGAAGGAGGCGTCTTCGGCGACGCTCACGCCATAGCCACGTTCGAACAGTGACTGCACACTTGTAACCGCAACATAGCCGGTGTCATTGACGCTGGCGGGTACCTCGCGCGGAGCATTGCCGCGCAGTTCGAGTACAGGCACCTCTGGGTAGCCATAGTAGATCGGAAAGAGATCGGGCTGTTGCTCGCGCACAGGATCGGAAACGTAGGGCTGTTCGGCCACTGTCGGACCAATTTGCGGCAGGGTTGAAATCCCGGGCAGCGGCGCATCCAGCGACATGCTGGGCGTAGCGATGGGCCGCAGAAACTTTGCGTTGCCGCTCGTAATGAGATATTGCGGGCCTGCCGCGAAGCTGGTGTCTTGCGCCGAGCAAACGCTTGCGACCAGAAGTGTAATCAGCAAAAGCGTGAACAGAAACAGGAGAGAGAAACGCATACGTCCTCCGGGCGAAAAAATTCCAGGCTCTTCTACTGTGCTCAGAATGGCAGAGCACTGAATGCCAGCCAATACAGTGATTTACCCGGCCAAGATAAAGGAGTGCAGGAACTTGAAGGAACCGGATCGCAACGCGGAAGCGCCTTCGCTCATTCAGGAGCACGCGGCTTTTCTATGCTCGCGCCGGTTCGCAAGGATGAGATAGACCATGTAAAGCACGACTGCCACATTAACTATTAACACCCCACAACGCAAAAGCGTTACGCGGCGAAACAACTCGCGCACTTCCAGGGGCAGCAGCAATGTGCCGGAAACCGCCGCGACCCATTCGGCCCAGGTGCGGCATCTCCATAGGCCATACGCTTCGATGAAGCGAAGTAGTGAGTAAGCAAAGGCGAGCCGCGCTGCGGCCCACAGGCTCGAATCGGTGACCTTGTCCGCCAGGTCCAGGAACATTTGGGCGATGTGACGATCGGTGCTGATGTGGAACATCGCCAAGAGGCTTTCGGCATAAAGCCACGCATCCTTGTGAACCAATAGAAGGGCGCAAATCCCCATCAGTGTGACGAAAACACCTTTGGTGAACTCGATTGTGGCTACAGTCTGCAGCACTCGCCGTTGGCGGCGGGGTGGTCCTGGGGTGGGAGGGCGCATGCGTCTAACTTATTGGCAGGGTATCACGCATGCTCAGGCGCGCCATACAGTCCGTTCCGCGTCTTCACGCCGGCGGCTTCAATGCACAGTGGCCCATGCTAAGCCGTCCGGGTTTTGCCCCACATCGACGTGCCCTACATCCTCGAGAGATTTGAGGTTAATCACGGCAACGTAGTTGTCGGGAGAGCACGCCACGAACGCCCTCTCGCCCCTCGGTTCAATAAGAATGCCTGCCGTGCCGTGTCCCAGTTTCACTCGCTTGATCTCTTTTCGGCTGGAGGAATCGAAGATGGTCAGATCTCCACCGCGCAGGCTGGACACCAGGACTCGGGCGCCATCGGGAGTGAACTTTAGCCGATTCGCGCCAGGGACATTCGCGGCGATGGTGTCGGTGACGGTCTTGGACGCTAAGTCGACAATGGAGATGGTCCCGTCCTGCGCGTTGGCTACCCAGATTTCTTTGCCATTGGGCGAAACGTCGAAGCCTTCGGAGCCGTTGCCGACCTTTACCACCGTCTGTTCCCAGTCGCCTCCCGGAGGAGTAGGGCGGGGTGGCGGGTTGTTAACGCCGCCTCCTGGCGCTCCCGGCGCCCGTGGAGGAATTTTATCGATGATGCTCACCGTGCCTGAGCTTACGTTGGTGGTCACGGCCCGCTTTTCGTCGTCCGTAAGCCAGATCATGTGAGTTCGATCTTGTCCGGTGCCCAGAATCCAATCAACCTTGGCTGATTTCGGATCGTAGCTGCCAATGGCTTTAGCCGCCTCAGCGGTGAACCATACCTTGCCTCCCATGAAGGTCAACCCGTGTGGTCCACGAAGAGGGCCAAGGTCGATTGCGGGCAGTGCTTTCTTCCCTGCCAGGTCGATCACTGCCAAAGTGTTGTACGCTCCGAATCCGTAATTGGAAACGTACGCCGTCTTCCCATCACTAGAAGCGATGACTTCATGCGGATCGTTGCCCACCGGAATACGCGCCAGCACTCTCAAGCTCGATGGATCGAGGATGGCCAGCGTCTGGTCTTTCTTGCTCAGGGCCAGCAATGATTGTTGCGGTGTGCTTTGTGCTTGGAGGGTGCAGCCAAGAATAATTGTGAGCACGAATGAAAAGATCAGCTGACGCTGATTCATCGCGAACTCCCGCGGTCCCTATACCACCGCCGGACCATGGCTCGATCCTACGTGGTTGTAGCTAACTCTTGCTGCGCACCGCGGCCCGCAGTTCGGCCACGATTTCCTGTGAGGCTTTGATCGCAGTGGCGTGCTGATTCACCGGAAACGAGATCGCGCCTACGCGGGCGTGACCGCCTCCACCGTAGCGTTCGCAGATTTTCGCCAGGTTCACTTCCGGCGGCTGCGGCGCCCATGGATTCGATCCCACTGACACTTTCACGCGGAAGCTGCTCTTGCTCAGGCCGACGCTGTAAACCGATTCCGGATGTAGGTAGTAGGGAATGAATTTGTTGTAGCCCTCAAGATCGTGATCTGTCACGTCAAAGAAAATTGTGCGGTCTTTGCATTCCGTGCGCTCCTTCAGAATCTCCATCGAAAGTTCGTGACGGCGAAGAAGCGGGGGCAGCAAAGGCGCGACAAAAGGCTCGTCCAGAATTTCTCCCAGCGGCTTGGTCGCCAGCAGCGGAATCAGATTGGGTACGAATCCATGGTCCGGCGCTGACTCGATCACCATGGTCAGCTTCATCGCGGGAGCTTTCATTTCGACCGCAGTCTTGGCGTCGGGATAGAGCGCGCCATCGATCACATCGGTCCAGTACACAAGATCGGCTACCGGGGCGGGATCGAAACCAAAGCGCTCCTGCGCGATCATGGCAATAAAGCTGGTACAGGACTTGAAATCCGGATCGTAAAACTTGCGATTACTCTGGTCCTGCTCGAAATGCTCGGCGTCGGACGCAGTCAGAAACGCGCTCTGGTGATGATCAAACCACCAGGTAATCTGGGGAGAGCTGGAATATTTAAAGTCGACGATGGCGTTCTCATCGCCGTCGAATTGCTTCTCGTCGAACAGGGCTCCGGCCCGGTGGACAAGGCCAGTAAACTCGAATTCCGCATCACTGCGAATGCGCTCGCGGTAAAAGCGGGAAAACAATGCCGCGGAGGAAGCTCCATCAAAGCACTTGTCATGATAGAAAACGCGTATTCGCAATGCATGCCCCAATTTTGCAGAATTCCCGCCGGCCAGCCATTCATCGGCTCCCGCCCACAGGTGAAAAGCTAATAGGATTGACAGCTTAAAGGAAGAAAGTCAAGCGCGGAACATCGGAGAAAATCACGGCGGGACCAGAGCGACACTTCTCCTTAGATTGCGTTCGCCTGTTTCTCGGCCATGTCGCCGATCAGGGGCAACTTGTACATCTGGCCCTGGTTGGCTTTAAGAAGCAACACAATCCATAAGACGAACGCGCCCAGACTGACCAAAAGGTGCAGTGGCAAGGTCACGAGCGCAAGAAAAGGTACGACCGTCAGAATTGACAGAGCAAGGTGAATGGCGATCAACGCAACCGTCAAGAACAGGCATTGGAACGAGTGAAAACGGATAAAACGATTTCGGTTATACGGCGCCAGCACCAGGAAAATAATGGCGGGGATAAATGTAACGTAGGCAAGCATACCCGCGACATTGTCAGTCAAGCCCGCAGCCGGGACCGCCGCTGCGGCCGGACCTCCCGGAACGCGACTGGTACAAGCAGGGCAGGTAGTGACACCATCAGGAATTTGTGCTCCGCACGTGCTGCAAAATGCCATGGAACCTCCAATGAGTTGCCGCTTCAAGACGGGGTGCGAGTTCGCGGCAAAATAACAAAAACTGCCCTTCAAAGCAACGGAATTCCTGAGTTGATCCTAGAATTCTCCTGCGAAGCGCTCAGCGAAATCGCCAAGCATCGGGATTTTGAACGTTTCTCCCCGCCAGGCTTTGGCCACCAAGACAAACCAAAGAAGAATGGCAGCCAAAGCGACCACGACATCAATCACCACAACTAGCAACGGCCCAAGAACGGGGATCACGAAAAGAACGTAATTTGCGAGCCTCAGTCCAACACCCAGCAGAACGATCGCCGCTGTATAGAGAAAACACTGCAGGGCATGGAAGCGGACGAAGAGATTCTTGCGATAGGGCTCGAGAAAGAGAAACAGGATCGCGGGCAAGATCGTGCAGTATGCGAGGGCCCCGGCCACGTTTTCCGGAAGTATTCCCACCTTGCCCTGAGCGTGGAGGATGACTTGCATCGAACGGCCGCAACCAGGACAGAACCGCACTCCTGCTGGCATTTGCGCGGCACAATCCGGACAGGATTGAACGGGAGCCTGGGTCTGGTCCATTGCGGGCACCTTATCAAAAAGCCTGAGCAAGCCACAAATGGGTGGAACCAACTTAGCGCATTGACGCACGCCGCGCCCGATAGTAAGTTCGTGCAAATCGTTCCAACTAAGCGGCGATTTGGTGCTTCTTGGCTGATTGGAGAAGAGCATGGCTGTGTGCCCGCAGTGTGGGTTTTCCAATGCCGATAACGCAACTTTCTGCACGCAGTGTGGCCGAAGCTTGCAGTCGCCAACGGCAGCGCCTCCGTTGCAGGCTACGGGAGTAGTGGTTCCCCCAGTCGGCACTACGATCCCGAACTATCTTGTGTTTGCGATTTTGACGACTGTATTGTGCTGCCTGCCCACCGGCATTCCAGCCATCATCTATGCTTCCCAGGTCAATACGAAATTGCAGCTCGGTGATGTTGCCGGAGCGCAAGCTGCTTCGAATAACGCAAAAATGTGGTGCTGGATTTCGTTCGGGCTGGGGCTGGTGATGTTTGTTGGTTACGGGCTCGTGGCGACGCTTGGGGTTATTGGCAGCCTGCACCGGAGATAGCTTGAAGACATTCAGGAGAATGGTTCCGGTGGGAATGGTGGTGTTGCTGGCAACTGGGCTAGTGCTACTCCGAATTTACAATCCCGCCACTTCCAAGCTTTTCCCTCCGTGCCCCGTCCATTACTTGACCGGCTGGTATTGCCCGGGATGCGGATCGCTGCGAGCGATTCACCAACTGCTTCAGGGAAACGTACGAGCTGCGTGGGCGATGAATCCGCTCAGCCTGCTGCTCTTCCCGTTCGTTGCTTACGGGCTGGCCCGTGAGGGAATTGGTTACTTAATAGGGCAGCCATCGCCTCAGTTCGAAGTGCCCGGAGCATGGATCCGCGCTCTCTGCGCGCTGATCGTTCTGTTTGGAGTTGTGAGGAATTTCCCCTTTCATCCCTTTGATCTGCTGGCTCCGGGCGGAATGCTGAACTTCTGAAGTTGGAAAGGCTCGCAATGCTGATGTGAGCCCACTGTAGAGACGTAGTAAGCTATGTCTCTATGGAGCGTTAACTACTGGGATGCCCCCATATTTTTGGAGCCACTTCAACTCTTCGCGAACTTTGATTTTTCCGTGCCAAGGGTTCTTGCCCAGGCCGTGACCTTCGCCGGGAAAGACCAGCAGGGCGTTCGGGACGCCTAACGAATGAAGCGCATGTTCGAGTAAATAGTCTTCCAGCACCGCCACGCGAATATCCGCAGAGCCGGCCACCATGTGCGTCGGTGTTTTCACTTTATTGATCTGGAAAATCGCCGCTTCATCGTGGTAGCGCTGCGGGGCTTCCCAGGGACGTCCGCCAAGGAAATAGGCGTCATCGTAGGTAGTATCGTCATTGCCCCAGTTGCCGACATGCTCGACCGCGCCAGCGCCAGTGACGGCGGCTTTGAAGCGCGTGGTCTGCGTGATCAGCCAGTTGGTCATGTACCCGCCATAGCTATAGCCGCCAATGGTGAGGTGATCGGGATCGGCGATGCCATCTTTCACCAGCGCATCCACGCCCTCCAGAATGTCTTTGCCGGGACGCGACACGATCACGGGCACGATCTGCATCAGGAACTTATCGCCATACCCCGTGGACCCGCGATAGTTGGGCTCGAAGACCAGCCATCCGTTGGTGGCGGCCAGCGCGGCCCATTGATACCAGTCGGCCTCGAAGTGATTGCCGTCAGCATCGGCGGGGCCGCCGTGAATCAGCGTCAGCATGGGCAGATGCTTGGCTTCAAATTTTCCCGGAGGATAAACCAGCATGCCTTCGACAGCGCTGCCGTCGTCCGCTTTCCATTGATATGGCTTGCCCTGCGGAAGTTCGCGTTCGGTAAAGAGTCTGTTGAACGAAGTGATGGCGTGAGCCTGATCGAGTTTGTCAGGGCCGTCGGCCAAGTAAACTTCGGTGGGCTTGCCTAAAGACGAATAAACGAATGCCACGCGCGGCGAATGCAGCGCGCTCGAAACACTTTCGTAGGTGCCTTGCCACCCGTCGAGGCGGTGAAGTGATTCGGCGGGCTTCGAACTGGAGTACATTTGCACCTCAGTTCCGATGCGCGCGCAAGCGAGCACAGAATTTCCCCCAACCGAGTAGTTTCCAACTGGGCCGAGAAAGTCTTTGCCCCATTGCTCGATCGCGCCCGAGTCGACGTCAACCCAATAAAGATGCGGCTGAAGATCGCGATAGGGACCCGAGACGTCTCCTACTTCGATAGTGAACAGAATGTGGCGATTGTCTCTGTCCCAACGCAGTTGCGATTCCACGCCCTGGTTTTTGGTAATCCGACGCGGCTGGGCGGTAGCGCCAGTCGCAAGATCAAGCACGTATATTTCGACGTCCTCGTACTTTTCCTGGCGCTGGTTAATGGCGTTGGAGACGAACGCGAGCTTGCTGCCGTCGGGCGAGGTAAGCATGCGTTCCACTCGCAATGGAGAGGTCGCGAGAGAGCGGGCGCCCGGACTTAAGTCTGGATTCTTTTCGGGCTCTCCCTCTTTCTTCTCAAGTTTTGCGGGTGCGGCAACGTTGCGCGCAACTGCGGCGTTCACATCAATTTCGAAGATGGAGTCGCCGCGTTCGGCGGTGCGGTACTGCACCACGTCTTTCCACTGCTGCTTGTAGTCGTCTTTCTGAGCTTTGCTCCAGGGCTGGCGGCTGGCAAAGTAGATTTTCTGCGAGTCCGCGGACCAGGAGAACGAGTGGATGTCTTCTTCTCCCCGAGTGAGGCGAACCGCCTCGCCGCCAGTAGCGGAAATCAGATAGAGCTGGCTGACGGAGTCATCCTTGGAATCGGTATCGGAGTCGGAACTCTTCCCTGCTTCCGTTTTTCGATCGGAGAGAAACGCGATCCATTTGCCGTCCGGAGACCATCTGGGTTCGGAATCATGGCCGGATTGCGTAAGTTGGATCAGGGTCTTGGCGTCATCCCGGTACAGCCATAGATCGCCGCGGAAGATTTGCTGGTCCCAGTCGGGGCGCTCGGTGGCGATGACCACAGAATTTCCGTCGGGCGACACCTCAACACTGCGGAAGCTGACGGCGTTGAAGAATTCGTCCAGCGTCAGCTTCGTATTTTGCGCGACGGAAAACAGCACACAACTCAAGATGAGATTGATCAGCAAGACAGGTTTTCGGATCATAGGGTTCCCGGCGGGAAAAAGCGTTATACAACGAGGGATTCGCGAGAAGCAAGTACGTGCTTCCGACTTGTCACCCGATACAGGAGCCCTAGTACAGCAGCGAAAGCGATAACCGAAAGCTGCAGGTGAGTCCAACGGGAAAGCGGTCCTGCCAGGGGCAAGACAAACGAGAGATATAACAAAACACTCATTGCCGAGCGTGTTGCCGAGTCACGATCCAAACTCCAGTCGACCAGCATCAGAAATGCCGGTGCAAGCATGAGCAGATCGTAGACGAAGAGATGCGGGTTGACCAATACCGCGGCGAAGCTCAACGCAGAATAGCGGAGCACGAGTTCAGAAGTTGATTTCCAAACGATAACAGCGACTCCGAGCACCAGCGCAGAACAGAGGAGGTACAGCACGAATGCGACTTGGGGCCAAGCTATCAATAATGACCAGAAGGAGCGAAGGGAGTGCATTTGAATGGGAGCCAGACTGAGTTCCGCAACCGCGATCCAGGTGGAAGGATGGAGGACCAAACCAAAGTACGTATGCATTACTGCCGGACCGAAGTAGAGCCTGGCGAAAACGAGTTGCGCGATCGAGGAGAGAACAAGCCCCGCCAGAATGCTCCAGGACCGCGACAGCAAGAGAATCAGCGGGATGGCAAGTAGAAATTGCGGCTTAAAGATCATGCAACCCAGAGCAACGCCGGCCACCCAATTCCTTCGATTCCTGAGGCAAAGAAACGCAAGCGTGAAACAAAACAGGATCAGGACCGAGAACTGGCCGCGCACAAAGAAGTGGAATAAAGGCGGAAATGCGAACGCCACGGTTATGACCATTGCTCGATGCGGCCGCAAGTTGGGCAGACATCTCCAGACCGCATAGATGCAGGCGAGATACAGCGTGAAATTGAACGCTGCCCAAATGAAAGCGGCGTTCAGAAACGGAAGACGTGCCAAGGGAATAAACAGGAACCCAACCTGAGGCCCGTACAGGTTGACTAAACGCACGCTCGTAGCCTGAGGCACGATGGAGTGCAATTCATCTATCCGGGCTTTCGCATCGTAGAGGTCTGCGGCACGACGTTGTGCAATGAGGCGAGCGGAAATGTATGAGGGAAGAAAATCCTGGAACTTGATGTTGCCGGCGCGATCGAAGAGACCGGGGGTGGAGTAATCGATGACGCACACTCCCCACAAGCAGAGCGCGAGCAGCATGGCCTGCGCACGCAGACGGCGCGGATTGAGCCAGCTTGCGAAGGAGGCAATCGAGGCTGAGGCAACCCGGGCTGCCCGCTTCACGGGATCAACTCGGCATTCTTGAGCGCATCATCCATGCTCTGGGCGGAATGCACGGGAGCCTCGAGCAGCCGCCAGCCATTGTCATATTTACGGAATCCGACACTCGAGCGATAACGCAGATCGCGCGAGTAGAGCGTTGCCCCGATTTCATTCAGCGGCACCCATTTCCAGTCAAATTCGACATCTGCGGAGTTGTCTTGCTTCGCGATGCCCGTGATATCTAGCAGTTCCCTTCTGGCGACCGGCAGGGAGATGGAAGACTTCGCGGCCTGATCGGTCGCAAGTGAGGAGCGAACCACCTCCACGCCGGATGGACTTAAGACAATGTTCCAGCACGGTGGGGGCAACAGCCCGGCTGGGCAGGCGACGGTCGCCGCCGATATCCATCCGTGATTCTGCAGGACCAGGTATTCGGGAGAAGGATAATCTTTGCTGGTAACGATTCCGGTGTGGAGCAGGAAGGATTGCGGAGTCTTCAGATTGGGCGAGGCAGAGATCAGGTCGGAGGCTAAACGGCGCGTGAGGAAGTCACGTGCGGAGCACGACGCGAGCACTAGCAGGAGCAACAACGGCGCGAGATTTAGATTTCTTCGCACAATCGACATTGCCGCAGAGAGCCGGGACGGCGTCCCGGCTGGACAGCCGATGGCGGCTGTCCCTACATGGGCTGTCCCTACATGAGTTCCTTAGCGACTTGTGATTGTAAATAAACGGGAGCGCTTGTGTGGGAGGAAAGGATTCGACGTGATTTGACCGTCGAAGCCGGACGACCATCGTCCTGGGATTTCGGCGGCGCAGGTGGGACATCGGCCTTCCGACGTGATCCGGTATTCCTGGATCAAGTAGCCATAGCGGCGGACTAACGTCTGGCGGCAATAAGGACAATGCGTATCTTCCCAGTCTCCGACCATGCCTGGCAGATTTCCCGGATAGATGTAACGCAGGCCGGATTCCCGGCCAATTGCCGCGGCCTTTAGCAGATCTTCCGGCGTGGTATCGCGCGGCTCATTCATTTTGTAATC
>Ga0105240_10012563_pt1 | contig 11681 bp, 10 predicted proteins | sample KBSC54metaG_FD_80426 | JGI IMG/M metagenome (GOLD analysis project Ga0105240, IMG submission 80426) | Corn rhizosphere microbial communities from Kellogg Biological Station, Michigan, USA - KBS C5-4 metaG | ecosystem: Host-associated > Plants > Roots > Rhizosphere > Soil | place: Michigan, USA...
AGACCGCTTGTTTAGACTGGAACCAGCGGATCTACTACCTTAATATTCTTAAATTAAAACTTGTAACAATATGGAAGGATTAATCTCAGGAAAGAAGAGAACTTATGATGAATTTAGATCTAGCATGCAGTCTGGCGTAGCAACCCTATTTGATGAAATTCGCAGTTATTGTCTGGCGCTTGGACAAAATGTGGTTGAAGACATTCGCATGCACAGGATTGTATTTGCAAAATCAATCAAATTTCGAAGTTTTGCAGACGTTGAACCACAACGAGATTCTATCATAATAAAGATCAAAAAAGATAGAAAGGAACCAGAAAAAGAATTAGAAATAAAACTAAATGATAATCTTGATGAAATTAAAAAACTTCTTTTGGACGCATACAGCAATATCCATTAATAACGAATCTCAAAGTCAGAGAATTCTCCAATATACTTTTCTTCAGTAACTTTTAGTTCTTGTACAACTGCGCCAGCAGGACCAAAACGAGCCCATTCTACTACAGCATCTACGTTTGAATCATTTCCTTCCAAGATAGCTTCTACTTTATTGTCTGGAAGATTTCGGACCCATCCCAAGACATTGTTTTTTTCAGCAGTCTCCATCATTCCCTGACGAAAGTAAACACCTTGTACTCTTCCTCCTACCAAAAGATGAACCCTCTTTGAATTCATGATCTTGTTTTTTAAAACTAGTATTTAGTCTTGAAGAATTATTCTCGCTCTTTCATTCTGGAGCGTCCAGTCTTTCTAGCTGCGATGCTTCCAACCTTACGTCCAGGTGGAGCGTTTCGTGAGACTGTGGAACTTCTTCCAACGTGCTGATGTCTTCCACCACCGTGAGGGTGAACATATACAGCTTGAGCAACACCTCTGACTATTGGATATTTGTGTCCCTTTGAGCGCTTTCTTCTCCATGCAGGTCCAGCTCTCATAAATGGTCTATCACCAACACCCCCTCCAGCAAGAACTCCGATCATTGCACGATTCTGTGGATTAAGTGTGGTAAATTTTCCAGACGGTAGTTTTATTGTTACGCCCTCAGAGCTATGAGAAAATACTGTTGCATATGTTCCAGCAGATTTTACTATTGCACCACCATCACCAAAATGTTTCTCAACATTACATACGATGGTACCATCAGGAATATTTTGAACACTGATAACATTACCTGGAGAAATATCGGACTTTAAACCAAATTGAAATTTAGAACCAATTTTAGTACCTAGAACTGACGGAATGAAAGACAGTAAGCCAGTTTCAAATCTAATTTTAGCGAGAGGAGCATCTCTTCCGGTTTCATGGACTATATCTACCACTTTAGCCTCATGTTGTTCTGCTAATTGAAATCGAGGATATTTGGCTGGAAGTAACTTGCCAGTAGAAGCTGCACGGAACTGCATTCCTCCTCTACCTCGTCTTCTTACTAGTGGTCGCTTACCCAAAGTACCGGTTTTGGTTTATCTTGTAAATTTTAATCTTCTGATCCTAAAATCTGGATCAAAGACGACAAAGGTATAAAAATTAGTTTGAGGGTGCTAAAACTGTGAGCCAGAACACACTCTCCCTTAAGGTACTTGAGGCTTATACTCGTGATGTAGGGAGAGGAGTGGCACGTATTGATTATGATTCTATGGATTCACTTGGGGCTTCTACAGGTGATGTTATTGAAATCAAGGGAAAAAGAAGAACTGTGGCTAAATGTTTACCACTTTATCCCTCAGATGAAGGCAAGGGAATCATCAGAGTAGATGGATTAGTTCGAAACAATGCAGGAATTGCGATAGGTGATACAGTTGCAGTCAGAAAGATCAAGGCAGTAGCTGCTGAAAAGGTAGTTGTTGCCCCACTAGAGGCAATACCTCCAATTGATGAGAGGTATCTTGCAGATGCATTAGAGAGTGTTCCATTGATAAAAGGCGATAATGTAATGGTGCCTTATTTTGGAGGAAGGTTAACTTTTCAAGTCATAGGCGTTACTCCTGCAGCTGATGCAGTACTTGTTACACAAAAGACAGTGTTTCACATTGCAGAAAAAGGAGAGACCCTCCGTGGTGTACCACAAGTAACATACGAAGACATTGGAGGATTAACTGATGAAATTAAGAAAGTTCGTGAAATGATAGAACTTCCACTAAGACACCCAGAGATCTTTGAAAAACTTGGAATCGAAGCTCCAAAGGGAGTATTATTGTACGGACCACCAGGAACTGGAAAAACATTGTTAGCAAAAGCTGTTGCAAATGAAAGCAATGCACATTTCATTAGCATATCAGGACCAGAGATAATGAGCAAGTTTTATGGAGAAAGTGAAGCTAGACTAAGAGAAATTTTCAAGGAGGCAAAAGAGAAATCACCATCCATCATATTCATCGACGAAATTGATTCAATAGCTCCAAAACGAGAAGAGGTTACAGGAGAGGTAGAAAGAAGAGTAGTTTCTCAGTTGCTTTCTCTAATGGACGGTCTTGAAGCTAGAGGAAAAGTAATAGTCATATCTGCAACCAATAGACCAAACGCAATTGATCCAGCCCTTAGAAGACCTGGAAGATTTGATAGAGAAATTGAGATCAAGGTACCAGACAAGAAGGGTAGAAAAGACATCCTAATGATACATACAAGAAACATGCCACTTAGTGATGATGTTAATGCAGACAAGATTGCATCAATAAGCCACGGCTATGTAGGAGCTGACTTAGAATATTTATGTAAAGAAGCTGCAATGAAGTGCCTTAGAAGATTACTTCCAGAGTTAAATTTGGAGGATGAAAAACTCCCACCAGAAACACTTGACAAGCTAGTAGTCAACGGTGATGACTTTCAGAATGCCATAAGAGAAGTCACACCATCAGGTATGCGCGAAGTATTCATTGAGAATCCTGATGTAAGCTGGGATGAAGTTGGAGGACTTGAAAGTGTCAAACGTGAATTACAAGAAGCTGTAGAATGGCCAATGAAATATCCTACGTTATACTCCAAGTTAGGACACAGAATGCCAAGAGGAATATTATTACACGGTCCTAGTGGAACTGGAAAAACTCTAATGGCAAAAGCTGTTGCAACTGAAAGTGAAGCCAACTTTATTTCCGTAAGAGGACCAGAACTATTATCAAAATGGGTAGGCGAATCAGAACGTGGAATAAGAGAGATATTCAGACGAGCAAGACAGGCATCACCTTGTGTAATATTTTTCGATGAAATCGATTCCATTGCTCCAATACGTGGAGTTGGAGGAGAGACAGCAGTAACAGAAAGAGTAGTAAGTCAGCTTTTGACTGAGTTAGACGGAATAGAAAGCTTGCATGGAGTTGTAGTGCTTGCTGCAACAAACAGAGCTGACATGATAGATACCGCATTGCTAAGACCTGGCAGATTTGATAAGATAATACTAGTTCCATTACCAGACAAGGAAGGAAGAAAGAAGATTTTGGAGATAAATACAAAGGAGATTCCAGTAGTAAGAGAGCCTATGGCAAACGGCATGAAGAATCCAGACTTTGTAGACATTGAAAAAATTGCAGAAGCAACAGACGGAATGAGCGGTGCGGATGTAGCATCAATAGCAAACACTGCAGTATCACTTGTAATACATGAATTTCTTGACAAGTATCCTGATCAAAAGGAAGCCGAAAAACAGGCTACAGAAGCAAAAGTAACCATGAGGCATTTTGAAGAGGCTGTAAGAAAAGTAAAGACCCAGAAGGAACTAAAGATAGGCGAAAAAGTCGCAGTTCCGTACTATAGGTAATTTTAATAAAATAACTTTTCTAGTTCTAGTAAATGTCACAATTTGGGTACAGGGGTAAAGGGTTAGAATTTCTTACAAGTAACAAGATAGAGATAGGAAGTCAAGTAAAGATTCATGCCGATTCAATTTACACAGGAGTCATCATGCCGAGATATGAACACAGTGATGATCGCCACATTGTTTTGAAACTAAAGAGCGGATATAACATAGGTCTTGAACTTGACAAGATAAAAAAAATAGAGTTAGAATCTCCACCGATGATGAAAAAAGAAACCAGTTACAAATCACAACAAAATCCAAAACTTCCAAAAATTCTTCTCTTGTCAACAGGAGGTACAATCGCAAGTAGAATAGATTACAGAACTGGTGCAGTCACTCCCGCTCTCACTGCTGCAGAACTTAATGCGAGTGTACCAGAACTTGCAACTATTGCAAACATAGACACGGAGGTACTTTTTTCAGAATATTCAGAGAATTTACTGCCTCAACATTGGATAAAGATTGCAGAGAAATTAGACTCTTATGCCAAGTCAGAGTATGATGGAATCATAGTGGCGCATGGTACAGACACTATGCAATATACAGCATCAGCATTGGCATTTTCCTTGACAGGATTTCCAAAGCCAGTTGCACTAGTAGGTTCCCAGAGATCATCAGATAGACCATCATCAGATGCAGCGTTGAATCTAATTGCAGCTACAAGATTTTTGATAGAGGTATGTTCTCCAGGGATTTTTGTTGTGATGCATAGCAATTCAAGCGATGACGAGATTGCCTGCAACTGGGCAACTCGTGTAAGAAAAAATCACACTAGCAGAAGAGATGCATTCAAGACAATAGGAGGCCCTCCGGCATACATTGTCAAATCAACAAGCATTGAAAAAGACAAACAGTTTGACATTCCAAAAAGAGAATATGCACCAAGAATCAAGTTTGATAGTCGTGTACTACTTTTGAAATATTATCCAGGATTTGATCCCAAGATTGTTGATTATGCGATAGACTCTGGATATAGAGGAATAGTAATTGAAGGAACTGGACTTGGGCATGTAGGAAAAACAATGCATGGAGTAATAGAAAAGGCCAAGAAAAATGGGTTGTTCATAGGAATGACCTCCCAGTGTATTGACGGAATGGTAAGAATGACCGTTTATGACAGTGGAAGAGATCTCTTGAATCTTGGAGTTGTTCCGCTTGGAAACATGATACCAGAGACTGCACTTGTAAAGACAATGTGGGCCTTGGCAAATTCTAAAGATTCTAACGAGATGACAAAACTGATGAAAGAAAATATTGCTCTTGAATTTTCAGACTAAGCTTTAAAGCAAGTACAAGAATAAAATTACAAATGTCCGAAATCCAGATTGATAAGATAGGACTTCTTGTAGGATTAGAGATTCATCAACAACTTGCAACTGGAGCCAAGTTGTTTTGCAGATGCAAGCCTATTGAATCAGATGAGTATCCAATTAAATTTTCACGCAAATTAAGAATAACAAGTAGTGAGCTTGGAGAGTTTGATCCTAGCGCTATTTTTGAGAAGAGTAAAGAAAAAACAATTTTGTATTCTGCAAATCCAGAGAGTAGTTGTCTTGTAGAACAAGATGATGAGCCTCCACATGATCTTGACCCTAATGCAAAAGAAACTGTTTTGATCATGTCATCAGCATTAAAATCAAATATTTTCAATGAAATCTATGTCATGAGAAAGCTTGTGATTGACGGTTCCAACACATCAGGTTTTCAAAGAACGATGCTAGTATCCATGGGCGGCAGTCTTGAAGTAAACGGTAAAAAAATTGGAGTTCAAAGCATCTGTCTTGAAGAAGATGCTGCGAAGTTACTCCAAGACTCGAAAGAGACAAGAGAATACAGTTTGGATAGATTAGGAGTACCACTAGTAGAAATTGCATTGGATCCAGTCTCAGGCACACCAGAAGAGATCAAAAACATTGCTTTGACGTTAGGCAGAATGTTACGTGCAACAAAAAGAGTAGGAAGAGGCATAGGATCAATCAGGCAAGATGTCAATGTGTCAATAGAGGGAGGCGGTGCAGTAATAGAAGTAAAAGGCGTACAGAAATTAGATCAGTTAGAAAAGGTCATCGAGTATGAAGCAAAAAGACAACATGGTCTAAAAATTATTGCAGAAAAACTACAGACATTCAATATAGAAAAAATCACCAAAGAAAAAGATGTAAAAGATGTATCAAACATATTCAAAAGCTGTAAATCAAAAATAATTCAGAAATCTCTTTCAGAGGGCTCCTCAATCAAGGCAATGAGAATCAAAGGTTTTTCAGGAATGTTCGGATGGGAACCATATCCAGGAATAAGATTAGGAAAACAACTAGGTGAGTTGGTTAGATTTTTTGGGTTGGGTGGATTATTTCATTCCGATGAACTACCAAATTATGGCATAGAAGAATCAGAAATTCACGAAGTAAAAAATATACTTGAGATAAAATCTAATGATGCCTTTATCATTGTGGCTGGAAATGAAAAAAAACTAGACATAGTAATAGAATCCATCATAAAACGAATTGAAGATGCAAGAAATGGAATACCTGCAGAAACAAGAGCTGCTACAATTACAGGAGAAACAGTGTTTTTACGACCAAGGCCAGGTTCTTCAAGAATGTATCCAGAAACAGACATACCGCCAATCATTGTAGATAATACAGAGATAGAACAAGCAAGAAATAAGATTCCAAGATCATGGGAAGAGAATCTCATGGCATTACAAAAACAATATGAATTAAATCAACAACTTTCAGCACAGATATTTGATTCCGAGTATCTAGATCTGTTTGAGACAATATGTAAAGATAAGAGAATTTCTCCTAATTTTGTAGCATCAACTCTGTGTGGTACAATTACAAACTTGGAACGAAGAGGATTGGATTCAACACTATTAAGGACTGGAGACATTTTTGAAGCCTTTAGATTAATAACAGATGGAAAGATAGCAAAAGAATCACTTGAAATGATATTTGAGAGCATCATGAGTGGAAAATCTAAATCCATATCAGATGCAATCAAGTCAAATGCATTGAATACCGTAGAAGATGCAGAATTACACAAGATACTGGATGAATTGGTAAAATCTAATTTTGGAATAATAAAAGAACAAGGACTAAGATCAATGGGACCTTTGATGGGCCTTGCCATGAAAACACTACGTGGAAAAGTAGACGGTCAGAAATTAAATCAACTTTTAGAAGATAAAATAAAGATCAAGATAGACGAAAAATAAAAAGTGCGGGAGGTGGGATTTGAACCCACGAACTCCTAAGAGATAAGGTTCTGAGCCTTACGCCGTTGACCAGGCTAGGCGACCCCCGCAACAACGTGAGAATTAAGATCCTACAATAAGTGTCTTTTTTATGCTCATCAGTGAGCTTGAAAATTATTTACCCTCATTGATCATTTTATCAATTATAGGTACAGCATTTTTTAGCTCATGTATCCTAATTGCTCGATCATCTTCAAAAGATGTATTCCACGGCTGTGAGTAAAGTATTACAGATTTTCCTTCATCCAACATACTTTTTGCATTGAGAGGCGAATCATCAATAAATACATCATAATCTAATCTCGATTTTTCTATTCCTTCTAACACACCAACATAATTTTTGAAATTTATTTTATGCAGTTTGAGCCAATTTTTTACATCGTTGTGAGTAGACTCGTCTCGTGCAGTTACAATGTCAACAGTACCAAGATGGGATAGTTGTGCAGTAGTATGTGCAATGTTGTTTTCTGTAGTAGGAATACTTTCCCAGGATTTCCAACATATTGAGAGTTCATTGTAAAAATCAAATTTATCTATACTATGATTTTTCCAAAAATCCCATTCAGATATTTGAGACTTTGATATTGCCGGTCTTATTTTGTTACTATACGACAACCAAGACTCAATGACATCAGCTAAAACCCCATCCACATCAAGTGCTATTCTCAATTTCATCAATCTCTGTTAAAACTGTCTTTTAATTCTTCAAGTAATTTACGCTGGTGTTTGTCCATCTTTGTAGGTATATTGATAACAAGTCTAACATACTCATCGCCTCTACCTCTTCCGCTTTGACGAGGAAGCCCCTTTCCTTTTAATTTTATTATAGTATTTGGTTGACTTCCTGATTCTACCTCCAGTTTTTCTTGACCTTCAAGTGTTTCAACCATGATATTTTTTCCCAATGCTGCATCAATCATAGAAATATTTGCATCATAGAAAATATCAGATCCGTCTCTTTTGAATTTATCATGCGGTTGAACTCGTATTCTAACAATCAGATCTCCATTTACACCGTTTTGAACCGATTCACCTTCTCCCTGAATTCGATATTCTCCATCCTCGACTCCAGCAGGAATTTCAAATGAGAATTTTTTTGTTGTTTTTTGTTTTCCGGCTCCTTTACATTTTGAGCATGGTCTTTCTATGATCTTGCCTTGACCTTTGCAAGTATTACATGGTTGTACAGTTACAAATGTAGAAAATCCACTGCTGCGTGATACTCTAGTTTGACCGTGACCGTTACACACAGAACATGTCCTCACGGAAGTACCAGGAGCACAACCTGACCCATTACAAGTATCACAATTTACTAGCCTAGGCAGATCAATCTCTTCTTTTTTTCCCTTGAATGCTTCTTCTAATGTCAATGTAGTATCATACACAAGATCAGAGCCTCGTGCTCTACCAGATCCTCCAAAATCAAATCCTCCGAACCGAAATCCTCCACCTCTACCGAAAATAGATTCAAAAATAGATTCAAAACCACCAGCACCTCCAAAAATATCTTCAAAGTTAGCCCTTGAACCTTGGAAGATGTCATCTGTACTGTATTTTCCATCTACGCCAGCATGACCATAAGTGTCATAGAGTTTACGTTTTTCAGAGTCAGATAACACCGCATATGCTTCTGAGATTTCCTTAAAGTGCTCTGCAGCATCAGGTGACTTGTTTTTATCAGGATGAAATTTTAAAGCAAGTTTTCTATATTGTGATTTTACCTCATCAGGAGTTGAGCTTTTTGAGACTCCTAAAACCTCATAATAATCACGTTTGGAACTCATTATAACTCAACTACACTTTCCCTTGTATAAAGATCAGTTCTGTGATTTGCCTGCATCCTGTCCAGTTGCATCAGGCCCACTTTGTGCATTTGCTTCAGGTCCACCTTGTCCAGCTGCTCCAGGTGGAGGTGTAACATTTTTGTAAAGTTCTGTACTTATGTCATTTATCAATTTAGTTAGTGAATCAAGTTTTGGTTTTATTTCTTCAACGCTCTTATCAATAACATCTTTTAGATCTTTTATTGCATTACTTACCTGCACACCTTGATCTTGTGATATCTTGTCCTTTTGTTGACTGATCAAAGTTTCAGCTGCGTAGATAGCTTGTTGTGCTTCATTTTTGATCAATACCTCGTCTTTCTTCTTTTTGTCCTGTTCAGCGAAGAGTTCAGCATCTTTTGTCATTTTTTCTATGTCTTCTTTGGCAAGTTTTGTGCTAGCAGTAATGGTTATCTTTGCTTCTTTTTGTGTAGCTAGATCTTTTGCTGCAACATTGAGTATACCGTTTGCATCAATATCGAATTTAACTTCAATTTGTGGAATACCTCTTGGTGCAGGAAGGATTCCAGATAGGTTAAAGCTTCCAAGTGATACATTATCTGCAGCCATTGGTCGCTCCCCTTGAACTACATGTATAGTAACAGCAGTTTGATTGTCTGCAGCAGTTGTGAAAACCTTGCTTTTAGAAGTAGGAATTGTTGTATTCCTATCAATTATAGGTTCTCGTAACCCTCCTAGAACCTCTAAACCAAGTGTGAGAGGAGTTACATCCAAAAGTACAATATCGCTTGTGACTTCACCGCCAATAATTCCTGCCTGAACAGCTGCCCCCAATGCAACTGCTTCCATTGGATCTATTCCTGCCTCAGGTTCCTTTCCCATTAGATTTGCTACAAATTTTTTGACTAGAGGAATTCTAGTGGGACCACCGACTAGGATTATTTTGCTAACATCAGCAGGAGTAAGCTTTGCATCTTCCATAGATTTCATAACAGAAGGTCTGCATCTTTCCACTATTGGATTTATGAGCTCTTCAAACTTTGCTCTGGTTATTTTTAATTCAAGATTTTTTGGCCCAGAAGATTGGTCATATGATATGAACGGTAAATTGATATCAGTTTCAAATATTGAAGAAAGTTCGATCTTTGCCTTTTCAGCTGCTTCTCTTACTCGTACCATGGCTGCATTATCTTTAGAAATGTCAACTCCAGATGTTTTTCTAAAACTATCAACAACATAATCAATCAAAACTTTATCCATATCAGTACCTCCTAGCTGAGTATCTCCAGAAGTGCTCATTACTTCAAAGACACCACCACCCATTTCCATTATTGTAACATCTAATGTACCTCCACCCAAATCAAACACCATAATTTTCATATCTTGTTTTAATTTGTCTAGGCCAAAGGCAAGTGCAGCAGCAGTTGGTTCATTTATTATTCTAACAACATCAAGACCCGCAATTTGTCCAGCATCTTTAGTTGCTTGTCTTTGATTATCATTGAAATAAGCAGGAACCGTAATTACTGCTTTTTCGACTTTGTCTCCAGTAAATGCCTCAGCATCTCTCTTTATTTTTTGTAAGATGAATGCTGAAATTTGTTGGGGTTTGTACTCTTTATCATAAATTTTAAAAAAGTGATCTGTTCCCATCTTTCTTTTTGCTGCTACTACGGTACCCTCAGGGTTAGTTACTGCCTGTCTTCTGGCTGGTTCACCAACTATTAGTTGACCATCTTTTGTGAGCCCAACAACAGAAGGAAACGCTTTTCCCCCAACCGTGGTTCCCTCAGATGCTGGAATAAGAGTAGGTTTTCCACCCAGCATGACTGCCGCAGCAGAATTACTTGTTCCCAAATCAATACCGATAATTTTAGCCATTTACTTCATCTCCTTGATATTTCTCTTAGATATTTCCACTAAGCTTGGTCTAATAACTCTGTCCTTCAAAATATATCCTTTACGAAATTCTGCCGTGATTGTATCGTCATCCAATGTAGGATCCTCTTTTATGGAAATTGCCTCATGCTGTTTAGGGTTAAAGATTTCGCCCACTGCTTCTATTGGCGTTACTCCAAATTCAACTAGAAATGTGTCCATGTTTTTCAGGATAGCATCTAGACCGGTGGTATTTACATTCTGTTTGGATAAAGCATCTTTTGCGCGAACAAAATCATCATATATTCCAAGAAATTTGAGAACAACCCCATCAGTTATCGAGTTTACACGATTCTGAATATCTATTTCTGATCTTTTCTTAAGATTTTCAAAATCTCCAAGCAAGTATTGAATTTTTTTTTCATAAGAAGAAGTTTTTTCTTTTTCTTGCTCTAATTGAATTTTCAGTTCCTCAAGTTCTGAAATGGATTCTGTTTCATCGTCTTTGTTGATACTGTGTTCTTGATTTTCTACGAAATCATTTTTGGATGCATCGGATGTGTCAGACAATTCTTACTATTTTTTAGAATATACCCTTATTATAATATCTCACAAAGAGGATTTGTTTTAATTACAATAACATCAGAGTCTTTTCCGTTTTTAGTTATCTTATCATAATCAAATTTTGAACATGCTACTATAATGGTTGTTTTATCACTATGGAAAATATCTAACTCAGGTCCCTGATGTATCTCAACGTCTCCAATGTAATCACGAAGTTTTGTAACGAGTGAGTTTAGCATATCTACCTTGTCTCCTCTCATCTCATAGGAATCTTGGGTCCATACCAAAACTACTTTGGTCCTGCTTGCTTTTAGTTCATTTTTCTTCAGCGTGGAACGAATTTCGTCAATTAATCTCTTGACATAGCCCTCAATTCCCTTGATGCTACCATTTACCAGATACATCATCGTAC
>Ga0105240_10012564_pt1 | contig 11681 bp, 8 predicted proteins | sample KBSC54metaG_FD_80426 | JGI IMG/M metagenome (GOLD analysis project Ga0105240, IMG submission 80426) | Corn rhizosphere microbial communities from Kellogg Biological Station, Michigan, USA - KBS C5-4 metaG | ecosystem: Host-associated > Plants > Roots > Rhizosphere > Soil | place: Michigan, USA...
ATCGTAATTTCGATGTTCATGGCCGGATTAGGTTTGGGATCGTGGGGTGCCGGCAGACTGACGCGCGGTGTTCTGGCCGCCAATGGGCCCCGGGCGCTCCGCTTTTATTCTCTGGCAGAACTGCTGGTTGGAATTTCATCCTTTGTGGTTCCTCTTGAGTTGAAGTTGGGACGCCTCCTCTTACAGCACCTGGGTAGCTATGGAACGTGGCAAAGCTCACGGTACTATCTCGTAACAGGCATTTGGATTGCCATTACGTTGGTACCTTGGTGCGCCTGCATGGGATCGACATTCCCCCTGTTGATGGCCGTCATTCGACAAGCGGCCCGCTCTAAATCAGAACGTTCTTTCAGCTACCTGTACGTGGCGAATGTGCTTGGCGCGCTTCTCGGCACACTCGCCTCCGCTTTCGTATTAGTTGAGCTGCTCGGATTTCAGGGAACGCTTAATGTCGCTGGCAGTCTGAATGCAGTTTTGGCAGTCTTGGCTTTCGCACTTAGCTTCTCAATGACTTCATCTCCCTTGATTAAAGAGACGCTCATTGGAGAAGCGTCACCTCCAAGGCTCTACGGGCTTCCCAGGAGTGCCATCCTTTTTCTATTGTTTACAACCGGGTTGGTCAGTATGGGTTTGGAGGTCGTCTGGATTCGCCAATTCACTCCCTATCTCGGAAATGTCGTATATGCCTTCGCAGGTATCCTTGCGGTTTATTTGTTGGCCACGGTGGTAGGATCGCGTGACTATCGGCGTTGGGCCCATTCCCACCAACTCGGCGAGAGTGCTTCAGCGTGGAGTTTACTGGCGCTGTTTGCAGTCTTCCCCGTCGTTGCGGCCGACCCGTTGCTGCTCTTGGGAGGTCCTGAAGTTAACGGTCTGCGCTTCATTGCCATAATGTTTTTCTGCGGTCTGGCGGGCTTTTTCACTCCCTTATTAGTGGATTCCTGGTCAGCCGGCGATCCTGATCGAGCAGGAACCGCTTACGCCGTCAATATTGCGGGCTCAATCGCGGGCCCTCTTTTAGCCGGATTCTGGCTATTGCCTTCGATTGGGGAACGCTGGGCGACCGCAGCCCTCTCAGTTCCATTGTTTGCCGCAGCCGCCATTACGGGGCTTCGAAAGCCTATCGAGCGGGTTCAATCCAGCCGCAATCCTAAATTCAAGTTCGCTTTTGCAATCATTGCCGCAATCCTGCTTTTTAGTGTGAGCCACGACTTCGAAACCATATACCCGGTGCGAGAGGTCCGAAGAGATTACGCTGCCACCGTAATTGCGACGGGGCAGGGTTTTCAACGACTGCTTTTGGTGAATGGTGTGGGTATGACCTCTTTAGTTCCGACCACCAAGGTTATGGTTCATTTGCCGCTCGCTTTTATGTCCACCCCACCCCGGAATGGTCTTGTGATCTGTTTCGGAATGGGAACCAGCTTCCGCTCGATGCTTTCGTGGGGTATTCCTACCACGGCTGTGGATTTGATCCCGAGTGTCCCCCCGATGTTTGGGTATTACCACGCTGACGCTCAGAAGTTGCTAAGCTCCCCATTGGCGCGAGTTGTAATTGACGACGGTCGTCGCTTCCTGGACAGTTCAACTCAGACCTACGACGTCATTGTTGTCGACCCTCCTCCTCCTCCGGAGGCTGCAGGATCAAGTTTGCTTTACTCGCGTGAGTTCTACGAAGTCGCCAAAAAACATTTGCGAAAGGGTGGGATTCTGCAAATGTGGTATCCGGAAAGTATCGGCGATAGAGCTACAACAGCTTCCGTAACGAAGGCCCTTATGCTGTCTTTTCCCTATGTGCGGGCATTTGAGTCCTACGATCAGGCCGGGATTCACTTTCTGGCCAGTGTGGTGCCGATACCCGTCACTTCAAGCTCAGTTCTTGCGGGGCGCCTGCCACGCGCCGCTGCCTCCGACTTCGTCGAGTGGGGACCGGAAGCAGCCCCCGAACAGCAGTTCGAAGCTGTCCTCTCACGTGAACTGGCGCTGAAGGATATTGTGGCCGTGGATCCGCGTGTGCCGACCATGCGAGATGATGAGCCGGTCAACGAGTACTTTCTGCTACGGCATTGGTTTCACACTTACAAATGACCTGTGCCTTGGATCTTGCCAGACCTTTGGTGGGCCTAGGCGCGAATTCGCCTGATTGGCGCGAAGTAAAGCCAAGCAGAAGCGTGTACACGCCCCTTAGCGATAGGATTCATCGCGGTGGATCACGAACTCCGGGTACGCGCCGCCGCCTAGTTCGTGCAGGTCCATGCCAATGCGTTCGCCGTCTGCGTCCACACGGAACGGAACGAGTCTATTTAGCGCAAGAAAGGCGAAGGAAAGCGTAGGAAGAAAAACGCCGAGCAGTCTGGCAATGCCTACGAGCTGCGCCAGGAATTCCCATGCTGCGGCGCGAAGATTCCAGCGGCCGCCAGGCCCCACAGTCCCGATAGAAGGTGCGCGGAAATAGCGGCAGATCTTCCCTTTACGACCTCCTTCATGGGCTAAATCAGCAAGAAGGCCGCTAGCGTGTTCTTAGGGCGCCAGTTCCATCAGAGTTTAGGCCACCTTACCGAGAATGATCCGCATCTATTTTTTCAGGATTGCTGCTGCCATTTGTGACGGGTTCCGTATTGACATCAGATGCGGCAATTCTGCCGGTTTGCGTGTTAGGCGATTGGTCAAACATTCATTCGGCATGTTATTTTTTATCTACCAAAATACCAGCCTCTGGTACGCAAGGCGCCAGAGCGAAGTCGTTCTATTCCCCGCAATCGTTCTTATCACAACCGGTTTAGTTATCAACGGGTTACGAAGTTGATTTTGCACAATATTTTTTCTGAAATTTGTGACGCATGCCCTTGCAGGTCTGCTCCGACTGTTATATTGAATTTTCGGGTTTCCCTCGTTCCCGGGTGATTCTTGCCCAAGAATGATTTTTGTACACAACCTGTGTGACCGCCGGCACAGCGGTCGCATTCAAACGCGAAAATCAAGCAGGAAAAGAATTCATGCCGCAAATTTTTGACCGCAGCTCCAATGCGCTGGCTCGCATGAGCCTCGTGTTGACGGGGCTGATTGTGATTGCCCTGGGAGTTACGCTCGATCAACTGCAACGTTCGCCCTGGGTGACGCGGCAAGGTCAGCGTGCCGAACAGCCGGTACCCTTCAGCCACAAACACCATGTGCAGGGCCTGGGCCTGCAGTGCCAGTACTGTCATACAACGGTTGAGAAATCGAGTTACGCGGGCATTCCGCCCACCAAGACCTGTATCAACTGCCACGAGCAGATATGGACCAACGCGCAGTTGCTGCAACCGATTCGCGACAGCTGGGCGACGGGCCGATCTGTTCCGTGGATCAAGGTTCACGATCTGCCTGACTATGTTTATTTCAACCACTCGATCCACGTGAACAAGGGGATCGGCTGCGCGTCCTGTCACGGGCGTGTGGATCAGATGCCGTTGATGTACGCGCAGAACACGCTGCAAATGGAGTGGTGCCTGGATTGCCATCGCAATCCGGCCAAGAATCTTCGGCCAACGGGCGAGATTTACAACATGGCGTGGGAAAGCCCGGCCGGCGACAGGCCGGTATGGTGCGCGGTTACTGGAACTGCCGCAGGCGTTCCTACTGCGCAGGGGGTCAACTGCACGACCAAGGATCCGGCAGCGGCTCCGCAGCAGGTTGCGTCATTGCATACGCCGGTTTTGACGCAGAAGGCTGCGCTGGTCAGCGATGCCGATACCGGCATGGCGGCACTGAATCAGCCGATGGGTCACGCTCAGTATCAGAAGTTCACCAGTCAGGATCAGTTGGGTCATTTCCTGCTGAAACAATACAAAATCCGCCCCCCGAGCGATCTTGCGAGCTGCGAGGTCTGCCATCGATGAGCCGAAAGACGACCAACATGGGGCATAGCGGAAGCACCGACAAGGCGGGCAATACCGTGGATCACGAGACGAAGAACGTCCCCGCGCCGTTGACGCTGGCGCAGGTTCGCCAGGAGTTGAAGGGCGTGAAAGGCAAGCGGTTCTGGCGGTCAATTGATGAATTGGCCGATACGCCGGATTTTCAGGCTGCAGTTGAGCGTGAGTTTCCTGCGGCCGCCCAGGAGTGGGTGGATCCGGTTTCGCGCCGCGGCTTCCTTAAGCTGATGGGCGCCTCGATGGCGCTGGCGGGAATGGCAGGCTGCACCAAGCAGCCTGAAGAGACCATCTACCCGTATATCAAGCAGCCTGAAGACCTGGTGCTCGGTAAGCCGATGTATTTTGCCACCGCGCATCCTTTCAGCACCGGAGGCGTGCCGCTGCTGGTGAAGAACGACGAGTTTCGGCCGATCAAGGTTGACGGCAACCCTGAACATCCTTACAACCACGGTGGGTCTGATGCTTTCTCGCAGGGCACTTTGCTTGAGCTTTACGATCCTGACCGCTCGAAGCATGTGATGCTTCGAGGTGAGAATCGGGAGTGGGCCGAGTTTGCGCGGGAATATCGGATCAAGATTGCTGGAACGAAGGACGGCACGGGCGTCTACTTCCTAAGCTCGACGATCACTTCGCCAACGCTGGCGCGCCAATGGAAGGAAGTGCAGTCGGGGTATCCGAAGGCGAAGCTGGTGCAGTACGATCCCGCGCTGGCTGGCACCTCGCTGGCGAAGGGCTTGAACGTTCAATACTCGCTGGAGCAGGCTGACGTTATAGTTTCGCTCGATGCCGATTTTATTTCCGGCGCCAGCTTCCCCGGTTTTCACAAGCTGGTTCGGGAGTATGCGGGACGCCGCAAGCGGCCGGAGATCGGAATGAACCGGCTTTATGCGGTGGAGAGTTCGCCCACGACAACGGGCATGAAGGCCGAGCATCGTCTGGGTCTTCGGGCCAGCGAGATTCCGGCTTTCACTGCCGCGCTTGCTTCGGCCCTGGGTGTTGCGGGTGTGCAGGCTCCTTCGTATGCGTGGACGCCGGAGCAGCAGAAGTTTCTTACTGTTGTGGCAAAGGACCTGAAGGCTAACGCCGGCAAATCGGTTGTAATTCCGGGGCTGTACCAGGATGAATCGGTCACCTCGCTCGCGATGGCGATCAATGCTGCACTGGGTAATACGGGGAAGACGGTACTTCTGTCGTCTGAGCCGGCGGTTCCGCTTCCGAGCGATCAAATTGCCGATCTCAAGGGCTTGGTTGCCGATTTGAATGCGGGCAAGGTTACCTGGCTCGTGATTCTCAATGCGAATCCAATTTATAACGCGCCTGCCGATCTCAAATTTGCAGATGCGTTCGACAAGGCGGAGACCGTAGTTCATCTCGGTTCGAGTCTTGATGAGACGGGGCAGCTTGCGCACTGGCATGTTCCCGCTGCTCATTATCTTGAGGCGTGGTCAGATGTGCGCGCTTACGACGGCACGGTTTCGATTGTGCAGCCGATGATCGAGCCCTTGTACGGCGGCAGAACAGCGCACGATCTGTTTCAGACGTTACTAGAGCAGCCAATGAATAGCGCATACGACGCGGTGCGTACCACCTGGAAGACCGCGATCAAGGGCGACTTTGAGACGGGCTGGCGCAAGGCACTGCACGATGGCTGGATTGAGGATACGGCTTACAAGACGGACGGATCTGCTCCGGTGGCGCATGCCAATGTTCCTACGCCGATTTCGAAGGACTCGATCGAAGTCATCTTCAGGCCCGATCCGACCATTTATGACGGACGCTGGTCGAATGTCGGATGGCTGCAGGAATTACCGAAGCCGATTACAAATCTGAGTTGGGATAACGCGGCGATCATTTCCGGCTCGACGATCAGCAAGCTTGGTCTTGAAGAAGACGACATCATCGAAATCACGGTGGGTAACGGCCGGGTGAAGGCGCCGGTAATTGTGGCTCCAGGGCATCCTGATAACTCGGTGACGGTTTACCTCGGCTACGGCCGCGAATTTGCAGGACGCGTGGGCTCCGGTGCGGGCTTCAATGCCTACCTGATTCGCAATACGTGGGCGCCCTTGTACGCTACCGCCTCGCTCAAGAAGGTTGAAGGCAAGTGGGGCATCGCCATCACCAAGAGCCATTATCAGGACCATCGCGATCCGAAGGTCAGCGGCGAAGGGAGCGGCAACAACTCGCTGGAAGCCGATGAGGCTATCCACCAACGCGGCATCATCCGCTATGGAACGCTTGAAGAGTTCCGGGCGAATCCGAATTTTGCGCACGAGGGTGAAGGGCGCGAAACGCCATCGCGGGACGTGTCGCTGTTTCCCAACTGGGAGTACAACGAAGCCAATGCATGGGCCATGTCCATCGACATGAACAGCTGTACCGGTTGCAACGCCTGCATCGTGAGCTGCTATGCGGAAAACAACATTCCGGTGGTCGGCAAGCAGCAGGTGCGCATTGGCCGGAACATGCAGTGGCTGCGCATCGATACCTATTTTGAGGGAGATCTCTCCGCGCCGCGAGCGCACTTCCAGCCGATGGCTTGCCAGCACTGCGAAAACGCTCCGTGCGAAGAAGTTTGCCCGGTGGGCGCAACGGTGCACACGCCGGAAGGCCTGAACACGATGGTGTACAACCGCTGCGTTGGAACCCGCTATTGCTCCAACAACTGCCCTTACAAGGTGCGGCGTTTTAATTTCCTTCTGTTCTCTGATTTTGAGACAGAGAGCCTGAAGCTGATGCGCAATCCTGACGTGTCAGTGCGTTCGCGCGGCGTAATGGAGAAGTGTTCGTACTGTGTGCAGCGCATCAACGCGGCCAAGATTGACGCTGATAAGGAAAACCGTAACGTTCGGGACGGCGAAGTGGTTACCGCATGCCAGCAAGCGTGCCCGGCATCGGCCATTACCTTCGGCAACATGAATGACAAGAAGAGCAAGGTGACTATGGAGCGACTGCAACAGCGCAGCTACCAGGTGATCGCCGATATCAATACGCGTCCTCGCACCACATATGTGGCCGGGGTACTGAACATGAATAAGGAACTTGAAGAAGCTCCGGTTGAGCACGCGCCGGCAAAGGGTTGATTTCACGATGGCAACCAGCGATATCAAAACGAGCAACCCCGGGGTTGATCCAAAAACCGGAGAATTTCGGGTCATAGGGCCGGGCCAAACCTTCAGGTCGGTTACCGAAAAGATCACGCGCATCGTGCTCACGCCGCATACGCCCCTGGGCTGGTTTGCGTTGTTCGCCATTGCCGGCGGCGGCGCGACGATGCTGATGGTCGCTGTTGTCTGGCTGTTCCTTAAAGGCGTTGGTATCTGGGCAATTTCGCAGCCGGTTGCGTGGGGCTTCGCGATTATCAACTTTGTCTGGTGGATCGGTATCGGGCACGCCGGGACGCTGATCTCAGCGATCTTGTTGCTGTTCAAGCAGGGCTGGCGTAACTCGATCAACCGCTTTGCCGAGGCGATGACGATTTTTGCAGTCGTCTGCGCTGGCCTCTTCCCACTGATTCACGTAGGCCGTCCATGGTTGGGGTACTGGCTTCTTCCTCTTCCCTACACCATGACGGTTTGGCCGCAGTTCCGTTCGCCGCTGCTGTGGGACGTGTTCGCAGTTTCGACTTACGCAACCATCTCGGTGGTGTTCTGGTACATGGGCATGATTCCCGATTTCGGGACCATGCGCGATCGAGCGCAGACCCGGCTTGCGCAGTACGTATACGGAATGCTGTCGGTGGGCTGGCGCGGTTCGACCCGCCACTGGATGCGTTATGAGACGGCCTCGCTGCTGCTGGCGGGATTGGCGACGCCGCTGGTGCTTTCGGTGCACACCGTCATCAGCTTCGACTTTGCTGTGGCCGTGCTGCCCGGCTGGCATACGACAATCTTTCCGCCGTACTTTGTTGCCGGCGCTATCTACTCCGGCTTTGCGATGGTGCTTACGCTGGCCATTCCGCTGCGCAAGTTCTACCACCTTGAAGCGCTTGTAACCGAACGCCACATCGACAACATGGGCAAGGTGATGTTGGCTACGGGATTCATTGTGGCTTACGGATACGGGATGGAAGCTTTCATGGCCTGGTACTCGGCCGATCACTGGGAAGCGTTCACATTCTGGAACCGCGCTTTTGGTCCGATGGGCTGGTCGTACTGGGTGCTTATTTTCTGCAACCTGGTGTTCCCGCTAACAACTCTCTGGTCGCGCAAGCTGCGTACAAACATCAGCTTCATGTTCTTGATTTCGATTGTGGTGAATACGGGCATGTGGTTTGAACGCTTCGTAATTGTCGTCACCAGTTTGTATCGCGACTTCCTGCCGTCATCGTGGGGCACGTATCGCGCTACCAAGTGGGACTACATGACCTATGTCGGAACTCTAGGCTTGTTTACGGCTCTGTTCATGCTGTTTGTGCGTTTCCTCCCGATGATTCCAATGAATGAAATACGTCTGATGCTGCCGTCCGCGAAGATTACGCCGAAGGCGACGACGAAGGCAGGTGACTGATGCCGGCACGCGAAGGAACTTACGGACTTATAGCCGAATTCGATAACCCGAGCGACCTGGTTCGGGCTGCGAAGCAGGCTCGCCAGGATGGTTGGCGGCGCATGGATTGCTACACGCCCTTTCCGGTTGAGGAAGCGGCGGAGGCGATCGGCTTTCATCGCAACTCGGTGCCGTTGATCACGTTGATTGGCGGCCTGATGGGATGTGCGGCGATGTTCTCGCTCGAGACCTGGATCAATGTGCTCGCTTATCCCTTGAATATTGCTGGACGCCCTCTTTATTCATGGCCTGCTTTCGTTGTGCCCGCGTATGAGTGGACGATTTTGTGGGCAGGTTTATCGGCGTGTTTCGGCATGCTGGCGCTAAACGGATTGCCGGCGCTTTATCATCCGCTGTTCAACGCGCCCAACTTCCGTGACGGCGCAAGTACAGACAAATTCTTTCTCTGCCTCGAGGCCCTCGATCCGAAGTTTGATCTGACCGCAGCGAAGGTTTACCTCGAGAGCTTCCAGCCGCTTTCGGTTGTGGAGGTGGAGTACTAATGCAAGTCGACCGACACAACAGGGGACTGGGATCAGGGAAACGGAATCAGGTGCGTTGCTTTGCTGCAGTTGCCACTTTTGCGGCGCTCATATTCGTTGCGGGATGCCGGCAGGACATGCATAACCAGCCGAAGATGATTCCGCAGCGCGGAAGCGATTTCTTTGCCGATCAGCGCGGCGCACGTCCGCAGGTGCTGAATACGGTAGCGCGCAATCAACTCCATGAAGACAGCTACTTCTATACCGGTGTAGTGCAGGGTGCGAACGGTTATCGCGAAGAGCAGAACATGATGCCTTTCCCTGTGACGATGGAAGTGCTGAAGCGTGGCGAAGAGCGGTTCAATATTTACTGCACGCCATGTCACTCGCGGGTGGGCAATGGTCTGGGCGAGATTGTGATGCGCGGCTACAAGCCGGCTGCCAACCTGCATGACCAGGTGCGGCTCTCGCAGCCTCTTTCGCACTACTTCTTTGTGATGACGAATGGCCACGGCGCCATGCCAGACTACTCTGCGCAATTGAGTCCTGAAGATCGCTGGGCGGTAGCAGCGTACATTCGCGCTCTGCAGTATAGCCAGGCAGCGTCTCCGCAAGATGTTCCGGCAGGCGTTCAGGTGCAGAAGTTGAGCGACCTGGCGGCGGCCGAAGGGCATCCTGAATACGCCCAGCCCTGGGCGATGCCGTCCACTGCGGTGGAGCCATTTCATCACGTAACGAGTGAAGGAAACCCGGGATTGGCTCCTGCAAATCCGGCTTACCCGAAGATTTCGATTCCATTAAGCAACCCCCCGGCCACACCGGCCGCGAAGTGAGGATTTGAACGGAATGGCTCACGAATCGCACACCAAGACGCTTCCCGCCGACCTGAGCGCGCCGGCCTTTGTAGACGGCTGGAGAAGGAAGGCCGTGCTGGTGGGAGGAATCTTCTCGGTTGTTGCCGCACTGCTGGCTTTTGCTGACGGTTCGGTCAACCATTTTTTACGCGCATGGGTTCTCGGCCTGATGCTCACCTTTGGCTGGTCAGTGGGTGGGTTGGCGATGCTCATGGTGCAGTACTGCTCGGGCGGCAAGTGGGGACTGCTTTTGCGGCGTCCGCTGGAGGCAATGAGCCGCACGCTGCCCCTCGTCTTTGTTTACTGGGTTGTCGTCGCACTGCAGATGAAGCGCCTGTATCTATGGGCGGCAGTTAGCGATGTTCAGGCCGCGCTCAAATCCGGGTTTATCAACGAAACGCAGGCACACTGCATTGAATTCAAGCGGGCCATGCTGAACCCGGCCGCGTTTGTGATCGTGGGTGTGATTTGCTTCGCAATATGGGCCTTCTATAGCTGGCGGCTGAATGATCTGGCGCTCCGCCGCGATTCTGAATCGCCCGATACGACGCCTTTCTGGATCAAGAAACTTGAGAACATCAGCGGACCCGGCATCGTGGTCTATTCGCTAACGATGACGGCGGCGGTTATCTACTGGGTCATGTCAATGGACGTGACGTGGTTCTCGAGCGTGTACGGGCTGCTGTTCCTCGTCGGGCAGGGTTACTCAGTTCTGGCGTTTTCGATCATTGTGGCCATTTCGCTTTCGAAGGCCGAGCCGTTCAAGACGATCCTGCGCCAGACAGAGCAGCACGACCTTGGCAAACTTACATTTGCCTTCGTGATGCTTAACATCTATCTGGCCTTCGGACAGTTCCTGATCATCTGGTCAGGCAATTTGCCCGCGGAAATCAACTGGTATCTCGATCGTATTCGCGGCCACTGGGGCATCGTAATCACCCTCGACTTTATCTTCCACTGGTTGATTCCGTTCACGATGCTGCTCTCGCGCGATATCAAGCGGAACAAGAAGCGCCTGGTTCGCGTGTGCCAATGGATGATCTTCGCCAAGGCATTCGATCTGTGGTGGCTGATCGAACCGAACTTTAGAGACGCCGCGCGGAACCTTCATTTCAGCTGGGGAATGTTGGAGTACATCGCCGTCCCCGTAGCGATGGTTTCATTCTGGGTGGCTTTCTACTGCACACGCTTGAAGACTCGGCCACTGGTGCAGACGAACGATCCGCATCTGGCGGAAATTCTGGAGCCTGAACATGCACAAGCCTGATGATCTAGGATCTCATCCCGATCGGGAACATATTGAAGCTGAAGTGGGCTTTGAGCAGTCCGACGTCAAGATGACCGGAATCCTGGTGTTTCTAGTCTCGCTTGGCATGTTAGTCGCGGTCGCGGCTGTGCTTTGCTATGGTGTCGGCAAGGTGATCAATGCGCATCTGAACCACGAAGACGGTCCGAATACCAAGTGGACCCAGGCGGTGAATATTCGCCAGCTTGGCAATATGCCGAGCAGCCCGGAAATGCAGAACAAGGTGGCGGAATTGACGCAGCAGTTTCCAACGCCGCGAGTGCAGACCGATGATGGGAACCAGGACGTGGCCGATTTGCATGCGCGCGAGGATCTGCTTCTCGATAACTACACGTGGGTCGATGCAGATCATACGAAGGTTCGAATCCCGATTGAGCGCGCGATGGAGTTGCTGGCGAAACAAGGACTTCAAGTTGCTCCGACCGTGCAACTTCCGGCGGCGATGGCGGGCGATGACCGCCCGGTGATTCAAGCACCGCTAACCAGCGGATTCGCACCAACGGCTTTTGAACAGGAAGAGGCGCGGTCAGCAGCAATTGAAGCTCACGAGCGCCAAGAAAGCAAGTAGACAACACGG
>Ga0105240_10012565_pt1 | contig 11681 bp, 12 predicted proteins | sample KBSC54metaG_FD_80426 | JGI IMG/M metagenome (GOLD analysis project Ga0105240, IMG submission 80426) | Corn rhizosphere microbial communities from Kellogg Biological Station, Michigan, USA - KBS C5-4 metaG | ecosystem: Host-associated > Plants > Roots > Rhizosphere > Soil | place: Michigan, USA...
AGCGCTGATCATCCGGCTGGCCGAAGCGAACACTTTCGCGCTCGACGAGCATGCGGACGAAACCGTTGCAGCGGGACCCGCGAGCCCGAAATAGCGGCGGACGAAGTCAGAAACGGAGAACGGGTTGTGCGTGCCGGCATAGTTGAAGTCCGCAGGCAGCGCGCCGGTGACGGGGTCGCGCCGCCTATAGGCGAGCTCGGTCTGCAGGATGCCCGCGGTCGAGGTGCCGATCAGCACGGCGACCCGGTCGCGGCCATGGCGTTCGGCGGTGTTGCGTGCCGCATCCACAAAGCGGTCCTGCTCGAGCCCCAGCAGCGCCAGCCGGTTGTTTCGGCAATCGAAGGCGGCGAGGTCGGCGTGGAGCGTTACCGCATCGACGCCTTCGACCTCGCCGATCCAGGTTTCCAGGTCGACGGTTTCGAAGCGGCATGGTGTGAGTCCGCCCCGGCGCTCGCGCAACGCGGCAAGCGTCGGAGCGACTCCCCGGCCAAGGCAGCTGGTCGCGGTGTACGCCGAAAGCAGAAGTGGTTTCACGCGACGATTCAGGTGTTGACGATCGATGCTAACAGATCAGGGCCTGTGAACGCGCCCTGGCTTTCAGCCGCGGGCGACGAGCAGCACGTTGGCAAATGCCGTGCCCTGGCTCATCGGCAACGGATCGACCGTGAAACCGAGGCTGGCAAGCGACGACTGCCAGCTGCCGAGCGTGCGGCAATACAAGCGCTTCCAGCCGTGGCCTCGGGCCAGCATCACCGCGTGGTCCACCCACTGGCTCCAGTGAAACCCGAAGCCGCCGCCGGCATCGCCGATCCGCAGCAGCAGCACGCCGCCAGGATTCAGCGCATCGCGGACCCGGCGCAGCACCGCGTCCTGCTCAGCGATCGGGACATAGTGCAAAACGTCGAGCATCACGACGGTATCGGCGCGCGCGAAGCCTGCGGTCCGCATGTCGGCGGCCACGAAGCGCACGCCGGACCCCGCGACGCCGGGCACGCCGGCGCGATCGCAGAGCGCCTGCCGCGCGCGCTCGACATCCGCCGGCATCAGCTCGACGCCCATGTACGAGACGACGCGCGGCGGATCGGGCCATCCGGCAGGCCACTCTCCGGCGTCGAACCGCTCGCGTGCGGCAATGAGCCATGCGGCGAGCAGTCCCTGTCCGCAGCCGATGTCGAGCAGCGCGCCGTCGCGGATCAGGCCGCGCTCCAGCAGCGCGCTAAACGCCGGGTCGCCGCGCAGCTTGCCGCGCGCAAATTGCCATGCGAAACGCCCCGCCGCCCGATAACGCGCGCTCGCCACATCGAGCAGCGACATCTTTTTTGCGCGACCCTTCACAGCACCGAGCGCAGCGTCACCGGTCGCAACCCGGCGTCACGTACCTTGTCGAGCAGCTTCGGCAGCACTTCGAGGATCACCGGCGTCCCCGCCGCTGTGCGCGCGACGCTGCCATCATGAAGGAGCAGGATGTCGCCAGGCGCCAGGCGGCGGGTGAGCCGCTTCAATGCCAATCCGGAATCGCGTTCGCGCGTGTCGAATCCGCGGCGCGTCCAGCTCACCAGCTGCAGTCCGTGCGTGCACAGCACGGCTTCGAGAAACGGATTGCGGATGCCGGCCGGCGCACGGAAGAACACCGGCGTCTGTCCCGTCGCCGCGGCCAGCATGTCCTGTCCTTCCTGCACCTCCCGCCGCATAGCGGTCAGCCCGAGCAACGCGAAATTCCAGTGGTGGCTGGCGCTGTGGTTCTCGACCTCATGACCGCGGCGGACCATTTCGCGGCAGAGCTCCGGATGGGCCTGCACCTTGGTGCCCACGCAGAAAAAAGTCGCGTGAACCTGGTATCGGTCGAGGATGTCGAGCACCTTCGGCGTGACTTCGGGATCGGGACCGTCGTCGATCGTGATCGCGATCTCGTTGCGTGTCGCGGCTTCTGCGGGAAGCTCGGTCCAGTTCGGGCCCAGCAACCGGCTCTTCGGCCACATGCCGACCGCGGTCAGCACCAGGTGATTGACGACCACCGCGGCGACTGGCCATTCCCAGATGCCAGGCTCGATCACGATCGCGATCACGGCGGCCAGATGCAGCAGGATCGACAGGCGAACCAGCAGCGTCGGGCGCCATGCGACCGGTATCGCCGCGAGCGCCGCGGCGGGTTCGTGAAAATCGTCGGTGATCAAGCGAAGCCCGTGCCTTCCTGGATGAATGCTGCCGATTCTATGGCATCATCGCTCGCCTGCGCGAGGACCTTGACGTGAAAATCGGAATTGATTCGTATTGCTACCACCGTTACTTCGGCGAAGTCTATCCGAACATCGAGCGCGATCCCGGCGTGCGGATCTCGACGCAACAGTTTCTCGACCGGGCGAAGGCGCTCGGCGTGGCCGGCGTGTCGCTCGAATCCTGTTTCTTCCAGCAGATCGACGACAACTCGATCGCCGCATTGCGCGACGAGCTCGACCGGCTCGGCTTCGATCGCGTCTGGGCTTGGGGCCATCCGTCGGGACTGAAGTCGGGGACGGATCACGAAGCGGCGAAGGACCTGGTCCGCCATATCGGCATCGCAAAGGCGATCGGCGCCGGCGTGATGCGGATCTGCTGCGGCGGCCGGCGCACGCGTCCGGCGTCGTGGGACGAGCACCGGGCGAAGCTGTTGCCGATGCTGCGCGAGGTCACGCAGCATGCGGAAAAGCAGCGCGTGGTGCTGGCGATCGAGAACCACATCGACCTGTTCGCCGACGAGCTGGTCGAGATCGTCACGACGATCGATTCGCCGTTCCTCGGCGTGTGCCTCGACACCGCGAACAACCTGCGGATGATCGAGGATCCGATGGTGGCGATCGCGAAGCTCGCGCCGTTCGCCCGCGCATCGCACATCAAGGACGTGACGGCGAAGCGCGGCAACCCGCGCGAATTCTCGTTCTGGCCGAGCGTGCCGCTGGGCCGCGGGCTGATCGATATACCGGAAACGTTCCGGCTGCTGCGCGCGCAGAACTACACCGGGTTGCTCGCGCTCGAGATCGACTACCTGCATCCGGACTACGGCGATGACGTGCAGCCGGCGGTCGAGGAAAGCATCGGCTACATGCGCGCGCTGCTCGAATCGCCGCAGCACTAGCTTCCCTAGCCCGCGCGGGCCTGCGCCGCGATTCGCTTCTCGCGACGCCCCGACAAGGCCGCCGCGAAAACGAGTGCCAGCACCGCGCCGGGTCCGACGGTCATCCCGATTGCATTGAGAACGGGAACGCTCGAGAAAGCGAGCAACCCGAAGCCGGCAACCGTGGTGACATTCGCGCAGAGCAATGAAGCGAGCATCCGCAGTCGCGCCGGATCGCGGCCGGCATCGTCGCTTTTCGGCGCGCGATCGAAGAACAGCGCGTAGTTCGAGCCGACCGCGACGATCAGCAGCATCCCGATGAGGTGCAGGATGGTCATCTGCCGGCCGGCGATCGCCAGCGCCGCCGCCACGACCAGCACAGCGAGCAGCAGCGGCACGATCACGCGCAGCACACGCGCCGGCGAGCGCAGCGCGATCGCCAGCAGCACGACGATCGCCGCGAGACCGGCGAGCGCGAGCGCGATCGCCTCGTTCAGATAGCCCGAATACAGCCGATCGGCCTCCGCCTTGACGTCGACGAACAACGCTTCGGGCACCGCGGCCGCAGCGAGCGCGGCGCGGATCGGCGCCGGGTCGAGCCTGGCGGTGGCTGTCGCCGGTCCGCGCAGCGGGATCGCCGCAGTCCACCGCTCTCCCTGCTTCGCGACCAGCGCGTCGAACGCCTCGCCGATCGACGTGCCGTCGAGATCCTCGCGCTGCAGCGGCGTGCGCGAGCGCGCGGCTTCGACGTCGTCGACGAACGGGGCGAGCCGCTCGGCCCGCAACGGCAACCCGGCGGTCGCCTGACGCAAACGCGCCTCGAGTTCGGTTCGCTCCGGCAATGCGGCCTGCCGCGCCCGTTGCGTCGCGATGCTCGGCAGGAATCGCGCCGGCGATTCGAAACCGGCGAGCGCGCCGCTGTCGACCAGCGGCTGCAGCGCAATGGCCACGCGCTCGGCGGCGGCCAACGCTTTTTCCGCATCGGCCGCGGGAACGACGATCAGGTACCGCGAGTCGGGCGCGCCGAGATCGTTGCGCAGCGACTGGTCCAGCGCCTGGTCGGCGGCGCTGACCGGGCTCAGCGCGGAAAGCTCGCGATTCCAGAGCGCGTCGCGATGGACGAACAGCACCGCGCCGGCGGCGACCGCGACCATCAGGGCGAGCGTGGCCACGACAAAGCGGCGGTTCGTCGCGCGCTCGACCAGCGACGCCAGCGCGCCGCCCAATCCGGTCAGGTCGCGAATCCGAAACGTGCGCGGCATCAGGTGCGGCAGCACGAAGCGGGTGACCAGCGCCGCGACGATCAACCCGCAGACCGAATACAGCCCGAGTTGCGCGAGTCCCGGAAATCCCGACAGCAGCAACGTGGCGAAGCCGCAGATCGAGGTCAGCACGCCGAGCCGTATCGTCGGCCAGAAACCTAGAATCCAGTTGGCCTCGCGCGCGATGCGGTCGTCGCCGTTGCCGTTTGGCGCGGCAGCGAATTCCGCGGCGGTCGCGCTCCCTCGAGGCTCGGACTGGATGAACAGGTAGATCGAATAATCGACCGCCTCGCCGATCAGCGTCGTGCCGAAGCCGAGTGTCAGCCCGTGCACCTGACCGAATCCGAGGCTCACCGCCGCGACCGCGGCAAGCGCTCCGGAAGCGACGGGCAGCAGGCCGAGCGCAAGCGCTGTGGGCGACCGGTAGAGCAGCAACAGCAGCGTGACGATGATCGCGGTGGAGAGCAGCGAGAGCCGCACTACCTCGTGGTGAATCGTCGCGCGCGAAGCGACCGCGAACACGCCGGGGCCGGTCATCAACAGCGAGATGTTTCCGGCCGGCGTGCCCGCCTGCGCGACCGCGCGGCCGAACGCGTTACGCACGCGCAACAGCGCGCGCTCCTGCGCGTCGATGTCGGATCCGGACGCTTTCGTCTGCGCGAGCAGGATCGCGCGCTTGCCGTCCTTCGAGGCCCAGACGCCGTCGATCTTCTGCGGCTGCGCGCTCCGCTCGAGCGTGCCGGCAAGGTTGGCGATCTCGCCGGTCGGATCGCGCGTCAGCACCGATTTCAGCATCATTCCGACCGGCGATGCGAGGAGGTCGATGCTTTCTGCGATCGCGTCGTGCAATCCGCCGGCGGTGAACCGCTCGGGAGTGACGGCCGGGCTCAACAGGTAGCGGTTGGCGAAAAAATATTCGCGATCGTGCGCGGTCTCGCGCGCGTCGCCGTTGTGGATCGACGAGAATTCCTCCGCCTGCCGCAGATCGTCGGCGAGCAGCCGCGAGATTCGCGCGCGCGTCGCAGTATCGCTGCCCTCGATTCCGACGAGCACCAGCCGCGACAGCGTTCCGTCGCGCAACTGGTCGACCAGCACCCGCTGCTCCTCGGTCGGCGCCTTCGGCAGGAACGCCGACAGGTCGGCGGTGAAGCGCGTGTGCGCGATGATCGCGATGCACACGCCGACGCCGGCGAGCCACAACAGGACAGGCAGGCGGGAAAGCCGCTTCATTTCTCGATCGTCATCACCGACCGGTCGCCGTCGGCCTGCCGGATTTCGATCGTGCGCACCCGATCGCGCGAGCCGGTGACGTCGATCCGCAGCACGAGCTCGGCCAGCTTCGCATCCGACGGCAGCATCACCAGCGTCCACCGCTCGCGACTGCCGTGGACTTCGAGCCGGTAAGTCTTCTCCAGCGCGGTGCGGTCGCCGGACAGCATTCCGCGCAGGCTCTCGACGATCGCGGCGATCTGCGGATAGTCGCGCAACTGCAGGGTCAGCTTCCGCTTGTCGCGCTCGAGTGTCAGCGTATCGCCGGCCAGCACCAGCAATTCAGGCTTCGGCGCGATCGTCCGCTTTTCGAGCCGGTCCGGCGGCACGTAGCGCAACTCGCCGGACGATTCGACCGGCTGGTCGAGAATCGCGATGTATTTCTTCTCGACGAAGCGCGCGCTTTCCGGACCGCGCGCGGCGAGGCCGCGCATCAGCTCGGCCACCGTCCATTCGGCGGCAACCGGAGCGGGCGCCGACACCGCCGGCGCGGCCAGCATCGATGCCGCAGCGGCCACGACAAGGGCGGCCACGGCAAGGCGGCGGAGCGCGCGTTGCGGTACGTCGCGCGAGCGGTCGCAGTGTGGCGCGAATGGGCGCTCACGCATCGCCCCGTCCTTTCGGTCGCGCGACCGCCGGATCCCGTGCAGGCCAGAAATCGAAGAAGTTGAACCAGTTATAGGGCGCCGCCCGGCAATGCCGCTCGAGGATTTGCGCATAGCGCCGCACCGCGGCCTGGATCGCCGCGGCGCGCTCTTCGCGGGGCGTGTTCGAGAAATCCGCGAGCGGCTCGAAGTGCACCGCATAGCGGTTGCCGCCCAGATAAAGCCCGGCCATGAAGATGACCGGGCGGCGCAGCACCGCGGCCATCCGGAACGGGCTCGCGGGGAAGCCCGCTTCGCTGCCGAGGAAATCGCAGCGGACTTCGGCATCGTCGGCGAGCGTGCGGTCGCCGAGAATGCCGACGAACATTCCGTCGTCGAGCGCCTTTTCGACCTTCAGCATCGAGTCGACCCGGCCGAGCGGAATGATCGCTTCCCGCGCCTCCGGATTCACCGCGTGGACCATGCCGGCGATCTTCTGCGCGTTCTCCTCGAACATCACCATCACGGCTCGCACGCCTTCCTGCCGGCGGGACAGCGCATGCAGCACCTCGAAGCTGCCCATGTGCGCGCCCATCAGGAACGCGCCGGCCTTCTTGCCCGGCGCCGCGGATACCGCGCGCATCGCCATCTCGTGGCCGGTGGTCTCGATGTCGAACAGGTCGAAGCGCCCGTGGAGCAGGTAGATCCGGTCGTGGATCGTCGAGGCGAATGCCAGGATGTGCCGGTAGCCGTCGACCGGCCGCGGCTCGCGTCCGAGCGCGCGGCGCAGGTATCCGCGCGACGCCCGCGCGGCCGCCGGGGACGACGCGAAGAAATACGCCGCGATCCCGTACACAAGGACGCGGCTTGCGCGGCGTCCGAGCCGCAGCGACAGCCGCGTCATCAGCCGGATCAGCCAGACGCTGCCGCGCTCGCGATGCCTCGTCCACTCGGGACGAGCGGGCGGGACTGCCGGTTGCGCGCTCATCAGTCGCTCCCGGCGCCCGGCAGGAATGTTCCCGTCGCAATACGCGTGGGGCCGGCAGCGATCTCGAAGTCGACCGCGCCGTTCGCCGCTCGCTTGAGACCGATCGCAAGCGCCGCTCCGGGCAGCACCGGATTGAAGAACTTGGCGGAGGCGATCCGGAACGCGCCGGCAGCGAGCGCTCCGGATTCGCAGGCAACGTGGAGCGCCTCGTCGAGCAGCACGACGCCGGGCAACACCGGCGTTCCGGGGAAGTGGCCGGCGAATGCCGGATGATCCGCTGCGATGCGCAACGCGTGCCGCTCGAAACTTTCGTCCATCGGCATCAATCCGGCATCGGCGCGCGCGAGCCGCCATCGGCGAACAGCGCCTGCAGCTCCGCCGCCGGCAACTTGCCGGTTGCATTGCGCGGAAGCCTGTCGACGAACACGATCCGGCGCGGCATGAATGCGGGATCGATCCGCTCGCGCAGCGCGCGAACCAGTAGCACCTGGTCGAGATCCGGCGCGACAACGGCGGCGACGAGGCGCGTCACGCCATCGGTCGATTCGTCGTCCGGCACCAGGAACGCGCCGTCGATCACTCCGGGCACTGCGCACAACTGATGATTGAGGAAGCCGATCGAGCTGCGCTTGCCGGCGATGTTGACCATGTCGGCCGAGCGTCCATGCAGCACGAAGTTGACATCGCCCTGCAGCTCGAGCACATCGTCGATCGGCACCTTTCCCTCCACGTGGCCGCCGCTTGCCCAATTGCGGCCATTTTCGTGCGCGATCCGCACGCCGTCGAACAATCTCCACGCCGCGCCTTCGATGGTCCGCCGGCTGGCGATCTGCCCGGTCTCGGTCGAGCCGTAGATCTCGACGAGCGGCGCGCCGCAGCGCGACTCGGCCTCGCGCGCGAGGCCCGGCGACAGCGGCGCGGTCGCCGACACGATCAGCTCGAGCGCGGGAATGTCGACGCCGGCATCGAGCAGTGTACGCAGGTGGAAAGGAGTCGTCACCAGCACGCGCGGCTCAGGCAGCACCGCGAGCTCCGCGCAGATGTCGGCCGGAAAGAGCGGGCGCGCGGCGCTGAATGGCACGCCGGATTGCCATGCAACCAGCACCGTCGATTCGAAGCCGTACATGTGTTGCGGCGGCACCGTGCCCAGGATCGCCGGCCGACCTCCATCCTGCAGCCCGAGAATCGAACCTTCGACGCGCACGCAGCGGACCAGCGCACCCCACTTCTTCTTGTGCGGGACCGGCAGTCCGGTCGAGCCCGAAGTGAACACATAGGCGACCAGCGCATCCGCGGCGACCGACGGAATCGCCCGCGCCCTGGCGCTGCCCGCATCGCCTTCCGGATAAGCGATGCGCGGCAAGCCGAGCGCCGCTGACGCGTCATCGCTGAACTGGAATGTGTCCGGCGCAAAGCGCTTCAGCTGTTCGATCGTCTCCTGCGTCAGCGTCGAGGGCAAGAGGCTGATGCGCCCCGAGACGATGGTTGCCGCCAGCCCGACAGCGAAGCAGTAGCGGTCGGCGCAGGTGTTGAGAACGTGCCGCGAGGCCGGCATCGCTTCCATTGCCTTCATCGCCCGGTCGACATCGTCGAGAAACCGGGATGCGGAAACCGCGCGGCCGTGACGCCAGGCGACGATTGTCGCGGCATCGTGACGCTCGAACAGCGGATAGGAATCAGGCGAGACAGCGCTCATGCATCGATGCGGGGAGCCACGATCAACGCGGCGGCGTCGTCGACGGCCGCGGCGAATTCCAGTATGCGCGCAGCGATGCCAGCATCGGCTTGTGCGGCAGGTCCGGGAACAGACGAATGCGGATCGCGTATTCGACGATGAACATCAGCGCGACGAGCGGCAGCATCAGCAGGTTGGAGAACGCCGACCAGACATTGATCGGCGCCAGCACGTACAGGGCAATCGACACCGACATCATCGATGCGAAGAATATCGTCCACGCGAGCGTCACCTGCCGCGTATAGCGCTCTACGCGCGGCTCGAGCGCGCCGCGCACCATCCGCGCGAAATGCGTGCAGAGCGGCTCGCGGCCGCCGAACAGCGTGCGCCCGAAGAGGAGCGCGAGCGCCGCGTGCGTGCAGGTCGCCTGGATGAAGTAGACGCGTCCGAGGTTGCGGCCGATCACGTCCGAATAGATCCAGAGCAGGACGCAGGCTGCGGCGAACAGCACGATCGCGGCGATGCGCAGTCGCGTCTGCCAGACCGCCACCACGATCGCCGCCGCGAGCGGGGCGACCGCGAACGCGACGATTCCGAAATGCGCGGTCGGCGGCGCCGAAGCGATGAAATAGGCGAGGATCGGATAGGCAACCAGCAGGCCGACGATCGCCGCATCGCGAAGGTGGCGCGGCCAGCGCCGGTGGTGCATCGACATGAACCGGTTATCGCGTGCGGTGTTGCGCGATGTGATCGGTCAGGCTGGCCAGCGACCGGAAGATGCGGGCATTGTCGTCGTTGTCCGCGCGCAGCTGGAAGCCGTAGCGCTTCGAGACCTCGAGCGCGACTTCGAGGATGTCGATCGAATCGAGTCCGAGACCTTCGCCATACAACGGCTCGCCGGCGTCGATTTCCGCCGGCTTGACGTCGAGATTGAGCGCCGTGACGATCAATTCGGCAACCTCCTGCCGCAGTGCGTCGCTGGCGGGTCCGCCCTGGGATTGCTGTGGGCCTGGAGTCAAGGTCTGGTCCATGTTCGAGAGCGGGCAGCTGTTGGAAATTCGCGGCTGCTGAATCCGGCGAATTCCGGAAACATCATTCTACCAGCGGAACGGTGTCATCCCTGCCAGGGTCGGCCCCCGCAGTTGTCGCCAAATCAAAAGTGGATTCCGGCCTCCGCCGGAATGACAGGCCGTGTCACTGGTTCGTGATGCCGTGGGGCACATGACCCGAAGGGACGTGCCGCGACGCCGACTCGACGTGCCGCGTCTGGTCGTCGAAATAGAAATCCGGCTCGAACTCCCGCAGGAACGGGCCCTTGTCGAGCCCGCCCAGGAACATCGCTTCGTCGATCGCGACGTTCCAGTCCATCAGCGTGCGGATCGCCCGCTCATGGGCCGGCGCGGAACGCGCGGTGACGAGCGCCATCCGCAGGCGCACCGGCGCCGCATCGCCCGACATCTGCAGCCGGTGCAGCGCGTGCAAGAGCGGCATGAAAGGCCCGGGCGGCAACGGGCGCCGGGCGTGCGTCGCCTCGTGGGTCTGGAAGGCGTCCAGACCTTCGGCCTGGTACACACGCTCGGCCTCGTCGGCGAAGAGCACCGCGTCGCCGTCGAACGCGATCCGGACTTCATCCGGGTGCGAGTCTTCGTTGCGCGACTGCGTATAGACGAGCGCGGCAGGGAAGCCCGCGTTGAGCGCAGCCTTGACGTCCTCGGCGTTCGCCGACAGGAACAGGTTGGCCTTCAGCGGCTGCAGGTACGAGAACGGGGTGCGGCCGCGCGTGAACACGCCGCGCTCGATGCCCAGGCCGGCGCCGCGCACCGAGCGGAACACGCGCAGTCCCGATACCGGATCGTTGCGCGACAGGATCACGACTTCGACGCGGCGCACCGCATCGGCGTTGAACTTCAAGAGCTTCTGGACGAGCCGGAAGGCGACGCCGGTTTTCGCCGGCTGCTCGAGCCGCTCGAGTTGCAGCCGCATGTACGCCTGGTCGTTCGAGGTTTCGAACACCGTGTTCTCTTCCTCGAAATCGAACAATGCGCGCGACGAGATCGCGACGACGAGCTGGTCGGTCAGGTCGGGGCGCGCCATATCGGGGTCGTCGGCAGAGATCGCTGCAACGCGGGTTGCAGCGATGCTTCAGGCCGAAGGCGCGCCTTCGGTGAAGATCACGCGGCCGGTCGAATTCGCCATCCGGATCTTCAGCGCCGCCTGGTAGTCGGGCGAGGCGTACCATCGGCGCGCGATTTCCATCGACGGAAACTCGATGATCACGATGCGGCCCGGATGCCAGCCGCCCTCGACCGGCTCGACGGCGCCGCCGCGGGCGAGGTAGCGTCCGCCGAAATCGGCGATCGATTTCGCGGCGAGCGGCCGGTACGGCGCATAGCCATCCGGATTGGTGACGGTGATGTCGGCGATTACGTAGGTGGTCATGGCTTCCTTTCTTGTCATTCCGGCGGGCGCCGGAATCCAGCACCGCGCGCAAACTCCTGGATCCCGGCGTGCGCCGGGATGACAGCACAGTTGATGCCTGCGAATTGTAGTATCGAATCGATGTGGCGTCCGAAATTCGCGAACGAGTGGTCGCCTCCTCCCAGGACGAGCTGGAAAGCGCCGGCGTAGTGCGCGATGGCCAGACGATAGTCGAGCACCTCGTCGCCGGTCTGCACCATCAGGTAGTAGCGCCCGGGCCTGGTGATGCGATCGACTTTCAGGTCCAGGAATTCCCTTAAATGCGCTTCGGTCAGCGTATAAGTGGCGCCGTTGTACAGGTTGCGCTGCGGGCCGAGGTACGGACGCAGGTCGG
>Ga0105240_10012568_pt1 | contig 11680 bp, 9 predicted proteins | sample KBSC54metaG_FD_80426 | JGI IMG/M metagenome (GOLD analysis project Ga0105240, IMG submission 80426) | Corn rhizosphere microbial communities from Kellogg Biological Station, Michigan, USA - KBS C5-4 metaG | ecosystem: Host-associated > Plants > Roots > Rhizosphere > Soil | place: Michigan, USA...
CCCAGGAACGGCGTCGGCGCGACCGCCGCGCCCAGCGCCTCGGCCGCCAGCGCCGCCTCCAGCAGCCCGAGCCCCAGCCCGCCGTGCTCCTCCGGGATCAGGATCCCCGGCACGCCGAGCTCGGCCAGGCCCGCCCAGAGGTCCGGCGCAGTGTCTTCGCCGGCGTCGGCGAAGCGGCGCACGCGCTCCAGCGGCGACAGGTCCGCCAGCGCCCTCGCCACGCTGTCGGCCAGCATCTTCTGGTCTTCGGAGAGCGCGAACCGCATCGCTCAGACCTTCGCCGGGCTGGGTTCGCGCGGCAGCCCGAGCCCGCGCTCGGAGATGATGTTCTTCTGGATCTGCGCCGTGCCGCCGCCGATGATCAGCCCCAGGTCGAACATGTAGCTCCGCTGCCAATTGCCCTTGGCCCGCAGGTGCGGGCCGTCATGGTAGAGGATGCCGAGCTCGCCCAGGGCGTCGATGGCCAGCGCCGCGATCTGGTGGTTGAGCTCGCAGCCCTGCAGCTTGACGACGAGGCCCGCCAGCCCCGTGGACTCGCCGGTGACCGCGCTGGTCAGGAGCCTGAGGCCGTTGAACTTCATCGAATAGACCCGCGCCTGCAGCTGCATCAGCCGGTCGCGGAAGATCGGGTTGTCGATGATCCGCTCGCCGCCGACGCTCTCGGTCTTCATCAGCTCGATCAGCTGTCCCAGGCGGGCTTCCGTGGCGTTCGGATCGCCCAGCATGCCGCGCTCGTGCCTGAGCGTCGTGTTGGCCACGAACCAGCCGCGCCCCCGCCCGCCCACCACGTTGGCCTGCGGCACGCGCACGTCGGTGAAGAACACCTCGTTGAACTCGGCCTGGCCGGTCATGGTCTTCAGCGGCCGGACCTCGATGCCGGGCGTATCCATCGGGATCAGCACATAGCTGATGCCCTCGTGCTTGGCGGCCCGCGGCTCGGTGCGCACCAGGCAGAACATCATCTGCGCGAGGTGGGCCGTGCTGGTCCAGATCTTCGAACCCGAGATCACGAAGTCCGCGCCGTCCTCCACCGCCTTGGTCGAGAGCGAAGCGAGGTCCGAGCCAGCGCCCGGTTCGGAGTAGCCCTGGCACCAGATGATCTCGCCGCGCAGAGTGGGGGCGATCCAGCGCCGCTTCTGCTCCTCCGAGCCCACCTCGAGCAGGGTCGGCACCAGCATGGAGATGCCCTGGCCGGCCATGCCGCGCGGGGCGTTGGCGCGGATGAATTCCTCGGCGATGATCCGCGCCTTCAGCACGTCGGGCTCCGCGCCGAAGCCGCCGTACTGGCGCGGGATGGTGCGCGCCGCGTAGCCGGCTTCGATCAGTTTCGCCTGCCAGTCGCGGGCGTTCCTCGGCTGGCCGTTCTCGTAGGTGTTGCGACTGGCCTCCAGGAAGCCGCGCACCTCGTCGCGGAAGGCGGCCATCTGCGGCGTCAGCGTCAGGTCCATGGGCGCGATCGATCCTCCCGCCCCAGCACAGCGGGTTTCGGCGCGCTCCGCAACGGCGCCCTGGCGTCAGGGCTCAGCGATGGTGGTCGTGGTCGAAGTCGTGGTGGCGGTCGAAGCGCGTGTCGCCGAAGCGGCGGAAGCCATCGGCATGATGGTGGCGGAAATGGCGGTCCCGATCGCGGATGAACGGCGCGTCGATGCGGTTGCGGAAGTAGAAGAAGCCGTCGCCGCCCCAGTAGCCGCCATAGTACGGCCCGTAGAAGCCATCGTAGTAGACATCGCCGGCGTAGTACGGGTCGTATCCTGAGGCGTAGGACCCGTAACCCGGATAGCCGTAACCGTTGTAGCCGTTGTAGCCATAGTAATCGTCGGCGCAGGCCGAAAGCGCGAAGGCGGCGCAGACCGCCAGGAACATCATCTTCATCGGCGTCCTCCAAGACGCACGTCGTCCCTGTCTTGCAGACAACGGATCGGCGGCTCGGCAGGTTGCCCGGCACGGCCGGTTCGACTTGGCGTTTCGCATGGCGGCGCTATGGTCGCGCGGCCCAGACGTCGAGGATGCTCGCATGCGCCGCCACCTGATCGCCGCCGCCGCGGTTCTCGCCCTCGCGGGCTGCCAGAAGGCGGGCTCGTCCGACCCTCTGGCCGGCTTCGGTCCCAATCCGCCTCTGCCGAAGCCGCAGACCGGCATCCTGCCGCAGTTCGATACGCCGAAGGCGGTCGGCTGGCCGAAGGGCGCTTCGCCCAAGCCGCCGCCGGGCTTCACGGTGACCCGCTTCGCCCAGGGCCTCGATCATCCGCGCTGGGCCTACGTGCTGCCGAACGGCGACGTGCTGGTCTCGGAATCCGCCTCCACGCCGCCCAGCCCGCAGGACCACACCCTGCACGGCCCCGAGGCCTGGCTCGCCAAGCTGGTGCTGAAGCGGGTGGGCGCGGCCTCGGCTCCCAGCGGCAACCGCATCGTCCTGCTGCGCGACGCGAACGGCGACGGCGTCGCCGAAGTGAACGACGTCTTCGCCCAGGGCCTCAAGCGGCCGTTCGGCATGGCGCTGATCGGCGATGCGCTCTACGTGGCCAACGACGACAGCGTGGTGAAATTCACCTACCAGCCCGGAGCGACCTCGGTCCAAGGCTCCGGTGAGAAGGTGCTCGACCTGCCGGGCGGGCCGATCAACCACCACTGGACCAAGAACATCGTCGCCTCGCGCGACGGGACCAAGCTCTACGCCTCGGTCGGCTCCAACTCCAACGTCGGCGACAACGGCGTCGCCGCCGAGCAGGGCCGGGCCGCGATCTGGGAATACGACATCGCCTCAGGCGCCCACCGGGTGTTCGCCTCGGGGCTGCGCAATCCGGTCGGCATGGACTTCGAGCCCACCACCGGCCAGCTCTGGACTTCGGTGAACGAGCGCGACGAGATCGGCCCCGACCTGCCGCCCGACTACATGACCAGCGTCAAGGACGGCGGCTTCTACGGCTGGCCCTACAGCTACTACGGCCAGCACGTCGACAAGCGCGCCAAGCCGCCGCGGCCCGACCTGGTCGCCAAGGCGATCCCGCCGGACTACGCGCTCGGTCCGCACACCGCGTCGCTGGGGCTCACGTTCTACACGGCCGCCGCCTTCCCAACGCAGTACCGGGGCGGCGCCTTCGTGGGCCAGCACGGCTCGTGGAACCGCAAGCCGCTCAACGGCTACCGCGTGGTCTTCGTCCCGTTCCAGGGCGGCAAGCCGCAGGTCCCCGCCCAGGTGTTCCTGACCGGCTTCCTCAACGCCCAGCAGCAGATCCAGGGCCGCCCGGTCGGCGTCGCCGTCGACAAGGCCGGCGCGCTCCTGGTCGTTGACGACGTCGGCGGCATCGTCTGGCGCGTCGCGCCCGCGAAATAGCCTCAGCTCAAGCCCGCGCCGGGATCCGCACCATCAGCTTGCGGTAGGCGCGCAGGAAGCACGACTTCACCCGCACCGGCTCCTCGACGATCTCGATCACCGGGAAGCGCTTCAGGATCTCCTCCCAGACGATCTTCAGCTGCATCTCCGCCAGCCGCATGCCGACGCAGCGATGGATGCCGAAGCCGAACGAGACGTGATGGCGCGGCCGCTCGCGGTCGACGATGAACGCCTCGGGGTTGTCGATCGCGGTCTCGTCGCGGTTGCCCGAGACGTACCACATGACCACCTTGTCGCCGGCCTTGATGGTCTTGCCGCCGAGCCGGACGTCCGCCTTGGCGGTGCGGCGCATGTGCGCCACGGGCGTCTGCCAGCGGATGATCTCCGGGATGGCGCTGTCCAGCAGCGCCGGGTTGGCGCGCAGCTTGGCGAGCTGGTCGGGGTTCTGGGTGAAGGCGAGCAGGCCCCCGGTGATCGAGTTGCGGGTGGTGTCGTTGCCGCCGACGATCAGCAGCAGGATGTTGCCCAGGAACTCCATCAGCGGCATCTCCTTGGTGGCTTCGCCGTGCGCCAGCATGGAGATGAGGTCGTTGGCCGGCGGGGCGTTCACCCGCTGGTCCCACAGGTTCTTGAAATAGAACGCGCAGGCCATCAGCTCGGCTCGTCCCTGGTCGACGGTCATCGCCGTGTCCGGGAACACCTCGCGGATGGCCTCGGAGTAGTTCTCCGGCTCGTTGGTGTCGGTGGTGGCGAGGTCCGACCAGTAGGTGAGCTTGCGCCGGTCCTCGAACGGGAAGTCGAACAGCGTCGCCAGCATCTGCGTGGTGAGCTCGATGGAGACGCGGTTCACCCAGTCGAACGGCTCGCCGATCGGCAGCTCGTCGAGGATCTTGGCCGCGCGCTGGCGGATCAGCGGGGCGAAGTTGGCGAGGTTCTCCGAGGAGACGATCGGCTGGATCACCTTGCGCTGCTCGTCGTGCTTGGGCGGGTCCATGGCGATGAACATCGGCATCTGGAAGTCGTCGCCCGGCACGGGGTCGAAGATGCCGATCGCCTTCTCGGAGGAGAACACCTGGTGGTTGGTCTCCACCGCGATGATGTCGTCGAACTTGGTGATCGACCAATAGGGCCCGAACTCGCTCTCGGCGCAGTAGTGGATCGGGTCCTCGCGCCTCAACCGCTCGAAGAACGGCCAGATGGTGTTGCTCACGAAGCGGTCCTGGACGCTGACGTCGATCTTCTCGATGGGAGTCGAATAGGCTTCGGCGCGCGCGGCGTCGAAGGTGGCGGCGTCGTCAGCCATGGCCCGGGCCTTCTCTCTCAAAGCTTGTGGCAGGTGAGACCCGCCTCGGCCATCTGGCAAGAGGGAACCCGAACGAACCTGACGCCTGCGTCACGTTGACGAGGGCGCGGGCTGGGGTCAGGCTCCCCCGTCGCGGCTTCGACCGCGCGGAGGAAGCATCCATGGCCAAGCTGCGCTACCGGCGGGACGACCTGATCGCCAGCCACGAGTTCGCGCGGCCGCACGAGGCGGCGGGTTACCGGCTGCACGGCGGCTTCGACGCCGCCGGCGACTACGTCTCGCCGCGGGTGAAGAACCGCTGGCCGGCGGTTCAGGCCTGGAGCGCGGCGCTCGAGGCGCGCGGCTGGCCGCTGCTGGACGCCACCACCAGCCTGCTCAAGCTGCCGAACTATCCGAACGTCGACCAGGAGCGGCTGCTGCTCGGGGCGGGCTTTCGCCAGTTCCTCTGGAACTCGCTCACCGTCACCGGCGTGATCGAGGCGCGCGGCAAGCAGCTCGCCCTGTTCGACGCGCCCGACATGCAGAGCATCGTGGTCGAGGATGTCGCCGACACCGCGCTCGGTCATCTGGGCCAGGGGTTGTTCGAGGCGCACGGCTGGGACGAGGGCGGCGGCGACGCCCGCACGCCCGATCTCGGCGCCCACGACCAGATGTGGTTCGCCGTGCGCGACACCGTGTTCGGCAAGGACGCCTACCCGCTGCCTGAGGTCCCCGAGAACATCTCCCGGCCGGAGGCGGCCGCGCGCGAGCTTCCCGACCTGCCGCCCGGGTTCGAGGCGCTTATCAAGATGCTGATGAACGTGCTCTTGATCGAGGTGCGCGCCGAGAGCTTCTTCGCCTTCTGTTGCGCCGTGTTCCGCGATCCGGCGAACTTCGCCGACCGCCGCGCCGCGACCGAGCAGGCGGCGCGGATCGTCGAGCGCATCTGCCAGGACGAGCAGATCCACGTCGCCTATCTGCGCGTCGCGCTCTCCGAGCTGCGCAGCTTCACCCTGAAGACCGTGAACGGCGGCTCCAGGCCGGGCGCCGAGATCCTCGACCCGCTCTGGGACCAGATGATCGACTGGCATGGCCGTAGAGAGCGAGAGCTCGCCCGCGAACGCGTCCGCGTCGAGGTCGGCCGCCAGGTCATCGCCACCCTCGGCGAGACCAAGGGCCGGGCCTTCCTCAACGCGTTCGACGCCCTGGGCGAACCCGTGAAGGAGCCGGCCTAGAGCGAGGCGCCGACAAATCCGAGCTCACAGCGGCAGCGACAGCATCGGGCGCCCGACCACGATCTGGCCCGCGAAGTGCGCGCCGGCCGCCGCCGCCCATTGGGCCGGCGTCACCGCCGCGTCGTCGCCCGGGACGAAGTGGTTGAGCACCAGGGTCTTCACCCCGGCCGCCGCGGCGATGCGGCCCGCATCCTCGGCCGAGGTGTGGTGGCTCAGGATGCTCGCCGCCAGGCGCGAGGCGTTGGGCCGCCGCGCCGCGAGCCGTTCGACGGCGGCGGGGAACATCGCCTCGTGCACCAGGTAGTCGGCGCCGCGCGCGAAGTCCGCGAGCGCCGGCAGGTAGGAGGTGTCGCCGGAAAACACGACCGTCTTGCCGCCGAGCTGGAACTTCAGGGCGTAGCTCTCGGCGAGCGGCGGGTGGTGATTGCGCAGCGCCGACACCGCGAGCTCGCCCTCGCGCATCACCTCGCCCTGCGTGAACTCGTGGCACCGGACCAGCTTGCGGAGGTCCGGCCGCCCTTCGTCGCCGATGCGCGCTTCCAGGTCGATCCGGTTGGACAGCCAATAGGCGGCGAGCAGCTCGGCCAGGCCCCGCGGCCCATAGACGTCGAGCGGATCGGCGAGCCCGTCCGCCCAGGCGTTGTAGAGCAGCGGCCCGAGCTCGAGGTTGTGGTCGGAGTGGTGGTGGGTGATGAACACGCGCCGCAGCGCCGGCAGCGGAATGCCGGCCTCGATCAGCTTCAGCGTCACGCCATAGCCGGCGTCCACCACCAGCGGCGCCCCGCGGAACACGATCACGCTGGCCGACGGCGTCTGGGCGTAGCCGTCGACCAGCGGCCCGCCGCGCACGCCGAGCAACACCAGCCGATCCGGCCCAGGCGCGGGCGGCTGGGCGCGCGCCCGCCGCAGCGCCAAGAGCGCGCCCACGCCCGCTCCGGTGAGCGCCACCAGGCTCCTGCGCGTCGGCTTGCGAATGTCCATCGCGCCGCCCCCGAGCGTATCCCCTGCGGTGACGGTAAGCGGACTCTCGGGAGGTCAGCAATGGGTGGGAAGGCGGACTTCCGGACGCGTCCCGTCATGCTTGGGGTGACAGACGGATCCACTTGGTGGCGATCCACTTCTCGCCCGAAATCACCGGGCGGCCCCAGTGGAGGGAGGGCCTCAGGGGCGAACGCTGACGGTCGAGGGAGGGGAAGAGGAGGGCCGCGCCCCGCGTGGGGGTAAATTCGACCTTCAGGTCCGGAAACTGCGTCCAGCCGCCGCCGTCGACGTCGGACAGGTACATGATGACGGTGAGGAGCCGCTGACTGTTGCCGGTGAGCGCCTCGGCTCCGGCCGGCGTCTCCGGGTCGAAGAAGTCGAAGTGCGGAACGTATTCGCCCCCGGCCGTGTAGTGCACGATCTGTAGGTTCTCGCCCAGAGCAACGGGCAGATCCGTCAGCTTGGCGATGCGGCTCTCGATGCGCCTTGCAAGCTCGCCGTCCCCCCGCCGGATCACGCCGCTGCGGCTCGATCGGCTGGGATCGACGACGCGCTCCCCCTTGCGCTGGTCGAAGACCTTGGAGTCCTCCATGCGCCCGTCGGCCTGGGCGATGAGCCCTGCGCATTCCTCGTCGGAGAGGAACTCGGGAAGAAAGAAAATCCCGCTCCCGAAATGCTTCACCAGGATGGGCACGACCCGGTCGACCAGGAGGACCCGGTTGAACGGGGCGAGGACATCGAGCCTTCGCCAGAAACGGTCGGCCGCCTCGGCCTGGGAGTCGACGGGTTCGGCATCGAAGAGCCCGCCCTGCTGGGACTTTGCGAACCGCGCGGATTCCTCACGCAGGAACCCTTCCACGTCCTCAGCGCGATAGCCGGCGGCGACCAGCGCCGCTTTGACATCGGCGAGATCGTGTCCGGTCCCGACGTGGAACTCGAACCACTCCCTCAGACCCGGGCGCAGAGCTTCGGTGATGGACTGCTGAGCCACAAGGAATCCCCACGGCGGAGCCGGGCAGGCGCCCACGTCCTCAATAGCCCACGCCTAGCCGGATCGATCCAAGACCCTGTCGGACTGGGGATCCTGTGGGGCTCGAAAGCTCGCTCTACCTCCCCCGCGAAGCGGCGGGAGGGGGACCGCTCGCCAGAGAGCGAGCGGTGGAGGGGGCGAGCCGGGTAGTGTCTCAGAGAGACAATACCGCGAGCCGCGCGTGCTTGCGCTCGGCCACGATCAGCTCGTTCGCCCGCAGGAAGACGCCATGTGCGACGCCGCTCAGGCCCGCATAGATGTGCGAAGCCGGGATGCGCAGGATCCGAACACCCGCGCCCCTGCGCCAGCGGTCGCGTGCGGCGTCTCTGGCTTGCGAAGCCTCGTCCCAATGGGTCGCGCCGTCCACCTCGATCGCGAGCCGCGCCGCCGGGCAGTAGAAGTCCAGGATGAATGGCCCGAGCGGGTGTTGGCGGCGAAAGGTGGGCTTGTCCGCGCTCCGGCCGCGCAGCCGGCTCCAGAGCATCACCTCCGGCTCGCTCATGTTCTTCCTGAGCGCCCGCGCTCGTGTGGTGGTCAATGTTCGTCGCAAGGCCCCTGCCTCCGGCTCGCCCCCTCCACCACGCGCTCTGCGGCGCGTGGTCCCCCTCCCGCCGCTTCGCGGAGGATGTAGAACAATAGCGGAACATCTGGAGGAAGAGTCAAGACCGACCATGACTCCAGATTGATGCTTGTCGACGTGCGCCTGAGCGCTGTCAAATGGCGGCGGCAGGGGGGTGGTGAGCATGAAGATCGGACGATTTGCGGCGCTTGCGCTCGCGCTTATCGGCTCAACCGCCCACGCCCAACTCCCCGCCTCCGCCAAGCGTGAGGCGTGGCTCGTCGCCGGGCTCCAGCAGCCCGCGCAGATCATCGTCGACCGCTGGGGGATCTCGCACATCTATGCGGGCTCAGTGCGCGACGCCTTCTTCCTGCAGGGCTACAACGCCGCCCGCGACCGGCTCTGGCAGATCGACCTGTGGCGCAAGCGGGGGCTGGGGCGGCTCTCCGCCAGCTTCGGGCCGGCCTATGTCGCGCAGGACCGCGCCGCGCGGCTCCTCCTCTACCGCGGCGACATGGCCCGGGAGTGGGCGTCCTATGCGCCGGGCGCGAAGGACGCGGTGACCGCCTGGGTGGAAGGCGTCAACGCCTACGTGGCCGAGGTTCGCGCGGGCGCAAAGCCGCTGCCGATCGAGTTCAGGCTGACCGCCAGCCAGCCGGAGACCTGGCGGCCCGACGAAATCCCCCACATCCGCAGCCACACCCTGGTCGGCAACGTCACCTCCGAGGTCGCCCGCGCCCAGGTGGTCTGCGCCGGCGGCGTGGCGGCCGACCGGCTGCGGCGGAAGATCGAGCCCACGTCGCACAAGCTCGTGGTCCCCGACGGCCTGAACCCCTGCGACGTGCCGGCTGACGTGCTGAACGACTACATCCTGGGCACCGAACAGGTGAGCTTCGCCGCGCTCGCCGGCCGCAGGACCGCCGCGCTCGATCCGCGCGCCCAGCTCGCCGAGCGGATCGATTCCACTTCCGGCGAAGGCTCCAACAACTGGACGATTTCCGGCTCGCGCACCGCCACCGGCCGGCCGATCCTGGCCAACGATCCGCACCGGGCGGTGGGCGTGCCCTCGCTCCGCTACATCGTCCACATGGAGGCGCCGGGGCTGTCGATCGAAGGCGCGGGCGAGCCGGCGCTGCCGGGCGTCTCGCTCGGCCACAACGCCGACGTGGCCTTCGGCCTGACCATCTTCCCGATCGATCAGGAGGACCTCTACGTCTACGAGACCAACGGCGACGCCTACCGCTACAAGGACGGCTGGGAGCCGATGAAGGTGGTCCGCGAGACCATCGAGGTGAAGGGCGAGGCGCCGCGCGAGGTCGAGCTCCGCTACACCCGCCACGGCCCGGTGCTGAAGATCGAACCGGCGAAGCATCGCGCCTTCGCCCTGCGCACCGTCTGGAACGAGCCCGGCGCCGAGGGCTACTTCCAGAGCTCGCGCCTCTGGCGGGCGAAGTCCTGGGCCGACTTCGAGGGCGGCCGCGACGCCTGGGGCACGCCGCCGCTCAACCTGGTCTATGCCGACCGCTCGGGCGTGATCGGCTGGTCGGCCGCGGGGCTGACGCCCGTGCGGCCCAATTGGGACGGGCTGATGCCGGTCCCCGGCGACGGCCGCTACGAGTGGGCGGGCTTCCTGCCGGGCGCCGAGCTGCCCTGGATCAAGAATCCCGCCAAGGGCTGGTTCGCCACCGCCAACGCCATGAACCTGCCCAAGGGCTACCCCGACGAGCAGCGCAAGGTTTCCTTCGAGTGGAGCGACCCTTCGCGGATCACCCGCATCGAGGAGGTGCTCGCCGCCGAGCCCAAGGCCACCATCCGCCAGTCCATGGCCCTGCAGACCGACACCGTGAGCGCCGAGTCCCGGCGCCTTCGGGCGCTGCTTCGCGCCGACATGGGGCAGACGCCGCCCGCCCAGCCCGGCTCCAACCTGGCCAGGGCCATCGAGCTGCTGGAGGCCTGGAACGGCGACGAGCGGACCGACAGCGTGCCGGCGGCGATCTATGAGGTCTGGGTCTCCGGCTACCTGGGCAAGGGCGCCGCGGCGATGTATGCGCCGCAGGCGGCGCGCGATCTGATCGGCCAGGGCAGCCTGGACGCCGTGATCAGCTTCCTGGAATCCGGCGAGGCCGGCCCGCGGCGCAAGCTGTTGCTGCTCGCCACGGTCGGGGCCGCGGTCCAGGAGCTCGAGCAGCGTCTCGGCCCGGACATGTCGACCTGGACCTGGGGGCGGCTGCATCGGGCGGAGTTCCAGAACCCGGCAGGCGTGCTGGCGGATCGCGAGACCGCCGCGGGGATGGCGGTCGGGCCTGTGGCGGTCCCGGGCTCGGCGTCGACGCCGCGCGCGGCGACCTACCGCCCCGAGCTCTTCACCCAGGTCGCCGGCGCCTCGGTGCGCATGGTCCTCGACGTCGGCCAGTGGGACAACTCGACGGTGGTCAACACGCCAGGCCAGTCCGGCGATCCGGCGAACCGCCACTACCGCGATCTCTTCGCGCCCTGGGCCGCGGGCGAGTACGTGCCGCTCCGCTACACCCGCCCGGCCGTGGAGGCGGCCGCCGAGACCGTCCTCGACCTCACGCCAAGGCGCTGAAGCCGCGACGTGCGGAGCGCGGATGCGCACTATTCCTTGGCGCCCAGCTGCTCTTGCGCTATACTGAACAAAACAAGAACTATTCTGATCTTTCTCAAGTGAATCAAGACTCAAATCACCGCGCCAGCCGCGGTGTAATTCGCACATATCCCCACCCTGTTGTAGGCGATCAGGCTTGGCCGGCCGCGCCTAGAGGCGCCCGGTCACCGGCAGCAGCGCGCCCGTCACCGCGCGGGCCTCCTCGGAGGCCAGGAACAGCATCACCGCGGCGAGGTCGGCCGGCGCGACCCAGGCCGAGTGGTCGGCCTTGGGCATGTCCGCCCGGTTGGCGGGCGTGTCGATGATCGAGGGCAGCACCGCGTTCACCGTCACGCCGTCGCCCTTCAGCTCCTCGGCGAGCGATTGGGTGAGCGCATGCACGCCGGCCTTGGAGGCCGCATACGCGCCCATGCCGAGCGCGGCCTTCAGCGCCGCGTTGGCCCCGACGTTGACGATGCGTCCCGCCGCCGAGCGCTTCAGGTGCGGGATCGCCGCGCGGCTGGCGTTGGCGGCGGTGAGCACGTTCAGCCGGTAGAGGTCGTACCAGCTGGCCGCCGAGCCACCCTCGACCTTCTCCCAGGCGAAGCCGCCGGCGATGTTCAGCAGCGCGTCGATCCCGCCGAACCGCTCGGC
>Ga0105240_10012569_pt1 | contig 11680 bp, 11 predicted proteins | sample KBSC54metaG_FD_80426 | JGI IMG/M metagenome (GOLD analysis project Ga0105240, IMG submission 80426) | Corn rhizosphere microbial communities from Kellogg Biological Station, Michigan, USA - KBS C5-4 metaG | ecosystem: Host-associated > Plants > Roots > Rhizosphere > Soil | place: Michigan, USA...
CAGGTGATGAACTGGAACGCTCGATCCGCGTTCCTAGAACCAGAAGGGACGCCGAGCAGCCAAGTCCCGAGTTCTGCCTGCCCTTTCTTCATGGCCGAGGGCACTTGCGCGAAATCGATTTTGCCTACGACTTTTGAACGCGCGGGGTCGTCCATAGCGGCGATCCAGGCGGGCCAGTTGATGCTCATGGGCGCGGTGGCCTGGAGCAGATGCGCGGATACCTCGTCGGCGTTAAAGCCGGCGTAACCGGGAGGTGAATATTTGCCGAGTTCGATCATGAGCCGCAGTGCCGCGACGCCGTTCACGGTGTTGACGGCGGGGTCTCCATCGGCATTCAGAATGTTGCCTCCGAATGCCCAGAGAATGGGCATGAAGTCGGTGACCACGGCGTTTCCAGGGGCTGCCCGCGCTACGTAGCCGTACATTTTTTCTTTGGCCTGGATCGTTTTCGCGGCGGTGAGGACCTGATCCCAGGTGTCGGGCGGCGCGAGGTGGTACTTGTCGAAGAGATCCTTGCGATAAAAGAACAACTGCGAGTTGCCGACGTATGGAAGGGCGTAATATTTGCCCGCCTGATACGGATGCCGGCAGACGTCGAGACAGCTACGGATGAAATCGCCGGCGGGGTCCTCGGGCAGCGGCGTGAGATTGCCGCCCTCGACGAGTTTCGGGAACCAGGGGTCGTCCATCATGACGACGTCGTACGAACCTGTCCGGCTGGTGAGATCCATCAGCAGCTTTTCGAAGAGGTTGTTGTACGGGAGCTCGACGACCTCGATTCGCGTGGCGTTTTGCCTGCCCCATTCCTGCGCGGCGGTTTTGAGCGCCGTTCCTTCGACTCCAGCGTTGACAGCTATGGTTAGCGACGGAGTGGGGTTGGACGATTTGCCGCATCCGGCGAGGAGTGCCGCGAGCAGGAGGGCGGTTAACCGGCGAATTGTCACGTTTTGCGAGTGTATCACTTCCTCCCGGCGACTCGTCCCGGCTCGGATTGGCTTTGTTCCGTTTTACGGCCGGTGGGAGCGATTTTGAGGGTATCCGGTTCGCCGGGGAGGGGACCGTACATGATTTCGTCGAGGGCGGCGCTGAATTCGGCGACTTTTTGCTTGTTCTCTGCTATCGCTGCGGCGACTTCCTGCTTTTCTTCCTTCTTGACGGCCTCGGTTTGCTCTTTGCGGAGGGTGCGGAGTTCGCGGCTAGCTCGGAAGTAAGTGGACTCCAGCGATTTCTGGTAGCGGGTGAGCTTGAGAAGCTCGTTGGAAAAAACAGGATCGGCGAAGGGACTGCCGCCCGGAGCGTTGTTGAAGAGCGGCTTTTCGAGGCGCTGGACGCGGTTGAGGCGCCACATGGCGTCGTACATTTGTTTGACGAGGAAGTGTTCGTCGATGGTGATTGGTTTGTGTTGAGATTTGTATTCGGCGATGTGGGCCGCGTACTGGGCGGGATCTTCGCCGGCGATTAGCGCGGGGTGACTGACCAGGCCGATTGCCGGAGTGGCAATTGCCTGCGGTAGGGTGGACATCCGGGTCGTGCTCCTTCGAAAGACGGGCTCGATGGCCCTTCTCTTTCTGATTTAACTTTAGCGGGCGGTGGCCAAGTCTCCGGCGATGATTTTTGGGTATGTGGTGGATTATGTGGGAGAAAGAATTGCTGTTGGAGGCGTTATCGGTTTCCGGGAACGGTTTTTTTTCGCGCAAAGCCGCTGAGCCGCCAAGAAGTGCTTGGTTTGCTTGGCTAACGCTAACTTCGGAGGCGGAGGCCGGCTATTAGAACCGCGACGCCGAGGAGGGTGAAGAAGAGGGTGTTCGGTTCCGGTGCGGTGACGTCGATGGCGCTGTCTACGTTTAGGATATCCAGAGCCCAATTTCCGTTTCGTTGCGCTCCGGGAGAAAATTCGTCGCAGAAGGCGCCGTCTACCGGAAGTGTGGGCGGAGTTCCCTGAAAACCGGTTGGACCTACCTGGCAGGTGAAGTTACTGGGGACCGGTAATCCGAGGACGGCAGATGCGAAAAATCCGTCCGAGAGATTGCCGATGCCTTGGTTCGCATCTTCCGTGAGCGCCACAATGTAGTCGCCGGGGGACCAGAAGCCGCCGGAGAAGGATAGGGATGTTGGGTAATAGACGTCGGAACATTCGCCGGTGGCGGGGTCGGGGAGCAAATCCGATAATGCATTTCCGGTTGCCGGCACTGTGCAGGGTCCGGCGAAACCGGGATTCATTTGAGTCCCGTCAGCCATGTACACGTCGAGAATGGGCTGAAATCCGCCGGCTGGAATCGTGTTGCCATCGGCATCGACGCCTCCGGCGTAAGACCATGTTCGTAGCGTGACCCCAGCCGTCGGGTTGGCGAGGGTGAAGTGAAATATTTCGACATCGGTGTCGTAGGCGAAAGTCCCGATGAACGAAAAATTGTCGGCCATGCAGGAGTTTGCGGCCGAAAAAAGTAATAGTGCGGGTGCGACGAGGCGAAATAAACGCGTCATTTCCCCATTTATCGGCTGAATGGCGGCTAAGCTGTATCACTATTTCCCAGTAGCCAGCCAGACGCGGATTGGGTTCGTTTCGTTCGGCGGGCAGAGCGAACGCGGGGCTACCAGCGCCGCAACAGCAGAAACGCAACTACCAGGAGGACGACCAGAGCTGTGAGGAGAGCCGAAACTATGGGTGCTCCGATTCGGCTGACGATCGATCTCGATTCCACCAGGGCGGGGCCGGTTTCCAGCACCTGTGCGGGTTTCCCAACCACTTGATCACCAGGCGCTCCCTCCTCATCGGGTGAAGAAGATTCACCTGCGTTCCCCCGTCGAGTTTTTCATAGACGCGAATTCGCTGCTCGATTCGGGCGCGCAGTTGATTCGGGTCTCCGTGAAGGCGTTTCCGGACGAAATCCGGCAATTCAGCCAGGATGTCACCGATCTTCCCGGGGACTAGAGGACGAGTGATGTCGTAGCCGAGCACGTCGGCTAAACGGCAGGCGAGATGCACGATTCGAACAGATCCAGCGCTTCGCCTGTCAATCGATCTTGGTGCCGGCCTGCAATGATGCGAAACTCCTCAGGCAGACCCCAGCGCTCGGACAGGATTCTTCCGGCCTCGGCATGATGTACACCGAACTGTTCGGATTCGAAATCGAGCAGATCGCAACACCGCTCCGCTGCGTCGCGAATAATAGACTCGTATTCTCGCGGGTAAGCAACGAGTAGTCCAAGGCGCCCAATGTCGTGGATAATGCCAGCAGTGAATGCTATGTCGGTATATGCCTGGCACGCTTGGGCAAGCTGGTCGGCAAGAATCGCCGTCGCCACCGTGTGTTCCCAACAGCGCCGCAAGGCAAGCGTCCCGAGAGGCCCCTTCGAATAAGAGCGAGTCGCCAGCATCACAATTGCCTGCCGCGTTTGATCGAGACCCAGGAATGTGAGGGCGCCTCGCACATCTCTGATCGGTTGTGCCAAGCCGAGCTCGACGGAGTTGACGCACTGCAGCACCCGGGCGCTCAACGTCGGGTCACTGCCGACGAGATCCGCGACTTCGCCGAGATCGACAGATTCATTGGCGAGCAGAACCAGAAGCCTCGCCGCTATCGGCGGGAATGGCGGAACCTGCTCAGACCGCTCAGGACGGTCGACTCGGACAATTTGATGAGTGACATACGCGCCTCTGCTTGCTTATCGGTTGCAAAACAGAGGCTTGGACGCAAACGCCCGGGGGAAAACGATATTCCTCGGGCGTTTGAATGTTCAGCGGTTATTGAGCTAGCAGGACAGTGGCGGCCAGCACTTGTTGCCCCTTGTGCGAAGGGTGCACGTCACATGTGGTCGCGGTCAACCGCACAAGAAGCCCAGCCTTGCAGGGATCTCCCTGATACAGCGCGGAAGCAAGCTCAAACGCAGTGAAGCCGTCAGCGAACTTGGCTCCGAACTGCGCGCCCACGGTCACCATCACTCCATTCAGCGCCGCAATTGCCCCGGTGAACAGCGGATCGGTATTGACAGGGTAATACTTCACCAGGACTAGAGGACCTTTATAACCCGCTGTCAGGCGAATAGCCGCCAGGATCTGCCCGAGGTTGGTCCCGTACGTCTGCAGCGTGGGAGTCAAGTTCGCGGTTACACAAGTGGCAAACGACGTCGGATCAGCGGAGCACAGGTTTTCCAAAATAAGCAGATCGTTGCCCCCGATGCTCAATGTCACCAGATTGATGTGCTTATTACTCGATAGTTGCGACACAGCAAAACTAGCCTGCGTGCCCGCGTAGTTGGTGTGCAGGCCGAAGGCAGCCTTGAAGGGCTCGCAACCGATGTCCGGGCCCCCGGCCAGGTAGCTGCCGCTGGTTTGCCCGGGACAGGATGCGTTGACTTGCTTTGGCGAATTCACCAGGAACTCGAGCTGCGACAGGATCTCCGGATACCCCGTATAGCTCGACGGCGGCGCTCCTAGAATGGTCGGATCAAAACCGAACGACACGGAATCACCCAAAGCAAGATATTGGTAATTCGTCTGATTCGCTGCAAATATCGGTGCGGCCAGGACCGCTAGCGCGAGTGCCTGGGTGAACCTCATTCTCAATTGTTTCGACATCCCTAACTCCCCTCCATACATTGATTCACTTCGAGGAGGTATGTTTCAAGACTATTTTCGCCGTTTTCGTTAATATCTTTAGATCATAAGGCGGGCTTGGCGTGGTCACCCGAGGTTCAAAGCGGCGTTTGAGCCGTAGAAAACAATTTTTTAATACATTTGTAAGAAATCGCGCAGACATTCAGTGGAATTTCGATGCCGATTCTCTCAGCGCTGCGCCCAGTACCGATCGCGAGTCTGCACCGTCAACCCCTTTGATTTCACCGTCAGTTGGATCTTACGGAATTCCGAGATACGTACAGGAACGTCCGAAACATAACCAAGGTTGTACTGGCTCCGCAGCTCTTGCTCAATCAGGCCAAAGATCTGATCGATGGTCTGCTTCTTTGATACCTCAAAAAAACCGCCGCCCGTATTTCTGGACATACGCGTCAGAGCACCCCGTCCATCAGGGCCGCCAATCGAGAACCCGTACGCGCCCGAATCGGAGAACAGGATCGAATATATGAGCGTGTCGGCCTTCTGAGCCGCCTCCACCGCTGTCGCCACAGTCGCTTCGCTGCCGAAATCGACGCCATCGGTGAGTACGATCAGCGCTTTGCGGCCGCGCTGGTTTTTCATGATCGTTTGGGAGGCCTTTACGATGGCATCAAAGAGCAGCGTGCCGCCCCCGTCCTGGTTCTGCGACTCGCGCCGTGTGGGAGTGTCCACGTAGGGGAGGACCTCGTTCAATTTCCTGCGCGATGAAGTAAGCTCCTGCCGTAGCTGAATCGCCATGTCGAACTGCATGATGAAGACCTGGTCCTTCGATTCGCGTAGAACCTGATCGAGAAAACGGAGGCTTGCGCCGCGTTCCGCATCCATCACCTTCGCCTGGCTCATGCTGGTATCCACCATCAGGCCGAGGGTGAGCGGCAGATCGGATTCCTTCGAGAAATAACGAATCGTTTGCGGCCGCCGGTCTTCCATCAGCGAAAAGTCATCTTTGGTCAAGTCGCGGACGAGCGCCCCCCGCTTGTCGTGAACGGTCGCCAGCAGATTCACTACCTTCACCTCACTGGAAAAGGTGGGCGACTCCTGGCTATGCAACAGCAAAGGCGCGCAAATCCCACCCGCCGCCGCGCAGATGAATCCACGCCGGGACACGGGATGTTTTCGAATCGTCAAATACGACCTCTTTGACTGTGATGCACCGCCGCGGGACTACGTTTCCTGCCTCGCGCGGTAAGCCCGGCATGCGTACTCGGTGCCGATTCCACTGATGAAGAACCGTTCTTTTCTGTCCTGCAAAAGGCGCGCGGTCCAATCGGTGAAACCGCCATCCGCAATCCCGCGCCGAAGTCCATCGGGCGCGGCCGGAGAAACTCTCAGGCACAGACCAGTGTAATAGCCGAGCCCCTCCAGGCGGGCAAGGTTGAAGCGGAAATCAGCCTCGGGATATTCAGACTTCAGGGAATCAAAAACTTGCTCTTTGATCTGAACCAAGCGCCGTAACTGTATTTCGAGTCCATGCTGTTGAGCGAGGCCGTTCAGTTCGCGGGCCGGATCGGCGATGTCTGCCGGAAGTTTGACGCCTCGCTCCTTCAGCAAGCGCGCCGACCCTCCCGGGATGTGAGCGCGCACCGATTCGCGAACTTCAGCCGCTGAAATACCGACCGCGCCCAGAAGAATTCCGCTGATAGCGACGTCGGAGACTTCAACCAAGGGTTTCGTCAGCCTGAACCCCTCTGTATTTAAGGCGCGAAATAGCTTCAGGTAGAAGCGGATGTGCTCGCCGATTTGCTCGGTCTCGACGGCGTTCGAACCAGTATCGCGCCCCGCCGAAACAAGACCAAACAAACGGAAATGCGGAGTGAATCCAGGTACATCAAAAGGCTGCAATCGAACCACGCGATGGCTGCTGCAAAGCCGTACACGGCGGCCGGCTGAACGCTCCGCGAGACGCTTTCGGCGGCGCGCACATTCAATGGCCAGGGCGGGAGTGGGATCGCCAAGCACCTCGGCATTGCGAATGGTGGTGAGGACGTTGTTCTGATCGATTCCGCCAAGCACGAGATTCGTCCCAAGCGGACAGACCGGCGAGAGGTCGATCGCTTCAAAATCACCGGCCGCGTCGAAAGCATGGCGGTCAAAGCAATTCAAAATTCGCGGATCGATCGCCGAGGGAGCAAACAAAGCGTCCCGGCCGGTGCGATTCAATAGATCCGATTCGTGAATAGACTGCGCGCGGTTCTTGTACACGGACAAAAGCAGGGACTTGAGATCGCTGGGAGCAATCTCTTCCGTCAGGGCCGAAAGAAGCCGGGGCATGCCGGTTTCTGCTTCGATCCGGTTGGTGATCTTCGATCGCGCCATTGCCTCAGAATAATCCGCCGCTGCGCTCGTGTGAAAATGGTGTTACCTGAGGCGAACGTTTCTCATCGTCAGTGTTTTATTGCTCGTCTGCACAGGGGTAGGTTTTGCAGTGGAACTCAAGCGGGAGACCGCCGATGCATTCGACCGTTACATTGCGGGCATCGAAGCAAGGCTGGAGCCTCGGTTTCACGGCGAGCACTTCCTCTGGTTCGACGAATCGGTCGAGTTGCGTCAAAAAGTCCAGCACGGCACCGTTGTCGTCGAGCCTGTGCAAGGCACGGGCGTTGTTCCGGTCAAGGGTGGTCTGATTCAAGACTGGATCGGCGCGGTTTTCATACCAGGTACGAACCTCAAAACAGTGCTGTCGGTCGTTCAGGACTACAACAACGATCATGAAATCTATAAGCCGGATGTGGCAGCGGCGAAACTGCGTTCCCGCATCGGCGACAATTTTATGGTTTACCTCCGGATCATCAAGTCGAAGTTTTTCCTCACCGATGTGCTGAACATCGAGAACGATATCCGATTCGTTCCCCTCGATGCAAAGCGCGTGTATAGCCTTTCCTACAGCAAACGAATCGCCGAGGTGAGCGAACCAGGTAAATCGAGTGAGCACGAGTTGCCGGTGGGTCAGGATCGCGGGTTTTTGTGGCGTTTGTACGGGTACTGGTTTTTCGAGGAAAAGGATGGGGGCGTCTACGTCACCTGCGAGTCGACCACGCTGACGCGGGATCTTCCCTTCGCGCTATCAAAGATCATCGGCCCGATTATTCGCGACGTTCCAGGCGAATCGCTCAAAACCAGCCTGGAACAGACGCGCCATGCGGTGCTGGCAGCCACCGGGGAAACCATAAACGCGGTGCAGTAGCCAAGGCTTCGCCTTGGATATCCCTGCGGGATATGGGAGTCGAGGAAGTTGTCACCTTGACCGCCTGTATCAACGCATCTACGACAATCTGGATGCGCTCCAGACCGCGGTTGGTCTTAAGGTTGCTGCTTGATTCGAGTCAACGAGAACAGCAACTAACTATTTCGCGGCAGCCTGTTTCCGCGTTTCGAGATTCGGCAGAAATGCGGTGAGAAGCCCGATCGCTGGCAAATAGGCGCACACACGGTAGACAAAATCGATGCTCGTTCGATCGGCCAGTTGACCGAGTAACGCCGCGCCGATTCCGCCCATGCCAAAAGCGAACCCGAAGAAGAGACCGGAGATCATTCCCACGTTCCCGGGCAGAAGTTCCTGCGCGTAGACCAGGATTGCCGAGAAGGCCGACGCCAGAATCAGGCCGATCACCACGCTGAGAATACGGGTCCAGAACAGGTTCGAGTACGGCAGAACCAACGTGAACGGCAGAACCCCGAGAATCGAGCACCAGATAACATACTTGCGTCCGAACCGATCGCCGATGGGTCCGCCGATAATGGTTCCCGCCGCGACCGCGCCCAGGAACAGAAATAAGTTGATCTGCGCGCTCTGCACCGATACGTGAAACTTATTGATCAGGTAAAACGTGTAATAGCTCCCGAGGCTGGCCAAATAAAAGTACTTGGAAAAAATCAGGGCCAGCAGGATCAACACGGACAGCGCAACCTTTCCGCGAGACAGGGAGTGGTGATGGTCCGGGCGAGCCGCGCCGGCCTTCGGCTTAGCCGGCCGGTTCTTCTTCGACCACGCTCCGACGTTCGTCAGTACCACCATGCCAAGCAGGGCTGCGAGCGAAAACCACGCGACGCTTCCCTGCCCTCGCGGCAACACGATGAACGCCGCCAGCAGTGGCCCGAGCGCGGACCCCGCGTTTCCACCGACTTGAAACAGCGACTGCGCCAGGCCATGTTGCCCACCTGAAGCCAATCGCGCCACCCGCGACGATTCCGGATGGAACACAGCTGAGCCCATGCCGACAAACCCGGCCGCAATCAGAAGAACGGCAAAGGTGGGGGCAATCGACAGGATCAACAGGCCAACAAGAGTGAACCCCATTCCAGCAACAAGCGAGTACGGCATTGGCCTTCGATCGGTATAAAATCCAACCACCGGTTGCAGCACGGAAGCAAGCAACTGATAAGTCAGTGTGATGAGACCGATCTGTCCAAAATCGAGATGGAAGTTATCCTTCAGCAGCGGATACAATGCCGGAATCAGCGACTGCGCCATGTCGTTTAAAAAATGGCAAAAGCTGATGGCTGCCAGGATTGCGAAAGTTGTCTGTTGTACTGTACGTTCCGGAGCCCCCACTTCGGAAACAATTTCCCTCATCTAACTGTTGTATCGCACGTTCTGTTCACAACTCTTCGACCGTCAGCTTCACGTCCGCCTTCGCCCAGGCCGCATCAAACTCGCGCTTCACCCATTCGGCATCTTCGGTTTTCTGCTGGGCTTGCAAACTCTGCATAAGCCCGAACAGCATTCGTCCATTTCGCGGCGAGCGTTTCACGCCGTCACGAAATACGCTTTCCGCTTCGCCGGCCTTTCCGGCACGCAGCAGCGCGGCTCCGAGCGACTCGCGAAGGGGGTAATACCAGGGCGGCGGCTCGTCGTACACCAGCGCGTCCTGCATCGCCACCGCTTGCCGCCAACGCGGGACGGATTCCATGGGACTGGCCGCGAGACGCGCGGAGAGAACTTCCGACACCATTGCCATCACATCTTTCGCTTTGTTGTTCCCCCAGGGCGCGTCCGGCGGTATCTGCGCACGAATTGCCTCAAACGCTGCCTGTTCGCGCGCCGCGGCGGTTCGGTCGCCACGCGCAGAAAGCGCCACGGCTCGCGCGTAACGCCAAACGGCGGTGCTCAGCCGAAGCACCTCCTTGGGCTGCTGCATATGCAGAATGCCATCCCAATCCTGGAAACGCACATGTCCGAACATGACGACGGAGTTGAACGAATCGGCCATCTCCGGCATGGCTTCCACCATCGGAGCCATGGCGCTTGCCAATTCCGCGGCCGCTCGCAGCCCCTCGGCCTTCCTACCCTGCATCCACCGCGCGTACGCGATGAAATGCAAGTTATGCACGTAGTAGGCGCCGTATCCACTGGTAGTCACCTGGGACTCCGCAAGGTATTGGCGGTCCACCGCGACGGCACGTTCATTCACACTTGCCGCCATCTCCCAATCGCCCAGCACCAACCAGATGTGCCCCGGCATATGGACGATGTGTCCCGCCTGCGGCATGATTCCCATCAGCCGTTGCGCGCTAGCGATGGCGCGTTCGGGACTCGGGGACGACTCCACGGCGTGAATGTAGAGATGATTCGCGCCCGGATGTTCCGGCCACCTGCGCAGCACCTCTTCCAAAGTGCGCTCGGCTTCGGTGACACCTGGAGCGGGCGTCCCGTCCGCGGCATACCAGTGCCAACGGACAGGAATCATCAGGCTCTCCGCGTAAAGAATCAGCGCATCGAGATCGTCGGGCCAACGCGTCCGCAAGGTGCGTGCCGCATCGATATAACGCTCGGGCTCGTATGCCGGGCAGCGAGCCGCGGCCGCCTGCAAATAGGCGCGTTCACGCTCCGGAGTGCCGGCCACTTTCAGACCAGCCTCTGCTGCCGCGCATGAAGCTTTCATATTCAACTCTGCATCGCCTTCCATGTTGATGTAGGGGCCCTGAGCCATCGCCATACCCCAGTACGCCATCGCCGCATTGGGATCGAGTTCGGCCACTTTTCGAAAAGATCGCAGAGATTCGTACCGGTTGAATCCGTACATGAGGGCGAGTCCCTGGTCGAAGAACTTCTGCGCCTCGGCGCTGCTGGTGTGGATCGTATGGCGCCAAACGCCCAAACCCGGGTAGAGTTTCACTGGCTTTTCGGCAGGCGGCTGTTGGCATATGGCCAGGCAAACCGAAAACAAGAAGATCACAATTTTCCGCATGTTCACCCCAAATCGCGATACGCATGATAGCAGGAATCGGATGAGTGCGGACATCTGTAGCCTACGATTGGCTAGCTTTCGCTATTCTTCATATTCCGAGGCGGGACCCACCCTGAGGAAGAGCTGGTCCCATTGGTGACATTTGCCGGAAGGGCCGGGGCGCCCGCCCAGAAAGGTCTTGTCCAGTAGATGGACGTCCGAAACCGAGTTCACCTCCATCCATCGCCAGTTCGGAAGCGAACCACTGCTGGAACCACCCACCTGATAGCCGAGAAGCTTGACCGAACCGTTGTGAACCCCATAATCATGCGGCTCGACGATTCGTGGTTACCTTTATAAACGAGCTGAATTAGACGCTTCTGCCCGATCGCTATTCGGAGCAGTTCATCAATATTCGGCTCGGGAGTGTTCCATCCGGGCATTTTCCACTATTCTGGCGCAATTGAATTGGCTGCGAATGGTGTTCAAAGGATGTAATTCGAGTAGCATGTCGCAGCGTAAACGTTACTAACTGAGATGCAATATGGCTATTTCCACTGAGTCGATACGAAATATTCCGATCCCACCCGACGCATCCGCAGTAGGTGGTCTCTGCCGAATGCCACTAGCAGCTCTCAAATTGTCATCGTCATGCGTTACGTGAATGGCTCCTAGCCCTGAAGCGGGCTAACGTTGCGAATCTACCCTATCGGCGGTACTCTTCCGTAATGCGACCACTTCGGTATTCGATCAATGTCACATTGGACGGGTGCTGCGATCATCGTGCAATTCCCGCGGACGAAGACTTGCATCTTCACGCGATCGAGAACCTCAACCAGGCTGATGCCCTTCTCTTTGGCCGAGTGACTTACGAAATGATGGAGGCAGCGTTTCG
>Ga0105240_10012571_pt1 | contig 11678 bp, 10 predicted proteins | sample KBSC54metaG_FD_80426 | JGI IMG/M metagenome (GOLD analysis project Ga0105240, IMG submission 80426) | Corn rhizosphere microbial communities from Kellogg Biological Station, Michigan, USA - KBS C5-4 metaG | ecosystem: Host-associated > Plants > Roots > Rhizosphere > Soil | place: Michigan, USA...
AAGAGCCCCAAGCTGCGGCAGGCGTTCGAGATGGCGATCAACCGCAACACGCTCAACAAGGTCGTCTTCAACGGCACCGTCCTCCCGGGCTGCACCCCGATCTCCCCCTCGAGTGCGTGGTTCGACAAGAGCATCAAGTGCACCGGCTACAACCCGACGCAGGCGAAGCAGCTCGTGCAGCAGTCGGGGATCTCGAGCCCGACGGTGAACCTGATGGTGCCGACCGGGACGGTGGCGCTCCGCGAGGCCCAGTTCATCCAGGCCGAGGAGGCTGCGGTCGGGATCCACGTGAACGTCCAGTCGACCGACTTCGTGACCTCGCTCTCGAAGGCGGACGCCGGCACCTACGACGCGTTCCTGATCGGCTGGTCGGGCCGCGTCGACCCGGACGGCAACATCTACGGCTTCGTCGCGACGACGGGGACGCTGAACGACTCGGGCTACTCGAAGAACATCGTCGACCGGTTCTTGAGCCACGCCCGGAGCGCCACGACGACGAAGGCACGGCGTCACTACTACCACGCGGCCATCCAGCAGCTCCTCAACGATCGGCCGCTGATCTACCTCGACCATCCGATCGCGTCCGCCGGCATCTCGAAGAAGGTGGCGGGCGTGACCATGTATCCGGACACGCTCCTGCGCGTCGCGTTCGCCGGCTACACGAAGTAGAAGTACCGACATGGGCGGCTTCCTGATCCGCAAGGCGGGAGCCGCCCTCGTCGTGCTCGTGCTCGCGAGCATCGTCGTGTTCGCGGGCGTGCGCGCGATTCCCGGCAACCCTGCGATCGCCCTCGGAGCCGAGAACCGGGATCCGGCGGTCATCGCCGCCGTCAAGGCCAAGTACGACCTCGACAAGCCGCTTCCGGTGCAGTACGGGCACTGGATCTGGCTCGCGCTCCGCGGCGACCTCGGCGTCGACCAGCGCGACCTGGCGGTCGGGCACACGATCGCGCAGCGGCTGCCGATCAGCCTCGAGATCGCGTTGCTGAGCATGCTCGTCGCGGTCGTCGTCGGGATCCCTGCGGGGGTGATCGCGGCCGTCCGCCGCGGCAAGCCGAGCGACTACGCGGCGACGGGCGTCGCGCTCAGCGGGCTTTCGGTGCCGCACTTCTGGCTCGGGCTGATGCTGATCGTCTGGTTCGCCGTCGACCTGCACTGGTTGCCCGCCGGCGGTTACACGACGATGCACCATCCGCTGGCGAATCTCGAGCACATGCTCTTGCCGACGATCGCGATCGGAACCGGCCTGGCCGCGGTGCTCATGCGCCAGATGCGCTCGTCGATGCTCGATTCGCTCGGCGCAGACTACGTGCGGACCGCGCGGGCGAAGGGGCTGTCGGAATGGTCGGTCATCTGCAAGCACGCGTTCCGCAACAGCCTGATCACCGTGACGACGGTGATGGGCCTCCAGCTCGGCGCCCTCATCTCCGGCATCGTCACGATCGAGGTGATCTTCGGCATTCCCGGGTTCGGCTCGCTCACGATCGACGCGGTGAACCAGCGCGACTACACGCTGATCCAGGGGGTCGTCCTCGTGGTTGCCGCCGGCTACGTGATCGTGAACCTGCTCGTCGACGTTGTCTACTCGTTGCTCAACCCGAGGATCAGGGCGATATGAGCATCGTCGCGTCCGAGGCCGAGGTCGCCGCCGTCGGCCTGCGTCGCAGGCGGCTGCGGCTGCTCCGCAAGCGGTTCCTGCGCCGGCCGATGGCGGTGGCGGGGCTCGTCGTGGCGCTCGGTTTCGTGGTCGTGGCGATCTTCGCGCCGCTCCTCGCCCCGTACTCGGCCGGGCACACCGACTTCAACGCGATCCTCGCGCATTCGTCCTCCAAGCATCTGCTCGGGACGGACGATCTCGGGCACGACGTGCTCTCGCGCCTCATCTGGGGGACGCGGGCGTCAATGCAGGTCGGCGTCTTCTCGACCCTGCTGGCGATGGTGGTCGCCGTCCCGATCGGGATGCTCGCCGGCTTCTACCGCGGCTGGGTCGACCTCGTCATCGCCCGCCTCACCGACGTGCTGCTCGCGTTCCCGTTCCTGATCCTCGCGGTCGGGCTCGCGGCGATCCTCGGGCCGTCGCTCCTGAACGCGACGCTCGCGCTCGGGATCGGTGCGATCCCCGGCTTCATCCGGATCGCGCGCGGCGAGACGCTCGCGCTGCGCGAGGAGGACTACGTCCCCGCGGCGGTCCTGAACGGCGCGAACGACGCGACGATCATCTTCCGGCACATCCTCCCGAACATGACCAACACGCTGATCGTGCAAACGACGCTGACGATCCCGGGGGCGATCCTCGGCGAGGCGATCCTCTCGTTCCTCGGGCTCGGCGTGCAGCCGCCGCAGTCCTCGTGGGGGACGATGCTCCAGGGGGCGGAGCCGTACCTGACCCAGGCGCAGCGGCTCTCGGTCTACCCCGGCGTGGCGATCATCCTCGCCGTGCTCGCGTTCAACGTGTTCGGTGACGGGCTGCGCGACGTCCTCGACCCGCGGACGACCCGGTGAGAGCGGAGCCGCTGCTCGAGGTGAACGACCTCTCTGTGCGGTTCGAGACCGACGAGGGGCCGCTGCTGGCCGTCGACCAGGTCTCGTTCACGCTCGCGGAGCGGGAGGTGCTCGGCATCGTCGGCGAGTCCGGCTGCGGCAAGAGCGTCACCTGCATGTCGCTCGTGCGACTGCTGCCCGAGACGGCGGCGGTGAGCGGCAGTGTCGTCTTCGGCGGCGTCGACCTGCTCGCACTCGGCCCGCGGCGCCTGCGACGCGTCCGTGGCAATGAGATCTCGTACATCTTCCAGGAGCCGATGAGCTCGCTCAATCCGGTCTTCACCGTCGGGAATCAGATCGGCGAGGTCGTGCGCCGCCACCTCGGGGTCTCGCGCCGCGACGCACACCGTCGTGCGGTCGAGCTGCTCCAGCTCGTGCGCATCCCCGCTCCGGAGCGACGCGTCGACGAGTATCCGCACCAGCTCTCGGGCGGCATGCGCCAGCGTGTGATGATCGCGATGGCGCTCGCGTGCGACCCGAAGGTGCTGATCGCCGACGAGCCGACGACAGCGCTCGACGTGACGATCCAGGCAGGCATCCTCGACCTGATGCGTGAGGTACGAGAGCGGCTCGGAACCGCGATCGTCCTCGTCACGCACAATCTCGGCGTCGTCGCGGACGTCGCTGACCGAGTGATCGTCATGTATGCCGGCCGCAAGGTGGAGGAGGCGGCCGCAAACGAGCTCTTCGCGGCGCCGCAGCACCCATACACGGTGGGGCTGCTGGGCGCGATTCCCCGGCCGGGGGAGCGGCGTGAGCGACTCGAGGAGATCCCCGGACGGGTTCCGACGGCTTCGGCACCGTTGGCGCGCTGCGTCTTCGCCGACCGCTGCCGCTACGCGGACGAGACGACTCGCACGCAGGTTCCGACGCTGCGTACCGTCCGGCAGGATCACCTCGTCGCCTGCTTTCACCCCGAAGCCGAGCGCGCCGCCTGATGGGCGATGCACCGGTGCTCGAGGTCGACGACCTCGTCAAGCACTTTCCCGCGGGACGGGGTCTCCTCGGCGGCAGCGGTGGCACGGTGCACGCGGTAGACGGCGTCTCATTCGCGCTTCGCGAGGGCGAGATGCTCGGCCTCGTCGGCGAATCGGGCAGCGGCAAGACGACCCTGGCGAACTGCGTCGTCCGGCTCCACGAGCCGACCTCCGGCTCGATCCGGCTGAATGGCCGCGACATCACCCATCTGTCGCGACGCGAGCTCCGTCCGCTCCGTCGCCGCCTCCACATGGTCTTCCAGGACCCGTACTCCTCGCTCAACCCACGAATGACCGCCGGCGAGATCGTCGCCGAGCCGTTGCGCCTGCATCGGATCGCCGGGCGCAAGGATCGGGAGCGCAGCGTGATCGACATCTTCGGGCGCGTCGGGCTCGGGCCGGAGCATCGCTTCCGTTACCCGCACGAGTTGTCGGGGGGGCAGCGCCAGCGAGTCGGCCTCGCCCGGTCACTCATCCTCGAGCCGACCGTCCTCGTCGCGGACGAGCCCGTCTCCGCGCTCGACGTCTCGGTGCAGGCCTCGATCCTGAACCTCCTCCGCGACCTGCAGCGGGACATGGGTTTCTCGTGCCTCTTCATCACCCACGACCTCGCCACGGTCGAGTTCCTCTGCGACCGGATCGCGGTGATGTACCTCGGGCAACTCGTCGAGGTCGCGAGCCGCGACGCGGTCTTCAGCGACCCGCAGCACCCGTACACCCAGGCACTGCTCTCGGCCGCGGTCGTTCCCGATCCGGAAGAGCAACGTAAGCGCCGGCGGGTCGTCCTCGAGGGGGACCCGCCGAGCCCGCTCGTGCCCCCGAGCGGCTGCCGCTTCCACACCCGCTGCCCATTGCATGATCTGTCTGCGCCGGCGTGCGAGGAGGACGAGCCGCCGCTGCGTGAGGTCTCTCCGGATCACCTGGTCGCATGTCACCTCGTGGGTCCCGGCACGCGGGCGCCGCGCATCGCCGACCCGCCCGACGCGGTCACGGTGGCGGGGGGATGAGCTTCACGACGCGCCCCGAGCTGCGAGGGACGTTCGGCATGGTGGCGTCGACGCACTGGCTTGCGTCCACCGTGGGGATGGCCGTGCTCGAGCTGGGTGGGAACGCGTTCGACGCGGCCGTGGCGGCCGGGCTGACGCTGCAGGTCGTCGAGCCGCACCTAAACGGGCCCGGCGGCGACCTGCCCGCGCTTCTCTGGCCGGTGGGCCGCGATCGGCCGCTCGTCCTCTGCGCCCAAGGGCCTGCGCCTCAGGCGGCGACGATCGAGCGCTACCGCGATGAGCGCGGGCTGGAGCTCATCCCCGGCACGGGACCGCTTGCCGCAGTCGTGCCCGGCGCATTCGGCGGCTGGGTCGCGATGCTTCGCGAGCACGGGACGCTGACCTTCGCCGAGGTCGCGAAGTACGCGATCCACTACGCCGAGCACGGCTACCCGGTCGTGCCCGGGATCGCGCGCGCCATCGGCGGCGTCGAGGCGCTCTTCCGCGAGGACTGGACCACCTCGGCCAAGGTCTACCTCCCGGTTCCGAAGCCCGGCGCGCTGCACCGCAACCCGCGGCTCGCGGAAACCTACCGCCGCCTCGCCGCGGCGCCCGACCCGCTGGAGGAGTGGTACCGCGGCTTCGTCGCGGAGGAGATCGTCCGCTTCCAGGAGCACGAATGGCTCGACAGCTCCGGGGAGAGGCACGGCGGCCTGCTCGCGGAGGGAGACCTGCGGGACTGGGCGGCCACCTGGGAGGAGCCGGTCTCGGTCGACTACCACGGCTATGAGGTCTTCAAGGCCGGCCCGTGGAGCCAGGCGCCCGTCTTCCTCCAGCAGCTGCGCCTGCTCGAGGGCTTCGACCTCGACACCATGGGCCAGGCGAGCGCGGAGTGGGTGCACACGATCACCGAGTCCGCGAAGCTCGCCTTCGCCGACCGCGAAGCCTGGTACGGCGACCCCGACTTCGCCGACGTGCCGCTCGCCGAGCTGCTCTCACGGGAGTACGCCGACGAGCGCCGACGTCTGGTCGGCGACGAAGCGTCGCCCGACCTCCGGCCGGGATCGCCCGGCGGCCGTCGGCCCCGGCTGCCGCGCCCTATCGGTGAAGCCCCGGTCGCTCCGGGCGTCGGCGAGCCCACGCGGGGCGACACAGTCCATCTCGACGTCGTCGACCGATTCGGGAACATGGTCTCGGCGACGCCGAGCGGAGGGTGGCTCTTCGGCGCGCCGGTGATCCCGTCGCTCGGCTTCTGCCTCGGCACGCGCGCGCAGATGTTCTGGCTCGAGGAGGGCTTGCCGAACTCGCTCGAGCCGGGCAAGCGGCCGCGCACCACGCTCTCCCCCACGCTGGCCGCCCGCGACGGCGAGCCATATCTCGCGATCGGCACACCCGGCGGAGACCAGCAGGACCAGTGGACGCTGCATGCCTTCCTCGCGCACGTCCATCATGGCCTCGACCTTCAGGCTGCGATCGACGCCCCCGAGCACCACACCGAGGCCTTCCCCGAGAGCTTTTACCCGCGCGAGACGCGTCCGCGGCACGTTGCGGTCGAGGACCGAGCGGGCCGGGAGGCGATCGAAGGGCTACGAGAGCGCGGCCATGACGTCGACGTGCACGGGCCCTGGACGCTGGGACGCGTCACCGCCGTCGCGCGCGAGCCCGACGGGATCCTCAAGGCCGGCGCGAACCCGCGCGGTATGCAGGGCTACGCAGTCGGCCGCTGAACGCGGCCGCGGCGAGATCGGAGACGATCAGGCCGCTTGCTTGTTTCGTCCTATGGGCTCGTGAAGTAGAAGCTCTTGCAGTCTCGGTGGTAGCGGTGCCGGAACCAGTGACGGCCGGGGTGACGGGCGCAGCCGCTACCGCCCGCGCCCGCCTGTAGCGGCACCGTCGTGACAGCCGTGGTATCGGGGGGCTCTGGCGTCGTCTCGGGCAGCGTGCTCGTTGTCGCCGGCGGAGGTGCTGGGGCGTTGCAGCCCGCCTGGAAGGCCAGCAGCGGGTGTAGCTCGATCCCGTTCGGAGCGACGCCGCGCTGGCCGTGGATCCGGTCGAAGAAGGCGACCCCGGTCAGCGTGACGCAGGGCGATGGGCTCAGGCCGTGGTAGCTCGAGCCTGTCGACGGACCGCCGAGCGCGGCGACGAGGTCTGCCCGCGCCGCCTCGAGCTCAGGCGCTTCGGTGGACCCTGCTAGGCAGGACGCGGCCGGGAGCTCCGCGATCATCGTTCGGCTCGGTTCAGCGGGATCGGCAATCGCGAGATGGACATCGGAATCGGCCTCGACCTTGTCGGCCAGGGCGAGTGCCTGGATCCGGTAGACCACGCGCTCCGGCGGAGTCCGTCCGGCCTCGGCGTCCGCCGGCACCGGCAGCGCCCGCAGCTGGGACACCGACGAGTCCACAGCCGCGCCGGGCAGGAAGCCGTCGAGCAGGTCCTTGACCTCGTGGCGCTCGACGCCGCAGGAGCCCGTGAAGCCGTAGTCGGCGCCGTTCACCGAGACTCGCGGCGCCTGCAGCCGGGCCGCAAGCGCCGTCGTCACCGGCGAGGCGGCGGAGCTGCCGGTCTCCGTGCCGACGAAGTAGCCGATCAAGCCGCCTGCGACGAGGCCGGCCAGAAGCCCGACGATCCTCATCGGGCCATGGCGACCTCTCGCTGCTCGCGCGGCTCGAGCGTCTGGCCGAACGAGTTGAGGTACGCCTGCTGGTCGGGCGCGGTGAAGAAGTCGTGCGCGGCGTTCGTGCCCCACGCGTACAGCGAGTCGGCGTCGGCCTTCGTGAGGCCGAAGTCGGTGGTGCTGATCTGATGGGTGGGGATCGAGACGGTGCGCGCCGAGACGACCTGCTCCATCTGCTCGCGATCCCAGGCCTCGGTGGCCGCCGAGAACATCGCCTTCAAGAGCGGCACCTCCCAGAACGGGCGCGGGATCTTGCGGTACGGCAGGCCCTCCTCGACGTTCGAGCCCGGATGCAGCCGGAACCCCCACGTCGGCCGCTTCGGATTCGGGCTGTCGAAGAGCCAGATCGGGAAGTTGGACAGCAGCCCACCGTCGACGACGTAGACGGGCTTGCCCTCGCGGTGGAGCACCACGGGCGTGAAGAGGAACGGGTAGCTCATGCTCATCCGCACCGCCTCGACGAGCGGGAAGCTGTCCTTGTCGAACGGGCTGCCGTGCTCGTCGGTGTAGTCGGGTAGGTCGTCCGGGAGGATGATCATGCGGCCCGTCGTGACGTCGGAGCCGATCACGTGCAGCCGGTACTTCGCGCGTTCGTACTTCTCGTCGCTGATGCCGGGCAGCTTGTCCCTCGGCGGTAGGTCGCGCCGCCTGACGTCGGCGAAGGTGAGCTCGGTCTTGCCCAGCTCCCGCGCGAGCGGCGAGGCCGCGAGCTGCTCCCCCATCCACTCGCGGAAGTACCGGCCCGGCGCAGCTCCGCGGAGCCGGAAGAGGGCGTTGAGCGCCCCGCCGAGCCACACCCCACCCGGGCCGGTGTCGGCGAAGCGCGCGTAGTGCGCTGCCGCCAGAAGCTTCTGCAGCCCCGCGGCGTCATAGCCCGCCACGAGCAACGCGGCCACGATCGAGCCGGCCGAGGTGCCGGCGACGTTCACCCACTCCTCCACTCCGGCATCGCGCTCGGCCGCGGCGATCGCTCCGGCGAACGCGATCCCCTTCACGCCGCCCCCCTCGAACACGCCGTCGGCCCGGTGCATCTCGTCTGCTGGCACTACTCCAACCTCCTGCTTGTCGCCGTGGTGCCGCAGACCCACGCGGATTTGACCGCTATTCGACCTGCTCGATCACCCAGAAGTCCTGCGCGAGATTGCTGCTCGTGACGTAGCTCGCCGGCATCCAGAAGTACCCGTCGTCGCCCCAGTCGGGCCCCCAGGAATTCCGGCACTCGAAGTACAACTGCCTTCCGATCGGCTTGTAGCCCACAGCGACGACGGCGTGGCCGCCGAGGACGGTCTCGTTCGGCTGCGGCATCGGGACGATCCCGTCCGAGCCGACTTCGCTCTCGAACGACTCGTACACGGTGAATCCGAACGAGATCGGATATCCGGAAGCGAGCACGTTCTGGATCCCCATCTGAGTCTGGGGGACGCGCGCGTACCGGATCGCCTGGTGCTTGAGCGCATCCTCGTACGCGGTCGCAGGCGGCTTCGCCGCGAACTCGTTGATCTCGTACGGCCAGTCGGTTTCCGGCGGTGCGCCGAGCTGTGCGACCGACTTGATCCCGTCCCGGATCTCCGCGCCGGAGTCCTGGTCGACGGTTCCCTCCATCGCGCGCTCGTTGTAGTAGATGAAGAGGCGCGAGGGGGTCGTGGCGTCCTTCTCCGCCTGCTTGCGCTCGTTGAACTCGAGGATGGCGCCGATGCTGTTCGCCGTGCACGAGCCGAGCTGTCCCTGGTCGTAGACGGGCGGCATCTGGTCGCGGAGGCTCACCGACATCGGCAGCGTCTTGACCGGCGCGACCGCCATGAGGTAGTCGCGCATGTCGGGGTGATCCGGCCTCCAGCCGTACCGCTTCTGCGTCCGTACGGCGAGAGCCGTTGGTTCCTCAGTCAGAAGTGCTGTCTCGCTCACGACCCGCTCCTTTCTGTGTGGTTTTCACCCTCGGATGTGGCTCCGCCGCTCCCGGCAGGACGGAGGTGAGCGCGTCCTGCGCCCAGCGCTCGCTGAACCCGGCGAGGAACGCGAGGACGAGCAGACCCAACCGCCGGTCGCCCGCGCTCGCGCTCTGGGCGATCGGAAGGTGAAGCAGGCCACCGGTGAAGGCGAACGTGATCGCCATCCCGAAAGCGCCGCCGATCAGCGGCCGCAACCCGCCGAGGAAGAACGCATACGGCCGGCCGACGTCGTAGTCGAGCTGGAACGTGCCGCTGTTGATGCGCTGGATGACGCTCACGACCGCGCCGACAGCCCCGGCGACGAGCGCTGCGACAGGCGCGACCCAGATGATCGCGAGCCAGGGGACGCACGCTGCGGCGAGCGTCAGCGTGACCGCCGCGATGCCGCCGAAGTAGATGAGCTGCGCCTGGCCGTTCGCCGCCTCGCAGTAGTAGGACTCGACCTTGTCGATCGCGGCGCGCTCGCGATCGAGCGCGACGGCCGCTTGTTTCTCGTCCGCGGCGCCGGCGCGCGTGTCGACGAGGCTGAGCAGGTGGGCGGCGCAGGAGACGACGAGCTCGAGGCAGATCCGCTGCCGTACTCCGGTGAGAATGGCCCGCGCGCGCACGGCGAGCTCGTCGCAGCGGTGCAGCTCTGAGGCGACATCGGGAGAGTGCTTCGTCGCCCAGTCGCTCTCGCGATGGAAGCCGAAGGCCGGTGCGCGCCAGCCGCCGAGCCGCTTCTTCTCGGTGAGCGCGACCGCACTCTCGACGTGCGAGCACCAGTACGCGCGGACGATCTGGCCGTGGGTTCCCTGGAAGTCGGTGAGGACTGAGTCGTAGGCGGCCGTATCCGAGGGATCCAGCGTGCCGGCCTGCCGTGCGTGCCACCAGTCGTGGCGGGCGTACACGAGCTCGCTGAAGCTCGGCGGGTGCGCAGAGGTTCTCGATTGCGCCGGAACGTGCCGCACCGGCCCGACGTCGCTCAACGGCTGGATCAGCTCGGTCATCCGACCCCCCGGCCCGGTGACGACGTTCTTCTGACCTTAGGCAGAAATCGCGAAGTTGCAAGAGGCCGGTAGTGGCTAGTGCGAGACTGCGGCGGCGGCGAGCTCGGAGATGAGCGTGTCCGTGTGGAAGCGCTCGAGCGCGAAGGGAGCGATCAGGGCCGGCGTCTTGCCGGTCGAGACGAGCTCCGCGAGCGTCGTCCCGACGATCGGAGCCGCCTTGAAGCCGTACGTCCCCCACCCTGCGGAGAGGTGGAAGTTGTCGAGCTCGGTCTTGCCGAGGATCGGGCTGTAGTCGGGCGAGAGGTCGCAGAGGCCCGTCCAGGTGCGCAGCACCTTGAGCCGCTCGAGCTGCGGGAAGAGCTCGAGCACGTGCCGCGAGCAGACTTCGAGGAACGAGAAGGTGCCGATCGACTTGTAGGTCGTGTACGGCTCGATCTCCGCGCCGATCAGGAACTCGCCGCGGTCGGTCTGCGACACGTAGACGTGCATCTGGGCCGACACGATGATCACGTCGAGGAACGGCTTGACGGGCTCGGTCACGAACGCCTGCAGGATGTGCGTCGTGATCGGCAGCCTTACCGCGGCCATCCCGCAGGTGAGCGTCGACCAGCCCGCCGTCGCGCTGATGAAGACGTCGGCCTCGACCCGGCCCCGGTTCGTCTGCACCGCAGTGACGCGGCCGGCGTCCGTCTCGATCCCGGTGACGGCGGTGTTCTGGTGCAGCTCGATGCCCGCGCGGTCGGCGCCGCGCGCCAACCCCCAGACAACGGCGTCGTGCCTGATGATCCCGCCCGGCGCGTGGTAGAGCGCGCCCATGATCGGCCAGGTCGGCTTGTCGCTGAGGTCGATCTGCGGGCAGAGCCGGCCGATCTCCTCCGGGTAGACGACGCGGGAGTCGATGCCGAGGATCTGGTTCACCTCCGCGCGTTCCTGCATCACGCGCAGCGAGCTGTCGGTGTGAGCGAGCGTGAGATGGCCGTGCTGCGAGAACATGAGGTTGAAGTCGAGCTCGCCCGAGAGCCGCTCGTAGAGCTCGACGCTTCGCTTGTAGAACTCGGCTCCCTCGGGCGTGCGGTAGTTCGAGCGGATGATCGTCGTGTTGCGCCCGGACGCGCCGGAGCCGATGTAGGACTGCTCGAGCACGGCGACGTTCGTGATGCCGTGGTTCTTCGCGAGGTAGTAGGCGGTCGCGAGCCCGTGGGAGCCGCCGCCGATGATGACCACGTCGTAGCGGTCCTTCAGCTCGGCGCGCGGGCGCCACATCCGGCGGACGCGGAAGATGTCCTTCACAGCGCGCTCCGGAGACGGTCGATCGTCTCGGCCACGTATCGCGAGAGCTCCTGCGGGACGAAGAGCCGGAACCCGCCTCCGCGGCTCTCGATCACGGCCGGCACACCGCGCAGGATCGACCCGGCCGCGGGAAACTCGGTCAGCTCGGTCACGCGTTGCAGCAGCGCCTCGCTCTCGACCTCGATCGCGACGAGCGCGGCGCTCATGTCGTAGACGCGATAGCCGTCGAGGTTCGCCGCGGTGTCGCCGACCACGAGCGCCCGGTCCGGGCC
>Ga0105240_10012572_pt1 | contig 11678 bp, 7 predicted proteins | sample KBSC54metaG_FD_80426 | JGI IMG/M metagenome (GOLD analysis project Ga0105240, IMG submission 80426) | Corn rhizosphere microbial communities from Kellogg Biological Station, Michigan, USA - KBS C5-4 metaG | ecosystem: Host-associated > Plants > Roots > Rhizosphere > Soil | place: Michigan, USA...
CCATCCCATCGCGAGATCCAGACGCAGCGCATAGTAATCCAGAGTCGTATGCAGCCCGGCCTGATCCTCGAGATTGGCCTTGGCAAATTCCGACTTGTTGATCAATCGGCCGATCCAGCGCTCGGCATGATCGGCCGATTGATCAACAAGTCGGAATTTGCCAAGGCCTATCTCGAGGATCAGGCCGGGCTGCATACGACTCTGGATTACTATGCGCTGCGTCTGGATCTCGCGATGGGATGGGACTGGTTCGGAGCCGCGCCCGCAAAATCTCCGGGCGACGACATCCTTTCATTCCGCGCTTACTACAACTTGACGCCCAACATAGCGGCGTTGATGAACAAGCGGCCGGGCGTGCGAGTGTTTCTCCTGGGCGGCTACTATGACCTGGCAACACCGCTGTTGGGCCCGCGATACGCATTGACCCATTCTGGAGTACCCATGGACAGGGTTACCCTGTTGGCTCTCGAGAGCGGGCACACGCCGTTTGAGGAGGACGGCAATCGCAAGGTCGTGTCTGAGGCGCTACACAGATTCATCGCGCCTCAATGATCACCTCGGCCGGGGCGCGCTCAGCGGGGGCGGCGCGCTGAAAGGCCGAATCCCCAGCTCACTGTAGATCTCGCTCGGGAAATAGACCACACCGTCCTTCATAACCAATTCAACCTGGCGGATCGCGCTGATGTCCTGGGTGGGATCGCCCGGGATGAGGAAAAAGTCCGCCCGCTTCGAGCGCTCGAGCGACCCATACCGCTGCTCCCGGTTCAGATATTCATCACAATCGAAGGTCGCGCGTCGCAAGCTTTGCGCGCCCGACATACCGGCCTGTACATACAGCTCCAACTCACGGTGAACCGTGAAGCCGGTGATATCGTCCGTACCGGGCCACAGCCGAATCCCTTCGCGATTGAGCAGCTTCAATGTCTCGATGATCTTCGTGAAGGATTGCTCGTAACGCGCCTTCTCGGCCTCGTCTTTGAAGTTGACGAACGAGCGCTTGCGGTAGCGCTGGTAGCCGATCGGCATATGATCCAGATACGGCGCATCCTGCGTCGAGACCTGGCCGGCACGGCTCAACATCAGGCGCTCCAGGATGACTGCGGTCGTATCCAACCCGGTGTGATGCGCCTTCATCAGATCGAGCGTGTGCCGCACGCGAGGACTGTTCAAATCCAGATCTGCGGCCCTCGACATAGCCGTGAGTCGCAGGGGAGTGCGTGTGTCTTCTTTGGGATCGAGCAGCCACCCCAGCATGAGTTGATTGACGTGTGTCACCTCATCGTAGCCGTCCTCGATCATCCGGTCGGGAGTCGCAAAGGCCGGGATGTGTCCCACGACCCGCAGGCCCAGTGAATGAGCTTCAGCTGCCAGGGGTTTAACCCAGTCCGGCGTCATCGAGTTGTAGATTTTGATCTGTACGTAGCCGCGATCGGCATACCAGTGCACATCCCGCAGGCCTTCCTCCAGGGTGGCAGGGATAAAGCCATTCCGGGCGGAAAAGGGGCTGCGCCCTTCGAGGAAGCCCGATGGGATGATGTGCGGACCCGGCAGCTCCTGCACATCGAGCCGTTTCATCAGATCCTGCAACTGCGCGTTGTTGTTTCCCATGTCGCGGACCGAGGTGACCCCGGCCGCAAGGTAGAAGAGTCCGCTCCAGAGCGTGTTATGTGAATGCATGTCATGCAGTCCGGCGACCAGCGTGCCACCGCGGCCGTCGATCGAGACCTCATCCCGGCCCTCATCGGCGCTGGGTTCCGCCTCCACTGTGGTGATCTCGCCGCGGTAGACCACCAGGGATACCAGAGGGCTCAGTGACGAGCTCCGCGGATCAAATACACGGACATTCCGAAATCGGATCGGCGCCTCGTACGTATGCGCCACCTTCTTCTGAACGGCCTGCAATCGCTCGAGCGTCAGACTCTGCTCCAGCGCTTGCAGCGTCTCGTACTGATCTTCGAACCCTTCTCGAACGACCATTTCTCCCGCAAGCTGGGCAAAGAGCTGGTTCTGCTCGTCCATCAGAATGAGCTCAGGGGTCAGGCTGATTCCGCTCAACAGCCAGGCCTTCAAAGTCAGCTTGTGGGTGCCTTGCTGAACAGTGACTGCGCGCAGCGGCTCCAATTTCAACTCGCCGGAAGGCAACACCGCCAGTGAGTGTCCCGGCGCTTTCAATAGGGCGCGCGCATACACACCCAGAGCCCACGGACTGGCATCATTGCCGATGTAAAGCCGCGGAGATGAAGTTTGAGTCTCGCCTGCATCCGCCTGGCTGTTCCACCGCTGTGATCCGTCCTTCCAGCTCTCGTGCTCGGTGACACTGCCCCCCATGAGCGAGGTGCCCTCGATTGACCACTCGGTAGGGATGCCGTTTGCAGAGACGATCAGGTGTTCTTTGTGCTTCGGACCGCGTCCGTTATCGCTGATGGCGTAGTCGATATCGATCGCCGTGGCATGCTGCTCCACGAGGATGTGCCCGACCTTCTCGTTATTGGCGACGATCGAGAATCGCTCGGTTGCCCGGCTGTTGCCGGCCCCTGTGATCAAAACAATCAGCAGCCCTGAAGCGAACACGCTTCGAAGTCCTGAGCGCACAGCCGACCCCCGAATACTCAAATGAGCTGAAAAAAGTATACGGGCGGCCGGTCGGGATTTCTTTCCGCAAAAGGCCCGTTTGGAGAGAAATACCTTCCCGACGACACCCGCGCAGGTGCGTCAGGGAAACAAAATTTCTGCACCGCTCGGCTACGATGAGCCTGGACTTCCGATCCTCACAGGACTGCACTGCATGTCGAGAAACTCCGTCGCGGCCGCCCTGGTATGCCTGGCACTCAACATCCCGCCGCAGAGCGTGGCGGCCCCGATCGATTCGGCCGTCGTGACGCATCACAACGGCACGTTCAATGGCAAGGCCATCAAATACGACGCCTTCGTTGAACCCATCGTCGTCGAGGACAGCGCCGGAAAGCCCGGTGCTCGATTGGTTACCATCAGTTATGTGGCTAAACGCGCTGCCGCCGAACGACCTGTGATCTTCGTCTTCAACGGAGGTCCCATTACGTCCTCCTCGACGCTGCATATGGGTGCGCTGGGTCCCAAACGCGTGGCAATCCCGGACGATCTCACAGCCGACGCGGCGAGTTTCCGCACTGTCGCCAACAATTACACGGTGCTCGACAGCGCCGATCTCGTGTTTTTTGACCCCGCGGGGACCGGATTCAGTCGGGTGGCGCCGGGTGTCGATCCTGAAAGCTACTTCTCTGTTGCGGCGGATGGGCAACAGCTCGCTCAGTTGGTCATCGAGTGGTCGCACCTTCACCACCGCGAAAGCTCACCCAAGTATCTGTTCGGGGAGAGCTATGGAACGCTGCGTGCCGCGGCAACCGCCAATCAGTTGCAGAAGAGGCAACCCGCCCAGCCGCTGGCCGGAGTCATCCTGATGGGACAAGCACTCAACATCATCGAGTTTTCCCAGCGCCCGGCCAATGTGACCAGCTACATCGTCTCGCTGCCGACCCTGGCGGCGATAGCCTGGTCGCACGGCAAAGCCAGGACGAACGGAAAGTCCTTCGATCAGTTTATCGAGGAGGTGCAGACCTACGCGCGCACGGACTACCTGACCGCGCTGTTTCAAGGTAGCGCGCTGGATGAGGCTGCTCGCGAGCGAGTTGCCGCCCGATTGCAGGACTACACCGGGATCCCGAAAGCCTTCTATCGGTCCAATGGGCTGAAGATCACGAAGGAGCGCTATCGTCGTGAGCTCCTGAAGGACGAGCACCAGTTGCTGGGAATGGTCGACGCCCGCTACGCACGCGCAGAAGACGCATCCTCCAAGAACGATCCCGCAATGGCCGTCTACGAGTCCTACGCGGCCGCTTTTGGAAAGTATCTGCAATCCGATCTCGGTGTCGGCGACTCCGCGGACTACACGGCAGCGGTTTCGCCCAAGGGCGATCTCGAGGGCTGGCGTTGGGACGGAACCGGCACCAGTCCCTTTGCCGATTGGCCCTACATGAACCTGCTGACCGAGGTTTTCAGCGCGAATCCGACATTCAGGCTGATGATCTGCAATGGCTGGCAGGATACGCAGACGACCGTCGGCGCGGCCCTGTTGGCTCGGGACCAATCCGGCTGGCCGGTCGATCGGGTCAGCATGCATTTCTATCAGGGAGGTCACATGGCGTACTCGGTGGAGAGCAGCCTCAAAGCGATGACGAATGATCTGCGAGCTTTCATCGGTTCCGGCGCGGGGCGGTGACCGGATGAATCGTCCCGGCTACTCGCGACTCCACGGACGCATCGGGCTCGTTGGTGTCGTCACACTCGGTGCCGGTACCGCGATTGGGGTATCGATCTTCTCGGTACTGCAGCCGGCGGCGCAGCTCGCTGGTTCGGGACTCCTGATCGGAATTCTCATCGCCGGCTTACCCATGGTGCTGTTCGCCACCGTGTACGCCTATCTCGGCTCCGCACTGCCCATTTCGGGGGCGTCCTACGACTGGCCGCGTTTGTTCATTCATCCCTTCGCCGGCTTCGTAGTCACATGGCTGCGCATTGTCGCGAACGTCGGAGCGTTGGTTGTTCTATCGTTGGTTCTCGTTCGCTATCTCAGCTCGGCCATCGTATTGCCCCTCAAGGCGACCATGGGCGTAGCCATCACCACCGTGTTTGCTCTGAACTATTTCGGTGTCCGCATTGCAGCCGGCGCCCAAACCCTTCTGATGGGAATCCTGTTGGCGCTGCTCGCAGCCTTCGTGATTCAGGGCGCCCCGCATGTCGCAACCAACAACATCGGGCCCTTGTTTGAACGGGGCACCTGGGCGATAGCCACGTCTGTGCCATTACTGGCCAGCCTGTTTCTGGGCATCGAGTCGGCCGCGGATGTGGGCGAGGAAATCCGCAACGCACACCGCAACCTGCCGCTCGGAATCGGGCTCGCCATCGCGCTGACCGCGATCGTTTACGGCACGGTCGCCTTCGTGGCCTTGGGGCTGGTGGGTCCTCAGCGCCTTGCCAACAGCGATGCACCTCTGCTCGAAGCCGCGCGCTTACCATTCGGCTCGTGGGCAGTCCCCCTGATCGTCAGCGCCGCGGTGATCGCGATCCTGAAGACAATGAACTCCGCGGCACTGACATTCTCCCGCAGCCTGTTTGCAATGGGCCGCTCCGGTGTACTGCCGTCAGCCCTCGCTCGAATTCATCCCAGGTTCCAGACACCCCATATAGCTGTGCTGACAGGTTACTGCGCCGCGATGTTCGGCCTGCTGCTGCCCTCAACCGTCATGTTCCTGCTGCTCGCAGTCAACATCCCGACCATGCTGAAGTACCTCGCGTGCTCATTGAGCGCTGTCCGCGTGGCCGGGCACTATCCACAGATTCACGCCCGGTCACGGTTGCGGCTTGCTCCCGGTACGGTGCGGATTCTCGGCTACAGCGCCGCCGTTTGTGCGCTTGCGATCGGAGTTGTAGGAACCGGCGCCGATTGGCGGCCTTATGCGTTGGTCGGAGCGTGGCTGCTCGTTGGCCTGGTGTACTGGGTATGGCGCCGCCCCCCGGACAGCGGACCCACAATCGAGGATACGCTTCTACCGCAGGAGAGCCCATGAAGATGCGCGCACTGAGCGCTCAGGCCATTCGCGAGCTGGCACCTTACGAAGAACTGATTCCGCTCATGGCAAGTACCCTGGCTGCTGTCAGCCGGGGAAAAGCGGAATTGCCGTTGCGGTGGGGTTTGATGTTGCCCGACGAGCGCGGCGCACTCGTCATGATGCCGGGATATCTAGGTCCGCCCGATCGCGCCGGCATCAAGCTCGTCAGCCTGGATCCAGACGCATCTGCCCAGGGCCGACCCACCCATTTGGGGCTCGTCATTCTGTACGACGCCGCAGGACTCATTCCTCTGGCCATCCTCTGCGGTTCTACCGTGACAGCGCTTCGTACTGCCGCCGCGACTGCATGCGCGACCAATCTGTTGGCACGTCCAGACGCCCGGGTGTTGGCAATACTGGGCAGTGGTGAGCAGGCTGATGCGCATGTCAGTGCCCTCAGCCACGCGCGCGACTTCGCGCAAATCCGAATCTGGAGTCGCAATGCCGCCCACGCAGAGCAGCTGGCCCGGAAACATTCCGGACTTCGATGCCGAGTCGAAGTCCACAACACGGTCGAGTCCGCGGTCGCCAACGCGGATGTCATCTGTACGCTGACGAGCTCGGCGACACCGATCCTGCCAGGCAAGCTCATTTCTCCGGGCGCGCACGTCAATCTTGTAGGCTCGAGTGGTCGTACGTCCGCAGAGACAGACGATGAGCTCGTCGAACGCTCCCGCTTTTTCGTAGATTTCCGTCCGTCTGCGCTCGCCCAGGCCGGTGAATTGCTCAATGCCATTGAGCGCAAGCGGGTGACTGTGGAACATGTGCTTGGGGAGTTGGGTGAGGTTCTCGTCGGCCGCAAACCGGGGCGCACTCATCACGATGAGATCACGGTGTTCAAGTCGCTGGGCATTGCCGCCGAGGACATCGCTCTGGCAGCCCATGTTTATTCCAAGGCCGAAGCGGCTGGGGCCGGATCCATCTTCGAGATTTGAGGGAACCGCATGAGCACTAACAGACGTGACCTGCTGGCTGGCTTGAGCGGCCTCGCCGTCGCCGCCGTGGGCCGCGAGACCCCGCGCAATGCAGCCCTCGCCGCACCTGCCAGCGCCTTCCCCCGCAAGGGCGACTTCAACATCGAGCCGGGCTACACCTATATCAACGCCGCCTACACGCATCCAATACCGAAAGTGGCGCTCTCCGCCGCGCGTAATGCGGCAGAGGAACGAGGGTCACTGCGCTCTTCTCAAACGAATGAAGACGCGCGCGTGAATCCACGGGCGCTGTTTGCGGCGCTCGTCGGAGCGCGTCCCGATGAAATTGCGTACGTACCGAGCACCAGTTTCGGAGAGAACCTCGTCGTGCAAACGCTGGGGTTGAATCAGCGGTTCGATGGCAATGTCGTGACCGATGGCCTGCATTTCGAAGGCGCATTGGTTCACCTGCTGGAGCTGAAAAAGAAAGGCCTCGATGTACGGATCGTTCAGCCCACACGCGAGTTCAGGATCGACATGCACGACCTGGAACAGGTCGTCGACCGCAACACGCGACTCATCGAAGTGTCTTCCGTATCCATGTACAACGGCTTCGAACATGACCTCAAAGCGGTATCCCAGCTCGCCCACGCCCACGGAGCCTACGTCTACGCAGATATCATCCACTCGGCCGGCGCCGGTCCCTTCAACCTGCCCGCGACCGGCGTTGATTTTGCCGCCTGCTCCACGTTCAAGTGGCTGATGGGTGATTTCGGAGTAGGGTTTCTCTACACACGTCGGAATCTGATCGGCAAGTTCGATCGCCCCCTCGTGGGTTACTACGAAGGCACCGTTGAGGCGTTCTATCCCCCTGATCTGCCCCTCGGCGATTACCAGCCGGTCGCGTACCAGTTCGAAAAGACCGCCAGTGGGTTGTATGAGCCCGGCACCACCGGATACTCCGGGGGCGCGGTCTCCGGCAGCCTCCTGGCCGCTTCCCTGCGTTACATCCAACAACTCGGATTGGAGAACATCCAGGCCCATCGTCAGCCGTTGATAAAAAAACTGCGCGAAGAGGTGCCGCGCTTCGGATTTACGCTCGTGACACCTCCCGAATCGACTGGCGGGACCATCACCTTTGCCAAGCACGACGTCTACAAGAGCGGGCTACGTGAAAAGCTCGTGGCCGCGAACATCAACGTCCGATTCAGCCGACACTGGATGCGACTCTCTCCATCCGTCTACAACGACATGCACGACATCGATCGCTTTCTGTCAGTGTTGGCCTAAGCCTTGCGAACCGGCGGGAGTGGAATCGACGTTGTGTACTTGAGCTCCTGCAATGTGACCGTCGAGCGGATGTCCTTCACCCCCGGCAACTTCATCAGCGTCGAGAACGCGAAGTCCTGAAACCAGCTCGGGTCCGGCGCGAGCACTTTGATCAATACATCCATCTCGCCGAACACCGAATAACACTCGGTGATCTCGGGAATGCGCTTGACCGCATTCAGGAACTCGAGGCGCTTCGCCTCCGTCAGGCTTTCCGTCTTCAGGAAACTGAACACAAACATCTTGGAGCCGAGCTTCTCGTGATCCAGAACGCAAACCTGCCTGCGGATGTAGCCCTCCTCGCGCAGCCTTTGCACCCGCCGCCAACAGGGCGACTGCGACAAACCCGCGCGCTCCGCGAGCTCGGAGGTCGACAGCGACGCGTCGGATTGCAGCAAATCCAGGATCTTCAGATCGTATGCGTCGAGCTCCGGCATAGGCGACAGTCCTGCATATACGGGCACACCACTGCCCCAGGTACCCCTATCCTAGTCGCGGTCGTTGTTTTCGCGCCGGAATATTTTTCGTCGCAGAGCGTCGGGTGCGGCAAAAAATTTCCCATGACGCCCTGCCGAGCCGGTTGAAAGCATCAATTCACCCGCCGTTTGTAATTAAGCTCATCGCATCACAAAGCAAAAATCGGGTGCGGGGGTTTACACAGATGAGCGCGATATCCGGCTATCGATCGGTTCTCTTCGGCCTGACTGCAGGCATCTATTCCGTCAGCTCAGCAGCGGCCGATGCACCGGCCCCCGCCAGCGAGCCGGCCACACTCGAGGAGATTCTCGTCACGGCGCAAAAGAAGCAGGAGCGGCTCATTGATGTCCCCGCGGTCATCAACGAAGTCAAAGCCTCCGATCTGGCTGAGCAGAATGTTCAGCAGATCTTCGATTATTACTCACGCATCCCCGGACTCTCCTACAACGGCAACAAGACCTACGACCTGTCCCTGCGAGGCATCACGACCGGCGGCGCGACCAATCCGACGCTCGCCATCCTCGTCGATGACATTCAATTCGGATCCTCCACCACCGCCGGCCTCGGTAACAGTCTATTCCCCGATTTCGATCCTTCCATGCTGGATCGGGTGGAGGTGCTGCATGGTCCCCAGGGCACGCTGTACGGAGCCGCCAGCCTGGGCGGGCTGATCAAATACGTCACCCGCCAACCGGATCCGGACAAATTCTTCGGTCGGGTCGAGGCGGGATTCGAGTCTGTCCAGGGCGGCGGTCTCGGCTGGACCACACGCGGTGCGGTGAACATTCCGCTCGTATCCGAGCGTGTAGCCTTGAACGTGAGCGCCTTCACGCGCTGGGACCCCGCATACATCGACAACGTGAACCCCGCTCTTACCGCTAACGATGTCAACCGGACGCACGTATACGGCGGCAACGCAGCATTGTTGCTGAAGCCGTTCGACGGGCTCTCCATCACTCTATCGGCCTTGCAGCAGAAGCGGCATGCCGACTTTTCCAACTCCGTGCAAGTGGATTTCGATGCCAATGGCCGCCCCGATTTCTCCAAACCCACGTACGGCGAGAACAAGATCAACCTCGGCGCGACTTCAGATGTAGGTAATCAACAGTTATATTCTGCCCGTATCGTGTGGGACGTCGCCGGCCTGCAAATCACCTCACTGAGCTCGTTCCAGAAGAGCGAAGGTACCAATTTCCAGGACCTCAGCAGCGTATTCGCGAACCCGCAAGGGCTCAATCTGCCCACCTTCTACGGGCTCGACAGCGGCTTTGTTTTCATTGATGACGCGGCTTCAACGCGCAAGCTGACCCAGGAACTGCGTGTGAGCGGCAAGGTCGACTCCTTCGACTGGCGCGGCGGCTTGTACTACACGCGGGAGTACGGCAGCGTAGACCAGACACTGAATCTGTTCGACGGCAATAACACTCACGCGGCCACGCCCTATATCGGCGCAAGTCCTACCAACTATAAAGAGAAGGCCGCCTTCGCCGACGGCGTTTATCATCTGACTCGTCAGTGGGACCTGCAGGCGGGTGTCCGTTACGCCAAGAATGATCAGCTGATTGGCGGCAACACGACGACCGATGAGATCGGAGGCCTGGTCTTCGGTCCCAGCAACGTAGCAGCCAATCTGATCTCCAGCGACCACTCCACCACCTGGGCCGTCTCACCGATTTTTCACATCACTCCTGACATGATGGTGTACGCCCGTGCGGCCAGCGGTTACCGTCCGGGTGGCCCGAACACAGTGCTCCCGAATGTACCCGCCACCTTCGCACCCGATAAAGTCGTCGACTACGAAGTCGGATTCAAGGGCATCCTGGCGGATCGCACCTTCAGTTGGGATGCCGCTCTCTTCCAGATCAACTGGCAGCATGTGCAGTTGCAGGACACGGACAATGCCACCGAATTTACCTACTTCACCAATGGCGGCAGCGCGCGAAGCCGCGGTCTGGAACTGGCGGTGAGCTGGAAACCCTACAGCGGTCTCACCGTGGATGCCACAACGACGTTTATGGACGCGGTGCTCACGCAGGACCTGCCAACCCTGGCGAACGCTGATAGTCTCGAAGGAAAGAGTGGCGATCGCCTGCCGGCCTCCGCACGGTTCTCCAGCAACCTGAATGTCCAACAGGACTTCCCGATCACCGACTCGCTGACCGGCTACGTGGGCGCAAATTGGAGTTTTGTTGGGACACGCCAATCGGAGTTCAGCTCGACCGCAGCGCTGGCCTCGGATTCTCCCGAGCCGCGCTTCGACCTGCCCAGCTATTCAGTGGTTGACCTGCGCACCGGCCTCAACTACGCCACCGATTGGCACCTGAATGTATTCTTGCGCAACATCGCCAACAAGGAGGGTGTTGTGTTCGCGGACAATCGAAATGGAACAGCCGTGACGAGCGTGCGTTATCTGCAGCCGAGAACGGTCGGCATGTTCGTCTCCAGGGATTTCTGACGCCATTGAATACCCAAACCCGCGCTGCGCTGGCGCTGACACTGTCCAGCGTTGTCGGCGTCTGCTTCGCCGATGGGCACTTTGAAATGACCCTCAAACCACTTCGCAGCGGGGCAGGGGAGGTGACCGGTATCGAAGTCAGCCAGCGGGTGGTGGATCCGGCGGTTTCAGAAGCGGCGCCGTTCAGCCTGATTGCACCGATTACTTACGCCGCTGTGACCGGCGCGGCGGACCGTGTTCAGTCCTTACAGGTTCGGGATTCCAGTGGCCGCGTTGAGTTCCGCACGGAAGATGACCCCGCGAGCGCCGGCGGCTTTCCCTATTTTCGCCATTGGCGCGCTACGCGGCCCGTCCACTCTCCCATCGAAATCGGCTACACGGCGCTCGTGCAGCCGCCGAACGCACCCAACGGGCCCGCGTTCGGCATTCGGCCGGCGGGCGGCGGTGTCAGCGGCTCGGGAGGCGGATTTCTGTTGCTGCCGGAGAACGTCAATACGAGCGTCTCCAGCGTTCATTGGGATTTGACACAGCTCGCGCCAGGCTCCATCGGTGTGACGAGCTTCGGTGAAGGAGATTTCACGCTGACAGGCAAGCCTGAGGAGCTGAATCAGGGATGGATGATGGCGGGCCCGCTACACCGCTATTCGAGTCCTGATGGAGCCCAGCGCTTCGCGGCCTTCTGGTTGGGCGAGCCGCCGTTCGATGCCACGAAGGAGATGGGGTGGGTCGCGAGCGCCTATCAATATCTGGGTCAATCGTTCGGCTACCTGCAGCCATTGCCCCAGTACCGCGTGTTCATGCGCGTCCTGGATACCCCGCCGTTTGGGGGTGGAACCGCTTTGACCCGCTCTTTCATGC
>Ga0105240_10012578_pt1 | contig 11674 bp, 7 predicted proteins | sample KBSC54metaG_FD_80426 | JGI IMG/M metagenome (GOLD analysis project Ga0105240, IMG submission 80426) | Corn rhizosphere microbial communities from Kellogg Biological Station, Michigan, USA - KBS C5-4 metaG | ecosystem: Host-associated > Plants > Roots > Rhizosphere > Soil | place: Michigan, USA...
TATTTAAACAAAAAACACTCATCAATCATGAAAACCCAACTTTAAACACTTTTGGTTCTCTTTTTCTGATTGTTTTCTTTGTTGTTTTCAACGCTTGTGTATTACATTCAACATTCAATTCACTTCTTAATGATCCACCTTCTTCTCGATTCAATATTTTTTGACATAAATCACGTACATGATCTGTTTTACATATGATTTGAGGTACATTTAATACAACCGAATATGATGAATTAATGTATAATAAACCCATCAATTTACTAAAATTTGTTTGATCTTCAACATCAAAAAATTTAGATCCATAACATCTAGATGCAAAAAATGTGCTGATTAACAACTGTAAACTGTCCATTGATGCTCTATTATATTGATAATTACCAATAAAATTGATTGATGGTTTCAATGCTTTTGCTGCATTTCCTGTTTTTAATTCAATGATCCTTAATTTACAATTATTTCTTAAATCTACACACACAAGATCAATTGCAGTAGCACATCCACTACCATCTTCAACATAACATGGCCATTCAGATGTTACAGGTATTAAATCTGAATTAATCAATGCAATTAAACATGATTTTGTACATTGATCGATTGAAAATTTTTTAGGTAGTTTTTGTTTGTTAGATGTTATTTCTGATATCTTTAATATATATCTAACAGCATTATACATCTCTTGATGAACGACAGATCCATGCCTCATAGGATCCATAATTCTTGTGTTTTTACACCTTACTTTTTGTGATTTATCATGTGATTCAATGGTTGATATAATGGTTTTATATTCTTCATGAGATGTGAAAAAATTGAAATAATCAAGCATGTATTGTGGTAAATCTGTATTATTATTGGTATGTGTTTCAAACCAATCTTTGATACGTCTTGTTAAACCATCTACAACTGTATTACCATCAATAACAAAACCTTTTCCTGCTGATGTTTTTCCACCTAATCTTTCTAAACGAACACGTTTTTTGTTTGGATGTGACCATAATTCTCTAATTAATATCTTTGTTTCATCTGGAACTTTTTTTAATTTATCTGCTAATATATTAACATGAATATATCCATTGATTAGCCTAGTATCAACAAATCCTCTTAATCTGATGCTATCATAACATGATGGTCGTTTAATCCTAGCATTCTGAGATCCTTTCATAGAAGACATTTTTTTAAAAAATATTAAAAATAAATAATAATTTAAAAAAAATTAATAAAAAATATTAATTTTATTGAAAAAACTATATTATATAAATTCATATAAATGGCAAATGCATATGTACAATATATGATTCAAAAATCATTATCTGATATTGATATGACATTAGATGAAATACCACATGATATTCATTTAAACCTAAAAAAAACACCAAAACCTAAAAATGATGATTGTTTAACAACAAATGATGATTTTGATATCATGTTTGCTCAAAATACCATAAATTCATTATTAAATCATTTCAAATCATCTCAAACCATACCATGTGAAGCTATCATGAGTATATCACCACAAGATAGCAAATGTGTTAGAGAAAGGATACTTGTAGTTAAAAAAGAAAAAGATTTAGTTTCATTCGTAGATTATCGTTTTGTCACAAGAGGTCTCAAAAGAAGTCATAAAGGTCAGATAAAATTCATTGATCAAAATGAAATGACTAAACCTTCATGGTTAAGAAAATCAACGTTGAATATGCAAAAAAATGTTGAAAAAAATGACAAAATTGTGGTTGAAAAACAACAAAATGGTAAATTACTTATTAACATATCTGAAGATGAACAACAACCTCCAATTTCGAACAAAAAACATGGTAGAATAAACACAAAAACTGATGCTGAAGTTTTAAATTTTGATTATAAATATATGCCACATTACAACCAAACAAACATCTGTTTTATGCATACTGAAGCTAATTTTTGGGATAACATTAAATCTAAAATTCATAGTAAACCATTATTGAATCAAATAAAAGAAAAACAGGATAACGTACCATTGAAAGCTCAACCATTAAAAAAGATAACAGAAGGTAGAGGTAGAAAAAGAATCAAAACATGGCAACAAACAAATGATGTAACAATTAAACAACATTCAAATGTGATACATCATTTAAATATTGAAGATTCTTGTTTATGGCAACAAATATCAATGTTAATATCAAAAAACACATCTTCTTATTTTGATCAAGATGATAAATTTACAGAGAGCACATTATCTGAATGTTTAACATTATTAGATCAATTAACACAAGATTATTTAATTTTTATTGATGATGATAAAATCAGAATACATCCTTCTGAAATCAAATCTTTATTTCTTTCTAAGAGTAGAAATTCATATATTATGAGTATCAATCAACACCATTTTGATCAAAAAACATCTATTAAAAAAGACAAATGTCATGTTTGTGATCATTTTAAACGCAATGGAACGATGAAATATGTCATTGTATATACTAGCTATTTATTAACAAAAATCATGCCAATTGATCATTCGAATAATGTTTTAAAACTATTTAATGTCACATCTAATTAAATAAATAAATTAAAAATACACAATCTGATTTTATTAAAAAAGGATTATATCAATATCAAAAAATGACAGATCTTTTAAAGATAAATGATATATCTAACACAAAAATCAAAAACATATTTGATGCTTTATTAGAACTTTGTGTAAATAATAAAATCATATCAAATGAGGACATTATTCATAAATACAATCGATTAAATGCAATGTTCAAGATTGAACAATTACCTATAAATATTCAAATTCAAATTGTCATCTGTTTAACATGTATCACATCATGTTCATTATGTCTAGAAGGTTCTAGAAGATCCTTTTTTCTTTTTTGGTTCATATATAACAATATCAGTAATTCAATCATGGAAGATTTTATGATTAGATATATTATTTTATCAAAATCAGAACAATATCGATATGATATCGATGAAAACAATATCATCAATTATCTATGTATATCACATCATATATTATATTATATGAATTTTAAAGTTGATAAAGAAAAGAATTTACCTATAGATATCAAATCTCAATATCAAGTCTTGGATGCAGTCAAAAAATTACAAAAATATATCACATATGGTTCGATTATCAAAACATCATCTATCTTATTTTATCTATTAAACAAAAAAGAAATTGGAGATGTCCATTGGATCAATACATGTGTTAGTGAGGCTATGATCATTGGAAAAACCAAAAAATATGACGTATCGATTCGATTTCTACCATTAGTATTCTCAGCATGCATAACACAATCATATGATATTTATCACAATTTCCCCTTTTTAAATCTGATTTTCTCTATTACTTGTAGTTTAATGTGTTGTAATTATAAATACACAAATTGCCAACTCAGCTTAAAGTTCTCTAATTTTTCACATTATGATGTCATTTTTATGCGAAGAATGACTAAATTTGTGCAGTTTTCTAAATATCGTTCAACATACGATTTGATATTAGATCTGATAAAAAGTTGTCGTTATACAGATTATGTTGATTTAAATATGATATCAAATCAGTACAATTCCACCATGAATATGATATTAGAACAACATAAATCGATTGATATCCAGTTAAGAAGGAAAAATAAAACATTTAAACAAATTTCAGAAGAAAATGTTGAAAAATCACCCGAAATACCATCTTTGTCTATATTTTTTGATAATGTCAACATTCAATATAAAGGGTTGATTAGCAACCAAATTGTGTATTATAACATCAAAAACAACACAATAATTGAATCAGATAAACACCATTTTTTCGCAGAATTAACATTAGATATTGATCATAATATCAAATCTGGAGATACTGTTTTGATATATGGTCCATTATCAATGAGTCATTTACCCATGAAAACGATCATATCAAGGAATCAAATGAAGAATGATGGTGTATTATCATTGAATTATTATATCAATAATGTGAAGATGAAGTATGATTTTATGTATATTGATTACATTCCATTTTTCAACTTTTTAAACATTGATTTAAGCAATTTTGTTAATATTGAATATAATAATGAAACAATATCTCATAATCCTAGAAAAATAGACAAATTAATGTCATTAGACGAATCAAAACTCCATCTGTTTGATTATTTTAATATAAATCAAGACATCAGCAACAAATTTTGGCTTGTTATGAATGATCCATTTAATGATTATCGATTACATCCATGGAAACTGCAAATTATGTCAAATTTAAACTCATCATATGTATATCATTATATATCAAAAAACGATAAATTTATGTTCAGAAATGGCAAATTAGTTGATTTTGAAACAATTTCATTCTTTAAGGATTATATTTCAACACGTTCTAATATATCATCAGAATTTATGAAAAAATTCTATTTTATGTGTCTTTTTAAAGCACTTTTTGGGATAGATTCACATCATTCACTGACTGATTTTTTCATCCATATTGATGACAAATCTCAACAAATTCGTTTCTCAATCATGCCTCATGCCAAGTTTTCCAACCCAAGGTATGCACCTTATAATCACAAAACAAGAATTATGATACCATCACATTATGACCCTCAAAACAAGAAAAACAGATTTTTAACAACTAAATTTGTCAAGGATATCAAAGAGAATTTAAAATCACAACAAAAGTCATTCTTTTTTGATAATTTTAACAAAAAGACCATGGTTGTAATTCAAGATTTATATCGATTTATTTCAGATACCGAAAAAAAGGCATGGAAAACAGAAATTCCAATTGATATCAAGAAAAATATCAACGCATTGTATAAATATAACATCAGAAAAGAAGAACATCCACAATTTGAATTCTCAATGATTGACCCTAATAACCTTGATTTTAAAGCAATATTTGGTTGCATGACATATTTTGTTTCTAAACTCTTAGGATTAGATCCAAATATCTACGGTTTTGATCCTTATTTTGCTTATTATATTGAAACAGAACGAAATTTTAATGGATTTAGACCTTCCATGAAGATTCTTAAGAAATGGATCAGAAGCATGGCTCAAAACACCAGTGTTTTAATTGAAAATGAGTTAAATGATAATTGTATTCATTATTGTAAAAACAAAAAATCCCAGGTTGTTCATCTCACAATTCATCATTTTAAAGGATGGTTTTGTGATAAAGATAATATTAAAACAATTTCACCAACAATCGAAAAATGGCTAACAAATCTGAAAAATGAAGAAAAATTCCTTGATTATGTGACAAGTAATCATTCACAAAGATTATATAATTATCTGTATAATCCAGATCCAAAATGGCTAAAAACACATTGGTTGCCTGAAGTAATCAATGCACATATTCAAACAATCAAAAACTTTGATTCTGTCGCAAACAACCATGATATGTGGAATTTTTGTGAGTTTTTATTCGGAAGAGATTTCATCTTGAATTATTTGTCTTATATCAATAATTGTTTAAGAGCATTGATCAAACGACATGAAGCTATCACTGATTTTAACATTAAACTAAAAACCAGGAACAGTTAATTGCATACATCCTTCTGTTGCAAATTGAGGATTCATGATACAAATACATGCATAACGATATTGTAATATAGGATCAATTGCGTAATAAACAGAACCATATTTTGCTGTATTCAATGTACATACTCCTGTTTGATTGTTGATATAATCAAAAAACCCCACTTGAAGTGAATTAATTGAATTTGTAATCAGATAATCTTCTAAAAAAATGTTTGAATTAGGAGCTAATCTAATCTTACTATTAAACCAATTATTAGACCAAACAGTAGGTAATGTCTGATAATTTGGCTTTGGAAAGAATACATTTCCAAGTGTAATAGGTGTATTTAAAAACGTTTTTTGTGTTGTTGGTTCATTCATGTTAAATTGATGTTTAATCACCATATTAGGTGCTGTTGTAGATGATGTAGCAGGTGTGCATGTAAAACATGAATCATATGAATATTTGTTACCATAATCAAATAAAACAGCTGATGTATTTAATATTGTTTCATTTTTTTCTGACATATAAAATGCAGATAATGACAATGCTAATACAGTTAAAGACACAATGAAAAAGAAAAATGAAGTAATAGCAATTGTTTTTTCACCAACACTAAAGCTTCTAAATATCCTCCAAGGACTCACTTTTTGTGATGATTCCATTTGTAATTTTTTTTATTTTTTAAAAAAATAATATAAATTTTTGATAGTCACTTTAATCAAAAAATGTTCATATCTGCTAATTTTTTCTTACTCTTCTTATTCTTTTGTTTAGATTTTAATGACATTGACATATAAGGTTCAGAATAAGAAGATGATGGAACACTTGGGAATTGATCTTTCATTGATATTGTTTCTGCTGGATCATGATCTCCTGAATTTGAAGGTGGAGCATCAAATCCAAGAATTGTATCTGCAAAAGCAAATAAATCCTCATCTTCTTCATGTGCAGATAATGTGACATTAGAATGTGGATTTGACATAATTGTCTCCATTTCTGAAGAAAGAACCTCTTTATCACCAATATTGAGGATTTTATCTTCAACAGATTCAGGTGTGATATTAGAGAATAAATTGGCAAAATAAGCATCGGAATTATCAATTACACCAGCTGCATCTAATAAAGAATCACCTGTTGTAACATTTAATATTTGACCATCAACACCAACCATGATTTTGGCCAATGTATCCATTTTACCATCACATTGTTTGTACATCATGGTATATTTTCTCAGATTACGTACATCTTTTTTCAATTTAGCTTTTGCCATTTGAACTAAATATTCTTTTTGTTTTCTTTTCAATGTTTTTTCAGCCACTAGTAATTTAGCTCTTAACAATTCTAATTTTTTCTTGATTTCTTCTCTTTCTTGAGCTTTTTCACGTTCAATCCTCTCTTTTGCTAATTGAGGATTCATAAACTCAGAAAACATATTCTCAAACCAACTCATTTTTTTTGTAAAAAAATTATAATTATATTTATTAAATTTAATCCACAATTGGTGTGTTTTAATATATTCACATTTTTTTATTTTGTTTTAATTGGATTTAGCAATTGCAGATTCAACTTTAGCCATGTTGGTTCGATATCTGGCAAAAATATCATCAATCTCATCAGGTTTAGCTTTGATAACCATTTTTTTGGTTGATTGAATATATTTAACAATAGCATCATAACTCTTCCTTTTCTTTTGTTGGTCCATTGGAATGTTTTCAAAATCTTCTAATGCTTTCTTTTCATGAGCATTTAATAATGTTAAGAATTTGTCTCTTTTTGCATATTTTTGTTTGGCTTTTTTGTAATATTCACCCTCTTTTGATGTAGATTTACTCTTTTTCTTGGCCATTCCAGCATTTCTCATCTCCATCATTTCTTCAACATAATCATCCAAATCTTCATCTTTTGATATCACATTCATTGGTTGTTTATCACCTCCAACCTGAAGACGTGTAAATGGGACAGACACATCCAAAGCAGAACTAGAAGATGATTCATAATGGTCACCTACCTGAACACGTGTTAAAGGCACTGAAACATCCAATAAGTTGTCAGAAGATGAATGATATTGGTCACCAACCTTAACTCTTGTTAATGGAGCAGACACATCAAGAGCAGAACGCCGTTTATCACCATAAGAATGATGTTTTTGAGCAGATGGAGGTATCTTTCTACCACCAACATGAACACTTGTTAATGGAACAGAAACTCCAGCTGTTGGTCTTCCACCTTCTTGTAAACTGTTCGTTGTTGGATCAAAATAAGCACCATAATATTGACCATCTGAGTGATGTTTATGTCGTTGTTTATCAATAAAATCATCTAAATCTTTTTCAGATGAAATAGTAACTGATGATTTCATTTTTCCTTCGCTATGAACACTAGCCAATCGATCAAGATCAGTCTCATCTTCAATCATAATCTGCTTTTTAGATGATTTCTTTTTCTTTTTCTTTTTATCCTTTTTATCCTTTTTATCATCCTTTTTCTTTTTTCCTTCACCTGATATCTTTTGAACCCAATCAATATATGATTGAGAACTCTTAATAGGAACAATTTCAGATGATGGATTATATCTGATTTCTTCATTTGTTGATGTCTTTTCAGGTTCGGTATATTCAATCACACCAGCTGCAGCAACAACTTCTCCAGTAGCATTATCATACACAACAGCAGCATCAATCTTCAGTTCTGCACCTGTATCAATGTTTTCAGCATCAACATCAACTGTTTTGATTGTTGCTATATCATCAACGGAATATTCAGATGAAGTAGCACTGACAGCAATTGTTCCAGCAGGAGTTTCAACAACATCAGTCATTGTTTTCTTTTCTTCTAATTTAATATCATGTTTATGTGTTATAGGAGCTGGTTGTCTTCTTACAATCCTTCCTTTGGTTTTCTTAGGTCTCTGAGGTTCACCAAAATCATCACTCCAACCTGTAAAAAGATCCATTTTTTTATCGATTTAATTTTTTTTAAAAAAATATAATTTTATATCGTAAAAATTTGTTGATATTATTAATTATTTATTATTTTGTTTTTTGTTGAATAATTTTTTTAAATTTTTTTCAAATCAAATCTGCATTTGCGAATTGTTTAGGTAAAATTTTCTTTTTAACAACGGGATGGATTGATTTTTCAGGTTTCTTTTGGGTTTCTCTTTGTTTTTCAGCAACATTATATGCCAAAACATGCACCCAATGTGAATGTTTCCTATGATATTCAGAAGAATAATCATCATCTGATGATAATTCAATATCTTCTTCTTGATTATTATTACCTACCAAAGATAAAGAAACTGGATCGATATCATTCAAATTACTGATCACACGGAACACATTATTCTTTTCAATAAATCCAATATATCCAAATGGTGATTTATCATTTTTTGTCAAAATACTGTCTTCATCAACATCATATACCATAAACAATTGATATTGTTTAGGTTTAACAGATGGTTTAGACTTCATGGTTGAAAAACGTCTTACAATAGACATACATGTTGGATAAAGATATAATTGTTTCACTTCTTTGGTTGTTTTAACATCTGCTGGAGTTGAATATTCAAGATTCTTGTAAAGATCAGATTCAAAAGAAATATGATTTTTACCATTGCCAAAACACATAAATTCAATCATGCGACCATCTTGAGCAATTGCACCTTGTAAATCATAATCTTCATTCACAACAGGCACCTTTTTGTGGAATAAAGTAGGGAATAAAACATCCAAATATTTCTTACCATCAATCTTATTTCTGCGTAAAAAATCACCCAAAATGGTTTTTGTTTTCGCATTTAATTTAGCTGGAATAGTCTTTAATGTGTCAAATTTATGAATTTTAACACCCATATCTAAAATCATTTTTTCATATTCATCGATATTCACATTTGATGGTTCTGATGTCTTCTTTTCTGATGATTTTTCATGATGTTGATTCTTTTCTGGTTTCTCCAATAAAAGAGCTTTTCCAGACTTCATGCGATGGTTGAGTTCCATAACAAAGACACTCAAAGTCTTGAAACTAATCATCTTATTCATTGTATATGTTGGAATAAGTTTCAAAGCAACTGGATTATCAACATCAGATACATTGAAAAAGGCATAAATGATCAAATAAGGTGCGTTTTTACCAAAAACACCATCTGAATATCTCAAACAATAATCACTTGGAATAATCACATTACCTTGGGTTTTATCAAATACATGAGCAACATTTTCTTTGTAATTACGGAATGTATCCAATAAATCAGTAGCAACACGATCTGAACTACTACATGCAACTCCATTTGTTTGTTTTTTGGCCATTTTAATCATATTCTTCAAATTAATCTTTTCCAAAACCAATTTTTGTGTATCTTCTGGGATATTATATTTAGCAAATAATTTGTTTTTCATCTCTTTAACCACATTATTAGCAGCTTCAGTATATTCCAAAACATTAATCTTTTGAAGCAATCCTTGACCATTTGTGAACAATTCAATATGCTTATCATTATATTCACTCTTATTATCTCCAAGAGATGCAGGTCTAACACCCTTTTTCTTAGGACGTTGTTCTCCATCAGTTGATTCAGCAGCAGATGAGTTTGACTTTTGAGTATTATTTCGCTTTCGATGACGTTTTCCACTCCAAGGGTCATCTTTAACACCATTTTTTCTGGTTTTCTTACCATTTGAAGATGAAGGTTGAGATGATGATTGTTGAGCTTCAGAAATCATCTTGATAAAGTTAATGACAGTAGAAGGTAAATTATCATATAAATTTGCATGTTTACCCTTGATTTTGGTCATATCAGTCTTCATTTTTGAAACCAAAGCATTAATCTTGCTCGATGTATTTCTATCACGTATTTTCTTCTCTAAAATCGTTTGCAATTCAATAAAATTAGACACAACCTGATGTGTCTCATTCATAACATCTTCATATTCCTCATTTTTGACTGCAAGTTCCATTAAAGCTGATTTAAAACATGGTTTAACAGATATCATCATTGTTTTGAATGATTCATAATTATCAAAAATATACTTTGAAATGCTCATTTTAGATGATGATTTTGACATAATCAATGACATTGGTTTCAAAATCTCATGCATTTTATCGAAATTTGTAATGAGACCTGATCTTACCTTGTCATGAGATAATGCCTTTTCTTCATCAATTGAAAACAAATCAACAAATCTCTTTGATTCATTCTTAACCTCATTCATATAACTGCTCACAAGAGTAATAACATCAGTAAAAATACGTTTCAAGGTTTCATTTGTTTCTAAAGATTGATCATCATTATCAGATAATTGAAATTGATTACAACATTGAATCAGAATAAAAGTATTCTTTAACAATTCTGTAAAAAAATGCTTTTCATTGATCTTATGTTTAATCATATTAGATGAATTAACAACTCTTTGCATGATATGATAAATCTTAAATAACTCTTTAACTAATTGTTGTTTTTGCTTATCACATGGCACATGATGAATCCAATCTGGAGATTGAGCCACATCACTATCTAATGAAGCCATAAGATCATTCTTAATAATACCAACATCAACAAATTCTTCTACTAAATCTGACATTTTTCAATGAAATATTCACTTTTAACCCTTTGTTTTATATATCTACCAGATAACCTTTTTATAAGACTTTTTTCAATAAAAATCTTTATTTTTTAATAAATAATTATTTCAAAAAAATTTAAAAAATAAAGAAAAAAATTAAAAAAATAATAAAAATTTTGGATTTCAATACAATGTCTGCAGAACTAGATAAAAAGAAAAAAATCAATGAAGAGTCTTATAAGAATCTTTGCAGCAAAATTTTGAAAAAAGGTGAAACCATTACAGATGATCGAACAGGTGTTGGAACAATCATGTTATCTGGACAATTAATGAAATTTGATCTTAGAAACAACGTCGTACCTATTGTAACAATGAAGAAAACCTTATATGATAAGATCATTTTAGAGCTTTTGTTCTTTATTTCAGGTCAAACAGATACTAAACTATTAGAACAACAAGATGTAAAGTTTTGGATGGGTAATACATCACGAGAATTCCTTGATAAAAGAGGTTTAAATGATTATCCAGTTGGATGTTATGGTCCAACATATGGCTTCCAATGGAGACATTGTGGAGCTTCATTTCATCCTGAAAAAACAGAATATGAAGGTGAAGGTATTGATCAATTACA
>Ga0105240_10012579_pt1 | contig 11674 bp, 13 predicted proteins | sample KBSC54metaG_FD_80426 | JGI IMG/M metagenome (GOLD analysis project Ga0105240, IMG submission 80426) | Corn rhizosphere microbial communities from Kellogg Biological Station, Michigan, USA - KBS C5-4 metaG | ecosystem: Host-associated > Plants > Roots > Rhizosphere > Soil | place: Michigan, USA...
AAAGCTAACACAAGGTGCGGCGATATTGGGATTAATGGTAGTAGGTGCTATGCCTGCGACTTTGATGTCTATAAAAACTCCTTTATCTATCGGCGGATCATCTTCTGCCGTCACCGTGCAAAGTGTATTAGACCAGATCGTTCCGGCGATGATACCGCTCGGGTTGACCTTCCTGGTATACTACTTTGTGAAAAAGAATATAAAAACTACCTACCTGCTGCTGGGTCTATTAGCGCTTGGCTTTGTGGGCAGTATAATCCATCTTTTTGTATGATGATCAGCGGCATAGGCGTTTCTCCCGGAATAGCTATTGGCAAGGCCCGTGTGATCAAAAAGCAGGCGGTTGTGCTGACAGGCACCCTATTGCTGAACGACGACGAGATCACCATCGCCATAGAAAAGTTTGATAATGCCGTAGCTGTTTCGGTAACGGAAGTGGAAACAATGATGGCTAGTCATGATGCCTCGCAGGGAAGTGAAGGCATTGAAATTCTCGAAGCACACATCGAACTTTTAGGCGACCCGCAGATACGTGAAGATGTAGTGGAGAAGATCCAAACTGAGCGAAAGAATGTAAACGATGCAGTTATCGAAGTGATACAGGCGGCGGTAGAGATATTCAAAAGCATGGATGATGATTATATGAGCGCCCGCGCAGTTGATATAGAAGATATTGGTAATCGTATCATCAAAAATTTAAACCCGGTTAAAGAAGCTATCGATCAGATAGATGAGGCCGGTATCATCATTATTGCTGAAGACCTGGCGCCATCGGATACTATTTCGATGGATATTACCAAAGTTGCCGGTTTCGCAACGCAGATAGGAGGTAAAACATCCCATGCAGCAATCATTGCCAAATCAAGAGGAATTCCGGCAGTAGTGGGTTGTGGTGTTGATTTGAAATCAGTTCAGGATGGAGACAATCTTATTCTTGATGGACAAAGTGGCTCGATAATTATCAATCCAGATAAAGAAACCTTAAAGGATTATGAAACAAAGCGTGCTACATGGTTAAAGGAATTAAACTTGCTTAAGTCATTAAAAAATACACCGGCACAAACTATTGATGGAAAAGAAATACACCTGCTTGCCAACATAGCCGACTCAGCAGAAATGGAAAATGCACTGGAGTTTGGCGCGCAAGGATCAGGCTTGTTCCGCACCGAATTTCTTTTCCTGGGTCGCAATGATTTTCCATCAGAGGATGAACAATTTGAATTTTATAAAGCAGTCGCCCTAAAAGCCAAAGGCAAACCGGTCACTGTCCGTACGCTGGATATAGGTGGCGATAAGCAATTACCTTATTTCAATTTTCCTGAGGAGCAGAACCCTTTCCTGGGATACCGTGCTATTCGTTTATGCCTGGACAGGAAGGATATTTTCATTACCCAACTCAAGGCCATTTTACGTGCAAGCGCATTCGGCAAACTGAAGATCATGTTCCCGATGATCGCTACTGTGAATGAAATAAGGGCAGCAAAAGAGATATTGAAAGAAGCGATGCAGATGCTGACCGATCAGGGAATTTCATTTGACAAGGATATCAAAATCGGTATCATGATCGAGATACCGTCCGCGGCGGTCATTGCTGATCTGCTGGCCAAAGAGGTTGACTTTTTCAGTATTGGAACCAATGATCTCACCCAGTACACTTTGGCAGTCGACAGGATGAATGAGAAGATCAAAGATTTGTATGACCCGTTTGATCCGGGGGTATTACGCCTGATCGCCAACGTCATTGAACAAGGCCACAAAAACAATATCGAAGTGGGCATGTGCGGAGAGCTTGCTGGTGACCCAAAAGCAACGTTATTATTGCTGGGGATGGGATTGACAGAGTTTTCTATGAGCGCCTCATCCATACCGGTGATAAAAAGCAAGATCATTAAAACTAGTTTGACAGAAGCGAAAAAGATATATGAATATGTGAGGCAAATGGATAATTCAAAAGACATCACCAATTATTTGCAGAATAAAACCCAATGATATCAAGAGATTACATCATCACTTCAGCTGAAGGGATACATGCCCGCCCGGCAACGGCTTTGGTAAAGCTGACTAAGAATTACAAGTCAGTCATCAGCATCAAAAAAGGAGATAAAAGAGTAAAGCTAAACAGCCTGCTGAATATTCTCTCATTAGCTGCCAAAGGCGGCGAAACTATTTCTATTATTGCCGAAGGTGAGGACGAGACTGTAGCCATGGAAGCCATCGACCAATTTTTTAACGAACATCTGAAAGACCTATAAAATCAACCCAATGAAAATCACTATTTGTAAAGACGAACAGGAATTTAATATAACCGCGGCATGGCGCATCATTGCGCAAATGCTGGAGAAATCGAACGCTGTTATTGGCTTATCAACCGGGCAAACTACTATCGATATGCACCGCATCGTATCAGAGATATATCAGAAATATCCTTTTCACGTATCGAACATTACCCTGTTCAATGTGGATGAATTGACCAACCTGTCGCGCGATTATGCGGGCAGTTGCTATACGATGATTCTAAACCAGATCGCTGGTCCGATTGGTATTCCGGAAGAAAACTTCATCATGCCGCCAACACTTTCTGATGATTTTGAAGCCGAAGCCTTACTATTTGAAAAACGCCTTGCTGAACGCGGTGGCGCCGATCTGCAAATGCTGGGCTTAGGCAGTAATGGGCACATCGGCATCAACCAGCCGGGAACTCCCTTTGAAAGCGAAACCTGGGTGTCGCCCATGGACCCCGATTTTGAAGCCAGGGTACGCCGTGAAACACAGGTGCCTGATTCTGTTGATTTAGGCGGATTAACACGCGGTATCAAAAATATCATGCACACACGCAAAGTGATCCTGATCGCAAAAGGTAAGCATAAGGCGGAGATTGTCAAACAAGCTATCCTTGGCCCGGTAACTACGGATATACCTGCGTCAGTTGTTCAATTACACCCTAACTGCGAAATTTTACTGGACGCAGATGCAGGGGCTTTGATTGAGGAGAAAGCGAAGGAGAGAGGGTATAATTGGTAGCATTCCGACTTAGTTATTTGCATTTGAATACAAATAAGTCGAAATTATTGAACTGCAAATAATTAATACAGATAGTCCAAGTACAACCCACGTGCCTGTTTTATTTCTTTCATTTGGCCACTGATCAAACTCTTGTACATAATCTTCCCATCTGTCATTTCTTATGAATGCAAACCACTTAATGAGAATGATAATTATAAAGGGTATTGATTTAAAGGAAAAGAGTTGAATTGTGGAATGTTGTTTTAGTGCCACATCCCAATAATTATTAATAGAAAACAAAAACCACATTTCTAAAAACGTCAATAACATTATCGCCCGAAATTTATTTCCAGGCGCTCCTGATTTAAACATTTCCATGAGCTTGTATATTTTATAAAATATATAGTAGTAAATCTCAATTACACTCATGGTTATTGATTATGGTTGTCAATACGAGAAATAAACATAAAATATCTCAAATTTAATTAAGGATTTTCATTGTTCTTAGTCAATCCCCCACCCCATCCCCTTACCCGTCATATAAACAAAAGCTTCCGCCGCTTTTACGCCTAATTCCCTGCCGCGAAAGTCTTCCATGGCCGTATGCCCGCAGGCGTAAATGCCCGGTGGGTCCTGACTTTTGTGGCAATAAACGGCCTGGCGCTTCTGTTCTTGCGTGTCGGTAATATCCACATAATCTGTCGGGCGGAATATCATGGTTTGTTCGCCGGTGCACACCTCAAAAAAGTATAGCGGAAACTTCTTACCGGAGCGCACCCAAGTCTGAATCATCAGCAAGCTGGCGATCTGATGATCCTTATGACTATCAACCGGCCAATGGGTAAATGCCAAATCGGGCTTTTCATCAGCAATGATCTTTTGCACTTTCTGTAGCCAGGTATTATCCATTATCGTATCGCCGTCTATCTGCCCTACAAATACATACTTTGTTTTCAATATAGCACATGCATCAATGGCTTCCTGCTTACGGATGGTCGCGGCCTCGTCGTGGCTTTTGCCGTCTATTCCCGCCTCACCGGTAGTCAGATAAATAATGGTAACATCATGGCCTTTGGCAACCAGTTTGGCAAGCGTGCCGCCGCAGCCGCTTTCAGGATCGTCCGGATGCCCGCCAAAGCAAACAACCTTTTTCTTTGAGGCAGGTATTTCAGTGGAATTTGCGTGCAGTAATTGCGGTAAGGTAAGTAAACCCAACCCTGCGGCGGTAGTTTTTACAAAATCCCGGCGACTGTTCAGTGGTTTTTCCATGTCGTAAAATGAATAATTGAAAATACAGATATAACCTTATATTTATCCTTACCCATCGCCAAAAATCTATTTTATGAAATTTTTCTTCCTGTGCTTGTTGTTATTTCCACTGTTTGCTTTTTCTCAATCTAAGCAGTCTAAGAGCTATGATATATGCGTTTATGGCGCCACATCAGGCGGGATCATAGCTGCCCATACAGCTGCTCTGCAAGGCAAACGAGTTGTACTGATTGCTACGGGAAATCACGTTGGCGGACTATCGTCAGGTGGTTTGGGCTATACCGATATCGGCAACAAATATGTGGTGACAGGTCTCGCCTTAGACTTTTACAGGAAGATAGGCCAGCATTACGGCAAGCTGGAGCAATGGGTATTTGAACCGCATGTGGCTGAAAATATTTTCCTCGGTTACCTGAAAAATAAAAACATCACCGTGATCTATAATCACAGCCTGGTTAGCGTTAAGAAGAATAATGCAGCAATTACTTCGATAGGGCTTCACAAAACTTACAGCAAAACCCCTGCAACACTAAACATAAAAGCGAAGGTCTTTATTGATTGCTCGTACGAGGGCGACTTGATGGCAAGAGCAGGAGTATCCTACTTCGTTGGCCGGGAAGCTAACAGCAAATATGGAGAAACCTACAATGGCGTCGAAATGCGCGATAAACACCAGTTTGCAGATAATATCGATCCATATAAAACTCCCGGCGATCCTAAAAGCGGATTGCTTTGGGGAATCAGCAGCGATACCTTAAAACCAAACGGAACAGGTGATAAAAGAGTTCAGACTTACAACGTGCGGGTTTGCCTGACCAACAACCCCTCCAACCGGATTACCATAACCCGGCCTGCGGACTACGATTCTACTAGGTATGAGCTTTATTTCCGGATGATAAAAGATAAAAAGCCTACAGCACTTCCATTTGTGGTCAGCCAGATGCCCAACCACAAAACGGATATCAATAACAATGGCGCATTTTCAACGGATATGATCGGCGTAAATTATAAATATCCCGATGGAGATGAAGACACAAGGCGCAAGATCATCGAAATGCATAAAAACTATACACAGGGCCTGTTTTACTTTTTAGGGCATGATATGCGTGTTCCGGAAAATATACGCCAGTTGATGCTGCAATGGGGCTATCCGAAAGATGAGTATACTGATAACGGCCATTGGACACCACAGATATATGTACGCGAGGCAAGGCGTATGATTGGAGCCTACATAATGACGCAGGATAACTGCGAGGCTAAAAAGACGGTAAACGACGGCATAGGAATGGCCGCTTACACCATGGATTCGCATAATGCCGAACGCATTGTGGTAAACGGTATGGTGAAAAATGAAGGCGATGTGCAGATCGGTGGGTTTGGTCCTTACCCGGTATCTTATCGCGCAATTATCCCCAAACAAAATGAATGCACCAATTTGCTGGTACCAGTATGTCTGTCAGCAAGCCACATTGCGTACGGTTCGATTCGGATGGAGCCTGTGTTTATGGTACTGAGCCAAAGCGCTGCGCAGGCGGGAATCTATGCAATCGATCACCACACGTCTGTTCAGGATGTAAATGTGAGTGCAGTTAAAAAAGCGTTACTGAATAATCCTTTAGCTGATAGAAGTACATCGGATATCCTGATTGATGATAATGATAAATCACACGTCGCTATTCAGGGTAATTGGCTAACAGGTAAGAATGGCTACGGTCCAACAGTCTTAAACAGTGATACCAGCCAAGCCACACCTAAATCAGTAAAATATAGCCCTGAAATAAAGAAGGCTGGCAAATATGATGTGTATATCTATTCGTCATCTGATAATAAAAAGTCGTTCCAAATAAATGTTTTTGACGGTAATCAGGATAAGAAAATTACCATCGATCCGGCAATATTGCAGGTTGAAGGGCAGACTAGCGGAGAGTGGATAGCATTGGGTAAATATTCCCTTCAAATTGGTCGTTCGGCGTGGGTAAAGGTGTCAACCATCCATCCAACCGATGGAATTCAAGCCGATGCGGTATTATTTGTTCCTGAAAGGTAGATCAAGCTAAGGCAAAAGAATAAGCTACCCAGCGGTCATGATGCGCCAATGAAATGGGCACGGGAATTTCGGCATCATCTTTTAATATGATCGGGCAAGAATGCCTGTTTTTATCGATTTCCAATTCTGACTCCGGGAAAAAGGTATTCAGCATAGCCAAAGCAAAGGTCCGCACTGCTTTTGATTGATCATCAGCATCTGTTGAATCTATTTCTTTAATTCCCCACATCACCTTTTCGAAGCTGTTAGTGTGATTAACTACTGAAAAAATAAAGTCATCAGTGATGATCGTTCGGGAATAAAAGGTGTGAGGGGTGTAGTCAATTACACTCTCATAAACCGCTCCTTTATTAAAATCCCTGCCTTCAAAATGAGATACTCCTTCAGCAGCAGGTAGTTCAAGTTCAGTGAGCTTAATCTTAGAAGGAGAAAAGACCAACTCAGGATTGACCCGTTGCAGGTATTTAAAAACAGACTCTTTTACCGACCAGGCCAGCCAAATGAATTGCTCAAAAGCGAGTCTGTCCGAAAATTGCTCATCGTACAGAGCCTTTTCAGTTTCAGTAATGATCTTGCTGTAAAAGTTTTGCTGTTTGGTCCGGGCAACATTGATAGCCTTGAGCGCTACAATATCGTTGCCCGTGCTGATCATTTTATTTTTGATTGATTTTTTCGGTGATCACATCCAGGCAACTGCCCACGTTAGTCATTTTATCAGCCGAATCGTAATCAATTTCTATATCGTATTTAGCTTCTGCGTCAATAATAATGTCAACCAAATTGGCCGAATTAATTTTTAAATCTCTTATCAGGTCAGTCTGGTCGTTAATACCGGCCAGCATCTCCTTATTTATGGTATAAGGAGCAATTACCTTTTTAAGCTCATTTAAAGTCTCTTCTCTGGTCATTAATTGTTAAATTTTGAAAATATTAAGCAGGAATTAACGTCGCCAAACCCAAAATTCGCCTTCGCTACGATGTTAATTTCCTTTTTTATCATGCTAGTCGGCAAGCTGTCAAGGCTCACCATATTTATTATCTCCGGATTTGGATCCTCTAAGTTAATATTTGGATGCACAAACTGATGAAATATTTGCAATACGCATGCCACAGATTCTATAGACCCCGCCGCACTCAAACTGTGGCCTACCATTGATTTCAACGAGTTGGTTAGCGGGAAATCCTTGCCACTTCTGCCTAATACCTGGCTCCAATTCTGTATTTCCTGCCTGTCGGCCATAGTTGCTGTCAGGTGTCCGCTAATCAGGTCAATGTCGTTAGGATGTATCCCCGAATTACGTATAGATTCCTCAATACAACGGATCACACCTGTTGAATTGGCCGCCGTCATCGATCCTCCACCACGTTGCCCGCCCGAATTAGACGAACCGCCTAATACCTCGGCATAAATTCTGGCACCACGCTCTAACGCAAAATCAAGGTCTTCCAGTATAAGCGCTGCCGCACCAGATCCCGGAACGAACCCGCCTGCCGTTGCACTCATTGGTCGCGATGCCCTTTCAGGCTGATCGTTAAACTTGCGCGATAACACCCGCATTGAATCAAAAGTTCCGAAAACGTAAGGGTCAATATGCTCGGCGCTGCCCACTACCATGCGTTGTGCGTAGCCGTGCTTAATGTACTCGTAGCCCATCAATACCGCCTGCGTACCCGTAGCACAAGCCGACGAGTTGGTTACCACTTTGTTTCCCAAACCCAAACGGCCTGATATATAAGAAGTAACACCGCTATTCATGGTTTGTTCTACCACGCGCGAGCCTAATTTTTTCGACTCTTTATTGTCGACGCGTGTGATCACGTTTTTCATGGCCTGGGTGTCAGGCGTACTGTTCCCAAAAACGCAGCCGGTTTCCCAGCGCGGCTCTTCGGTATCGAAAGCCATACCCGAGTCGGTCCATGCATCCATAGCAGCAGTGATACCGTAGCCAATATTAGTGCCTTTAAGGCCGTAGAAAGTAACCTCGGAGATATAGTTTCGCAGGTTTTCCCACTCAAAAGCAGGCTGCCCCGCTACCTGGCAGCTCATATGGAGCTCCTCGTACAGCGGTATAAATTTTATCCCCGAAATTCCATGCTGAATAGCATTTAAAAAAGCTGGTATTCCTATTCCGTTAGGCGCCACAATGCCTAAGCCGGTTACCACAACGCGCCTGTTCATCTTTTAATATCCACCCTTTTTACAATGCCCGAAAACATTCCTTTTGCAATTAAATCATTAGAACTGTCCCACATCTCGACATAGCATTTTAGCTTGCCGAAGCGAAAATATTGTTTTTTTGAGACAACCGTCACCTTTTCGCCCGGTAAAACCATTTTATGGAACGAAATCTCAGTTGACGTAAATAAAGGAAAATTAGTCTCTCCACTATTTGAATTCGCCTCTTTTGATAACAAAAATATACCCAACACCACCAAACCTATCTGCGCCATTATTTCGGTGATGATCACCCCCGGTGTAACCGGGTTACCTACAAAATGATCCTCATAAAAAAAGGAATCAGGCCGCAAAGTATAGCCGCCGGTTACCCCGTCCTCATCCAGCGCAGTGATATGATCCACAAAGCGGAAGGATGATTTATAAGGTAGCCGGTCGAGTATATCTTTATACATATTTTTTATAATGTGCAGATGTGCAAATATGCCGATGTGCAGATGAATTTTTATAATGTGCAGATATGCAAATGTGCGAATGTGCAGATGAAAAAATCATAATAGTTAGATTATGAAAATAGAAAAAGTAAATTCCTCATATTATAAAATTAATAAATCAATTTGCACATCTGCACATCTGCATATCCACTTCATTTGCACATCCACGCATTCGCACATCTGTTAACGACAGTGTTCACCTCCGTCCACATGAATTAATGCACCATTTATCCAAAAGGCATCATCACTGCACAATAACGAGATTACTTTTGCTACATCTTCCGGTTGGGTTATTCTGCCCATCGGGTTGCGGCTTTTACCTATCTCTAATAATTTTTCGCTCCCGGGTATCATTTTCAATGATGACGTAGCTGTAATACCAGCCTGTATCAAATTTGTTTTTAATCCGAAGTGCGCAAATTCCACAGCCATATATTTAGCCAAACTTTCCAGCGATGCTTTGGCTATTGATACAGCTGCATAACCATCCCAATGTTTGTGGGCGCCTTCGCTGGTGAGGCCGATAACACGGGCATCGTGATGAAAAAGCTCCGCATCGAGTATGGCCCTTGTCCAATCTAATAAACTGTTTGACATGGCATAACTGGTAAACTGAATATCTTCTGTAGAAAGCTCATCATTGGTATCTTTCACACCTGCCAAAGGCTTAAGGTTTCCACGCGCTATGGAATGCAATAACAGTTTTACTTTATGTTTTGGGGTTTTGCTTTCTGCCTTAAATCTTTCAAGAAAAGTCTCCCGCCCCTCCGTATTTAAGGCATTAATATTATAAGGCAGAATGGTGATATTATTTTCAGAAGCGATCTTTTGGAATTTTTCCGACAGAGCTTTTTCGCCAATTGAGGTCTCACGGTAAAGCACCGCGATGTTCATTCCCTTCTGCGCCAATTTTTCGACAGTTGCGAAACCAAACCCACTCGATCCTCCTAAAATAATGGCCCATAAACCGGACAATGGCGCGTTATTACTCACTTCAGAATTTTTAAACTTTTATATGCTTAGCTTGTCTTAACAGGGGACTTAATCAGCTATAAACTCGTTGCTTCTAAAAATGCAGCCTCAAAGTAAGCAAAAGTTAATTAGTTTTTAAGCATAATGTTGCAATATAAGCCACTTTTTGCGGTTAATATTGAGTTTATAAGTGTTAGTATAACATCTAATAAGGTTGCCCCGCCATATATTATTTATTATGTTTGGTATTGCTTAATATATGAATATAAGATCGAAGTTAGGATTCATAAGTATTCTTTTACTGTTCGTCACATCGGTAACAGTAACTGCACATCCGCAGAAATTTGAGAAGGCCGAGTTTTATGAAGTGATGAAATCGGGTACGTTGGAGACTATTACCAATGAATTGGAGACGGTTAAATCTGCACCCGAAAAGGAGCGTGAGGGATATGAAGGGGCACTGTTAATGAAAAAGGCAGGGTTATTGAAAAAAGCCAAAGAGAGGCTTGCTGCTTTTAAGCAAGGGCGTATAAAACTGGAAACCGCATTATTAGCCGATCCTGAAAATACAGAGTTCCACTTTTTGCGGCTTGCAATTGAAGAGCATGCACCGAAGATCGTAAAATATCATTCAGATATCGAAAAGGATAAGGCTGTTATTATCAAGAATTTCAAGAGCCTATCCCCGGTAGTGCGCCATGCAATTTTAGACTACTGCGAAAATTCAAAAGTGTTGCACAAGGAAGATTTCTAACTTTGCCGCAGAATGGATAAAAAAGTATTGGCTATTTATTATACGCAGTCGGGACAAATGGGCGATATCATTAGTTCATTTACCGGGCCGATAGCCGAAGCAGGCGCAATAGTAGAGAGGGTTCAGGTAAAGCCTGTTACTGAATATAAATTTCCGTGGAAGGGCAATCACTTTTTTTCCGTAATGCCTGATTGTGTTTTAAGTGTGCCGACTGCTTTGCAGCCATTCGAATTAAAGGAAAAGAAGTACGATCTGGTGATATTAGGCTATCAGCCCTGGTTTTTATCGCCGAGCATACCTTCGAATTCTATAGTCAACAGTCCGGAATTTAAGGCGGTGTTAAAAAATACACCTGTGATCACAATAAGCGCGGGGCGCAATATGTGGCTGAATGCTTTTGTAAGGATACGTAAATCGCTGAAAGATGCCGGGGGTAAATTGGTGGGGAATATTGCTTTGGTTGATAAACATCTGAATCCAATAAGCTTTATCACGATATTTTACTGGATGCTTAGTGGCAAGAAGGAACGTTACCTGAATATTTTCCCGAAACCCGGTGTGTCTGATGAGGATATAAAAAATACGGCGGTATTTGGAGAGATCATCGCAACGCATTTAAAGACAGGTGATTGGAATGACCTGCAACAAGAACTTTTGGACAAAAAAGCTGTTGTGGTAAAATACCCGCTGATGTTTATTGAAGGGAAGGCAAAATTTATCTTTGCGGCCTGGGCCAAATTTATTGCCAAGCGGAAAAATAAGGCACCATGGATATCGGCGTTCAAATATTATCTTTTTGTTGCGCTGTTTTTAGGTGCGCCTGTTCTTCTTATTTTAGATGCGATATTCATCAGGCCATTTTCAGTTAAACGAATAAAAACCAAGAAACAAAACTATTTACAAGTAATATAAAATATGTCTAACCAGGTTTATATAAACGCAACTTCTGCATATTTCCC
>Ga0105240_10012581_pt1 | contig 11674 bp, 8 predicted proteins | sample KBSC54metaG_FD_80426 | JGI IMG/M metagenome (GOLD analysis project Ga0105240, IMG submission 80426) | Corn rhizosphere microbial communities from Kellogg Biological Station, Michigan, USA - KBS C5-4 metaG | ecosystem: Host-associated > Plants > Roots > Rhizosphere > Soil | place: Michigan, USA...
AAGACCTGGTCGCACAGCGGGAAGATGCTGTCGAACCAGGCGCGGAACACCCGCACCAGGCCGCGGTCGCACCATTCCGGGCGCCGGATCGGGATCAGGTCATAGACCAGCAGCCCGAATTTGAGGCCGCGGGCGCGCTGGGGCCGGATCAGCTGCGCATAATCGGGATGCGACCAGGGCGAGCCCAGGGCGAGCAATATGTCTCCCGGCGCTGAATCGCGCTCGAAAGCGTCGCGGCAGGGTGGGACGGGCGGTGGCTCGACCACCGGCTCCGGCTTGGGCTCGACCGCGCCGGGCTTCCGGAACGGCCGCATCAGCCGGATGAAAATCCCCCGCGCCAGCGCGTCGATCAGGCCGCCCCAGGCATGCAGCGCAGTGGTCTGGGTCAGCATGACCTCGATCACATGAGCCCGCAGCGACGGCGGCAGGCGATGCACCAGCGTGCGCATGAACTGGCGCGCTGGCGCATGCGGCAGGATCGCCCCCGGCAGCACGATCTGCGGCGGCTCGGGCGCGGTTTCCGTCAGGCCGGTAAACAGGGCGAGGACATCCGCCCAGGGAACGACATGGAACGTCTGGCGCGACGTGTCGTGCCGCACGAAGCGGACGAATTCATAGGCGCCGGGCCGTGTCTGCAGCGCGGTGAAAATCTCGAAGGCAAGCCGCTGAATTCCGCTCGGCCGCGGGTTGGCGCGTGCGTATTCGAACAAGTCCTCGACATCGATCCAAAGCTTCGCAGGCACGCGTCAACTCGTCTTCAAACTGGCGCCGCTATGCAGGAACTCGCGCGCGACAGAAACCATGAGCCTACAATGTTCCCGGAAAGCGACACAATTCCGCAAGAACTCCCTGCATGTCATTCAACCGCCAATGGAAGGCGTAGGATAGACCAGTCTTTAACGACATTTTAGGGCGAATGTAAGACGGACCTTCGGCGGGGCCATAGAGAGAGCAGCAGCACAACCAGGAATACGGTGCTCATCGACAAACCGGCGATGAATGTCGATGAAACGAAGGTGATGTCCAGCCGGTGGCGCCCCGGCGGGATAGCGACCGCCTTGCCGAGCAGCTGCGCGCTGAAGAGCGGCGCCCGCTTTCCGTCCAGGGTCGCGCGCCAGCCGGGATAGTTGGCGTCGGCGACGAAGAACCAGGCCGGTCGGTCGGCGGTGACGTCGATGCGATATTCGGTCGATTTCGCCTTCAGAATATCGAAATGCCCGGGCGGATCGTCGCCCGCCGCGGGATCGTCGGCCGGTTCGGCCTGCGGCTTCTCCGGCGGGTTTTCGATCACCAGCGCCGGCGACCGGAGCGCCGCGATCGTATCGAGCGCCGCATCGGGCGAGGCGACCGACACATGGCGCCCGTAAAGCTGGAAACGCGGCCGGGCGGCAGCGTTCTCCATAAAATAGATACCGAGCCTGGGATCGCCCCATAACAGCGACGATCCAGGCATGTTCGCCGGCCGATCGACCGCGACGAAGCGTACAGCGAGCAAATCCATAAGCCGGACGCCGGGGGGCCGATCGACCTTTCCCGTCACCTCGTCGCGGATCCGGTTCTCAGCGGCGACCTGCCGGCGCATCGGCAGCGCCAGGGCGCCGGTGATCGAGCGCAGGCCCCACATCGTGTTGGTCATGGCGCAGTTGGCTTCGATCATCCTGCGCGCGAGGTCTTCCTCGCCGGGGTCGCGCGAATCGACGAAACCGTAGACGCCGCCCAAAGAGACATCGAACAGCTTGTCGTCGCGCCCCGGCGTCGCCAGGATCGCCGATGCGGACGCCGGCTGGGCAAGCACGGCGCGGTCATAGAAATGGAACAGGTGCAGCCGCAGGTTCATGCATTCGGCAATCAGCAGGGCGAGCATCAGGCAGGGGACGAACCGCGCCCGGCCGGCGAACACGAGGACGCATCCGCCCAGCAGCGCCGCCAACGGTATCCCGTAATTCGTCCATCTGAGATCGGGTACGCGGACGAGGATGAAGGAAACCGCCACAAAGGCGGCGATGAGCAGACAAGCCGCCAGGCGCGGCCAGGCTGCCCGTAACGCCTGCCGCGACACCGTGGGCAGGTGCCCGAGGCGGTCGATGGCGGCCGCGGCCAGAACGGCGAAGCCGATGACCGCGATATCGATATAGAGGTGGACCGTCCTGAAATAGCGCAGCCCCGGCAGCAGGCCGTGATGATAGACGAACCGGAACAACGGCGACGCCTCCTCGATTCCGAGCTGCAGCAGGACCAAGGCGGCCACCATATGGCCCTTGATCCGTGCCGGCGTCGGCAGCGCCAGCGACAGCGCGGCCAGCAGCATGACCAGGAGGCTTCCCGATCCCGGAAAATAATCGTGTCCGTCGGGCACGCGCGGCCACGTGTAGAGCAGGCCGCGAAGATAGTCCGTGAGCGGCACCCGGACCATCATGCCGATCCCGGCGCTGCGGCGTGAAAGGCCGGTCAGCTCCATGAGCGGCAGCCATTGCACCGCGCTCAAGCCTACGCAGACCAGCACCGCCAGCGCCCCCATGGCGAGACGCGGCCGCCATTCCGCGATCCAGCTCCGCCTTGCATCCGCATCGAACGGCACGGCCAGCAGCCTCACCGCCATATAGACGGCCGCGCCGTGGAAGGCCTGCGGATAGCCTGACAGGATGATCAGCGCGACGGCCGCGCCGAGCAGGACCGATTGCCGGACCGCCGGGCGTTCGAGCCATGCCTCCAACGCCCAGAACGCCCAGGGCACCCATGTCAGCGCGCCCTGGATGGTCAGGTTCTGCGATGACCCGATCCAGATCGGGGAGAATACGACCGCCAGCGATGCGAAGGCCGAAGCCATCATGCCGAAGCCGAGGCGCCGGCACAGGCCGATCATTCCAGCGCCGGTCAGCAGCATCATCAGCCAATGGCCGGCATTCATCGCCGCGATGACGCCGGTCAGCGGCGCCACGATCCAGGCGATGAAAATGCTGAGCGGGCTGGCGAACGCCCCCTGGCCTTCGGCGAAGATCGGATGGCCGCCATAGACGCCGTCGGCCCACAGAAGCTGTCCCAGATGGCGAAAACTTCTGGCCTGCATCGACAGCATCGACAGGCCGTCGGTGATCGAATCGCCATGGATGATCGTCTTGCCGTCGAACAGGGCCGGCTTCCAGAAGATGGTCGCCAGAACCAGGATCGGGACGAAAGCAAGCGCCCAGGAGCGAAGCGTAGTCACCTAGTCCGAGAAGGCGTACCGGATGATGGCGTAGAGCGCCCGAAACGCATCCTTGAGACCGATCTTCTTACCTTCCTCGTAAGTGCGGCCGTAATAGGAGATGCCGACCTCATAGAAGACGGCCTTCTTCTTCGCCAGCTTGGCCGTGATCTCCGGCTCGAAGCCGAACCGGTCCTCGCGGATGGTGACCGATTGGATCAGCTCGCGGCGAAAGACCTTATAGCAGGTCTCCATGTCGGTGAGGTTGATATTGGTCAGCGCATTGGAGGCGAGCGTCAGGATGCGGTTGGCGATCATGTGCCAGAAATAGACCACGCGATGCGCCTTGCCGCCGGCGAAGCGCGAGCCGTAGACCACGTCCGCGCCATGATACAGGATCGGGTCGAGCAGCCCGGGATATTCCTTGGGGTCGTACTCCAGATCGGCGTCCTGGATCAGCACGATATCGCCGGTGGCGCCGGCGAAACCGGTGCGCAGCGCCGCGCCCTTGCCCTGATTCACGTCGTGATACAGCACCTTGTCGACCAGGTGCGAGAGCTCGTTCTTCAGCAGCTCACGCGTCCCGTCGGTCGAACAATCGTCGACGATGATGATTTCCTTCTGCGCGACGGCCGACGCGCGGACGAGATCGATGATCTTCGCGATCGTATGGCGTTCGTTGTAGCAGGGGATGACGACGGAAAGCCGGAAGTTGTTTGGGTCGATCATTTTATGAGTGGGTTTCTGCCTGGATGCAGCCTGTACATGGATCGGCGCCGGCACGCCATACCGATCTCGCTATGCCGGCCAGCCGGGCTCGACAACCTCAGCTTCAAGGCGGGGCGCGAGGCCGACCCGATCCTTGGGTGTCCGCGAATGGTGGCTGAACCCGAGTCTTGTGCCGAGGTCGTTCCTGATCCGCGCCCAATGGTCGCCGAGCCGCAGCGGTTCCTCCGGCAATTCCGGTCCGCGCATCGCGTAATAAGCCTGGGCAAGCGGCTCCATACTGTCGTCGCCGAACGGGATATAGTCGATCGCGCCCGGCGGCTGGTCCTCGGGCAGGTACATATTGGCGAAGAAGCGGCCATAGCCGTAGCGGGCGCGGTCATAGCGGCGAAGCTTGGCGACGCGCTGGCCGCGGCCGCGGATCACCCATTCGAAATGCACCAGATAGGCGTCGAGCGGCAGCCGCAGATAGCGGTCGATCAGGAAGCCGTCCGAATGCATGTGGGAGATGAAGGTCACATCCCTGGGCCGGAACAGCCGCCAATGATGGTCGGCGCCGTTGATGCCGAGGCGATCGCGCCAGAATTCCGAATGGCCGTAACTGAGCGGCTTGCCCGGCTCGTACCAGGCCCAGCGGCGCGAAATCGCCGCCGACTGCGCCGGCGTATCCGCGGGCGGCGGCGTCCTGAGCCGCGCCAGCAGAGCGTCGGACGGCATTTCGTCGTCATGGATGAACAGCGCCCAGGATGTCTCGACCACCTCGCGGGTCATGGCGACCACGCCTTCGGTGAAGACGAAGCCGGGCATGTCGACGACCCTGGCCCCGTGGCGCTGGGCCACCGCCTTGGTGTCGTCCCTGGTGCGCGTGTCGACCAGCAAGATCGGGACGATGCCGCGCGCCCGATAATGCTCCAGCACCGCGCCGATCCAGCCGGCGCTGTCGCGGGTCGGGATGACGACCGTGTACCAGGGCGCCATCACCCGGCCCCCCGTCATATCCCCCTCTGCGCGATACGCTGGGCGATGCGCGCGCCGCGCCGGCGCAGCGGCACCTCGACGAAACGATAGTTGAGCTCGGTCAGCACCAGCAGCAGCCCGAAACCGGTCGCCGCGAGCCGCAGTGCGAAGCGATGGTCGAAGACCGTGCCGGGCGGCTCGATCCGGAACCAGATCTCGCGGGCCAGGAAAAAGGCCGGGATATGGATCAGATACAGCGCATAGGACCGGCTGCCGACCCACAGCATGAATTGCTTCACCAGTCCCGGCGGCATCAGATAGTCCTGGTCATAGGAGGCCAGGAAGACCAGCACCGCCGAGATCAGCGCCACCAGCCCGATGGTGAAGGACACGATGGTGAGCCCCGGCCCCCCGACCCCGGCGAGGCTGACGGTGAAGAGGGCGAGCAGCGCAAGGCCTGCCAACGGCCGGCCCTTGAGGCCGGTGGGCTCGAACAGGCGGTAGGTCGGGCTGCGGCTCCAGATCGCCAGCAGAACGCCCATCATCAGTGCGTCACTGCGCAGCATGTTGAGCAGCAGGCCCAGGTCGGGCAGGTGCGGACCGACCCGAACGATGAAGAACTGGGCCAGAATCCCAACCGCCAGCACCCAGGGCAGGCGGCGGCCGGCGAAAAACACGGCGATGGGCAGCAATATGTAGAACTGCTCCTCCAGCGACAGGCTCCAATAGGGGAAGGCGGCGCCCGGCTCGGCATGGCCGTAGATGATGGCGATCCGGAAGTTGGCCACATCCAGCAGCGCCGCGATCACGCCCTCGAAATTGGCGCGAAAGCTCCAGAATACGCCCGATCGGTTGAAGAAAGCCGCCGACACCAGGATGACGGCAAGCCACAGCCAGGCGGAGGGCAGCAACCGCCAGACCCGCCGGACCCAGAAGGAAAAGGTCGCATTGAAGAACCCGGCCGTGCCGTTCGCCATCTCGAGCATGGGCAGCAGGCTGCGGGTGATGACGAAGCCCGAGATGGCGAAGAACAGGTCAACCCCGGTCCAGAAGCCGAAATAGAAATAGAGCCGGGTCTCGGGACCCCAGATCCAGGGGAACAGGTTGATCCGGGTATGCTCGATCAGCACGAAGATTACCGCGATGCCGCGCAGCAGCTCGATATCGGCGATCTTGCCGTGCCGTTCGATCGGTCCGTGGCTTTCGGTCAGGCCGTGGTGTTCGGTCTGGGCCGCCGTCATCATGGCGGCCTCGGCAGGTTGAGGAATTCGCGCAGCCGCGCCTCGACCAGGTCCTGTGCGCAATGGGCCTTAAGGTCCCGATTGGCCGCAGCCGACATATCGGCATAGCGGCGGGGGGCAGTCTTGGCGACCTGGTAGCTGTCGCGATAGGCCCGCATCAGCGAGGAGAAATCGATGCGGTGCCGCCGGGTGCGATAGGCCTGACGGGGATCGTGCGGCCAGCACCAGGGCTCAAGGCTCGACTCGACCGGGAAGCTGTTCTCGTCGCTCAGATAGTCGACCAGCGCTGTGTTGCGCGGCCCGATCGCCGGCTTACCCGCCGACATGAACTCCATCAGCGGGATGCACTGCCCCTCGCCGGCCGAGGCGTTGAGCGCGATGCTGGTCGCGTCGACCAGGCGCTCGTAATCGGCATCTTCGAGATAGCCGAGGATCATGACGATCCGGCATTTGAACGGCGCCAGGCGATAGATCGTCTCGAGCTGATGTTCGAAGGCGAGATCGCGATCGTGATGCGTAAACTTGAAGATCAGGGTCGCATCCGCCTGCTCGCGCAGCGCCAGCACGAAACCGCAGAGCATGTCGTGCCAGTTCTTGCGCCCGTCCCGCGGATTGAACACGGTGGTGTAGACGACCCCCTCCAGGTGAAGGCGGGTCGCCTCCTCCGCATCAGGCAGGCAGCGCAGCGCCGGGTCGAAATCCGGCGCTGCGGTATCGACCACAGTGCCCTTGACGACGATGTCCACCCCCGGACAGACCGGGCGCGGCGGGAATTTACGATAGAGCGCATCGAACCTGTCCCAGACCGGGGCCGGGATCGAGACGATCGGGAAATCCTCGCCCATCGTCGCCTTCACCGTTTGGACGGTGAAGTTGGAGTGGGTGATCGCATGGCCCAGGCGGCCGAAGGTCGTGCGCCAGTCGTTGCGTTCATCCCCGTCCCACACATCGCTGGGCAGCGTATCGAACTCCCAGGCGAAGATCGGATAGGTCGGGCATTCCAGGTCGATCACCGTCTGGTGCGGCGGGGCGAAGGACAGGAAGATGCAGTCCTGGCCATAAGCCCGGGCGTTGCGGCGGATAGCATCGACCTCGTTCGCCGGATCGCCGACCGCGACGACCAGCCCGATCCGCTCCAGCACCGGACGGAATTCCTTCAGCACGAAATAATAGCTGTATTCGGACTCGCCCAGCCGCTCGGGCAGCGCCCCCTTATAGGTTTCCGAATAGATGACGATGATCATGTCGCTTCCGGCTCCGGCAAGCGCGCCGGCTGCTGCGGGGGAACCGGCGCCGAAACGGCCGGGCGCACGGCGGCCACCTGCTCCATGACATGGCGCAGCCGCTCCCGCACCGCGTCGTCGGAGCAATAGTCGCGCATGATCCTTTCGGCGTTCGCCCCCATCGCGGCATAGCGTTCCGGCGCCTGCTTGGCGACGCGGTGGCTTTCCGCGAAAGCCGCCGCCAGCGTGTCCCATTTCAGCCGCTCGCGCATGGTCGTGTAGAGGAAGCGGGGGTCATTGGGCCACACGTTATGCTCGGGCGTGGTCTCCAGCACGAAAGCGGCGCTGGGGTCGATATAGTCGGCCATCGCGGTATGGCAGGGCGCGATGACCGGCTTGCCGACCGACATGAACTCCATCAACGGCATGCACAGCCCTTCGGCATTCGAGGCGTTGACGTAAAAGCTGGTTGCCCCCATAAGCCCGGCATAATCGGCATCCTCGAGAAACCCGTCCATCGTCACGACGCGGCACTTGAACGGCGCCGAGCGTGCCAGGATCAGGAACAGGTCGCGGCGATAGGATTGCGGATCGCCCTTAACCATCTTGAGCACCAGGGTCGCGTCCGGAACGTCGCGGAAGGCCCAGCAGAAGGCGGTCAGCATGTCGTGCCAGTTCTTACGCCCGTCGGTGGGATTCAGCATGGACGTATAGACCACGCCACCCAGGGACACGCGCACTTCCGGCGCAGGCGGCCCGATAGGTGATGCCATGGTCGGCGGCTGCGGGGGCGGCGCCGGCAGGGGTACAGGTTCAGGGATGGGTGGCGCCGAAACCGGCGGTGCCGGCGGCCGCCATCCTGTCAGGCGGCGATAGACCGCCTCGCCCAGCCCGCCGATGCGCCCGATGAGGCGGGCGAGCCCGCGCGGCAGAAGGTCCCGCACGGCTTCGCGGTACCATTCCAGCAGATGGCGTTTCGTGACGGCCAGGCGAAAGCGCAGGGTCCTGCGATAGGCGGCGACCCGCGCTGCTTCCTCCTGGCGAAGTCGCTCCTCCTCCGCTTCACGCAGCGCCGCGGCTTCTTCCGCCGCGCGGGCCGTAGCCTGCTCTTCACGTTCGCGCGCAGCCCGCGCCTCTTCCCGCTCCCGCGCTGCCAACGCGATCTCCCATGCGCTCGGCCGGATGGGAGGCGGCGGGAAGACCGGCCCCAACACCTGCTCAGGCGAAAGCTCGAAATCCCGGCTGTCGAAGACAGCGCCCCGGATCGCGATCTCGCGATCCGGTATCAGGGGGCCTGACGCGGGAACGGGAAGCCTGCGGATACGGTCATAGACCGGCGAGGCGACGGCGAAGATCGGGAAGTCTCCGCCCATCGCCTGTTTCACCACTTGGGCGGTGTGGTTCGACAGCGAGATCGCGAAGCCGAGCCGGCCGAAAACATAGCGCCAGTCCTCGCGCGGCTCTTCCGGGTTCCAGCCGCCATCCGGGATCGTGCTGAACTCCCACGCGACCACGACGATGGTCGGGCATTTGAGCCCAAGCACGACCGCGTTGGGCGGAGAGAAGGAGACGAAGACACAGTCCTCGCCCCGGGCCGCCGAGGCCTCGAAGATCGGATCGACCTCCGCTGCCGGATCACGCACCAGCTCAACCGGCCCCAGCTGCTCCAGGACCGGCTGGAAGGCCTTTAATACGAAGTAATAGCTATATTCGGGCTTGCCTAAACTGTTGCGAATAGACGCCGCGTCGATATCGGAGTGGAGAATAAACTTCATGGGTCTGCGGGCGTTCTTCTCCGGGCGCGCGACGATAGACGCCCACCCCGAAGCGATCAAGCAAACCGTCGCTGGCTTATGCGTGACCGGAATAGACGGCAAGCACCTCGTCCACCGGGCCGATCATCCTCAGCCGTCCTTCCTCCATCAGCGCGGCCTTGTTGCACAGCCGGCGCAGCAGCTCCAAGTTGTGCGAGGCGAGAATGAGGATTCGTGTCCGGTCGAGCAACCCGTTGAGCCGCGCCGTGGCCTTGTCGATGAAGGCGGCGTCGCCGGCGCCGACCAGCTCGTCCATGATCAGGATTTCCGGCGTCACTGCGGTCGAGATCGCGAAGGCCAGGCGCACCATCATGCCGGTCGAATAGGTCCGCATCGGCAGCTTGAGGAAATTGCCGAGTTCGGTGAAATCCTCGATCTCGGCGATGTTCGCCTGCGCCTGCTTGACCGAAAGGCCAAGGAAAACGCTGCGCAACAGGATATTCTCATATCCGGTCGCCTCGGCGTCCATGCCCATCATCATGTCGGTCAAGGATGAGACCCTGCCGACGATCACCGCCCGGCCGATCGGCGGTTCATAGACACCGGAGAGAACGCGCAACAAGGTCGACTTGCCGGCGCCGTTATGGCCGATCAAGCCCAGCCGGTCCCCGTCATTCAGCGTCAAGCTGACGTCGCGGAGCGCCATGACCGAGACATGATTGTCGTCGATCGCCTCGATGTGGCCGCCGACGGTCCGGCGGATCAACTCTGATTTCAGCGACCGTTTCTTGGCATTGTAGATCGGAAAATCGACCGTGACCCGATCAAGCTGGATAGAGGCCATGTCGTCAGAGCCAATAGATGATGCGCGCCCGGAAGCGCGAGAAGAAGACCGTGGTGACGGCGAATCCGGCGACCGTGATGACACCGGCAACCTCCCAGGAAAGCAGCAGCGGCATCTGACCCAGCAGCGGGTCGCGCACAATGCTGAGAAAGGCCTGGAAGGGGTTGAGCTCGGCCAGATGGCGATATCTGGGCGGCAGCTGGGTCCGCTGCCACATGACCGGCGTCAGGAAATAGGCGATCTGCATCACGCTGGCCATGGTCTGCGGCATATCGCGGAAACGGGCGCAGATCGTTCCCAGGAACAGGCCGATCCAGATGCCGTTCAGCAGGAACAGCACGAGCCCCGCCAGAGCCAGGAGCCAAGTCCAGCTCGGCGATATGCCGAAGATAATGAAGAGCGGCGGAACGATGATGAGGTTATGCAGAAAGGTCACGACATTTCGGACCAGCATGCGGTGGACGAAGACCGATTTCGGCATCGGCACCTGCCGCAGGAACCCCTCCGATGCGATGAAGACCGAGCAGGCATCGAGCACGATGCCGGACAGCAGCCCCCAGACGACGAAGCTGGTGCCGAGATAGGGCAGATATTGCTCGAGCGGCTGATGCAGCAAATAGGCGTAAAGCAGCCCCAGCGAGACGATGGTCGTCGCCATCGCCAGTGTGATCCAGAACTGGCCCAAACGCGACCGCCGATAGCGCTGGCGGATGTCGTTCATCCCCAAGAGCAGCCAGACCCGCCAATCGAGCAGGCCGACGCTGACATCGACCCAGGCCGCCCGCAGATGCTGCGCCATCGTCGGGGGCTTCGGCATGGGACCGCGGTCCAGGCTGGCCGAGAGGCCGATATCGAGTTCTGTCATTTACATCCTGATCGCGGAATGAACCGCACCATAAAGCGGGTTGCTGCCAGAAAGAACCGGGCTTTGCAATCGCCGTGGATTTGCGAGAAACGTCGGTCGGGGCAAAATCGTGCGCCGGCCCCACGATGCGCAGGCCGTGAAAGGATGATCTGGCATGATCGGTATCGGCAAGAATGACTGACCCGCTCCTGTCGCCGGACGAGCCGCCGGCATGCCTCGTGCTGGGCGAACCCAACGGATCGCCGTTCCTGCTGGTCTGCGACCATGCCGGCAACCGCATCCCGCGCCGTCTGGGCACGCTGGGCGTATCAGACAGCGAGCGGCAGCGCCACATCGCCTTGGATATCGGCGCGGCCGAAGTCACCCGGCGGATGGCGGAGCGGCTCGGCGCCCTCGCCATACTGCAGAGCTATTCCCGGCTGGTGATCGACTGCAACCGCGACCCCGGCGTGCCGACCTCGATCGCCACGATCAGCGAGGACACGCGGGTGCCGGGCAATGAAAATCTTTCCCAGGCCGAGCGCGAGCAGCGGATCGCCGAAATCTACCGCCCCTATCACGACCGGATCGCGGCGGAGCTGGACCGCAGGCAGGCGGCGCGCATCCCGACCCTGCTGGTCGCGATCCACAGCTTCACCCCGGTCTATCGCGGGGTGGCGCGGCCCTGGCACGCCGGCATGCTCTATAATCGGGACAACCGGCTGGCCGTGCTGATGATGACACTGCTGCGGGCGGAAGGCGGGCTCACCATCGGCGACAATCAGCCCTACGCGGTCAGCGACGAATCCGACTATACGATCCCGGTCCATGCCGAGAAGCGCGGCCTGCCCTATGGCGAGATCGAGATCCGCCAGGACCTGATCGCCGACGCGGCCGGACA
>Ga0105240_10012586_pt1 | contig 11670 bp, 12 predicted proteins | sample KBSC54metaG_FD_80426 | JGI IMG/M metagenome (GOLD analysis project Ga0105240, IMG submission 80426) | Corn rhizosphere microbial communities from Kellogg Biological Station, Michigan, USA - KBS C5-4 metaG | ecosystem: Host-associated > Plants > Roots > Rhizosphere > Soil | place: Michigan, USA...
CCCTGGACGCCAGGATCTACTTATCCGTAGTGGGAATCGATGTCAGCGCGACTCCGGTGGCGCGCAAACCTAGCACGGCCACGTTCCCCGAACCGGCGGAAAAAATCGCAGTCCCGCGATTCCCTGCCGTTCCGGGGACAACATCGTGCAAAACGAAGGCTGTATGACCGTTCGGCGCCAGAGGAGGAAGAGTGACTGTACCGATCAGGCTGCCGTCCGAATTCGTGACAGTGACGGTTACGGTCACTGGGGAAGCGTTGGGATTGGCGATGGCCACGGCGGTTGCCGATATTCTGTCATCCCACAGCAGCGTACTGGTGGTGGTGTTGGCCGAGGAAAATGGCACCACGGCTTCCTGATCGGGTTCGTTCAAGGCGATCGGCAGTGTCTGCCGGAATACACCGTATCCGATGATGCCCGGAGGCGCGATGAACGATGCGTAGCCCTGCGTCAGTGGACCGACATTCGCGGCTTCGATGACCATGCTGGCGCCAGGTGCGAGCGTGACAGCTGTGGCTCCCCCGGTGATCAAGGGAATATTCGTCATTGCCGTTCCGTTATCAGCGGTAAAGCTCACAGGAAAGGTCACGGTTGCAATTCCGGTGTTGGAGAAATACATAGCCGAGTACCACCCGCCGCCGAACACAAACTGCGGCATGATCTTGCGGGCGCCGGTAGCGAATCCCGCCAGTTGCTGGATCTGTGCCTGAGTAAGCGCGGTGTTCCAAATCGCCACTTCATCGATCAGGCCCTCAAAGGGGGCGAACGAGGATCCCGCGCCGGGCAATCCGCCGATCGAGAGAGCGACATTGTTCACAATGGAACTCGAAACGCCGTTCGGGCCAGAGGTGGAGGTCACCTGAGCACCATCCAGATACAGTTGAATTCCGGTTAGAAAGCCACTGCCGTCATTGGTGACCACCAGAAAATGCCAGGCTCCATCATTGACTGACACGTTGGATTGTACTTGCGAGATGCCGCCTTGTGCCTCCATAAGAAGTCCGAAGTGCCCCCCGCCCTGCGTGCCAAAAGGCGAACCGTTGTTGATGACCAGAGCGTAACCAGTCTGCGTAGCATCGATCTTGCCTAGGACTGTCATGGGAGAGAGTCCCTGGTTGGCCGTCTTGACCCAGGCCATCAGGGTAAATGGCTGTGTGAAGCTGAAATTGAAGGTATTGCCCGCCGCAATATTCACGGCTTCGGTTTTAGAGCTATTGAAAATTGCAGCTTCGCCGCCTGGGTCGATAGGAGCTCCGCCACCAGGCAGTGTAAAGCCGATCGGGCCAGCGAGATTCGCATTCGCGCCATTGTTCTGATGCTGCGTGGCATCGTTGAAATTGCCGTCGAGCTTCCAATAGCCTAACGGGTTCAGGGAAAGCACCCCCAGGGTATATGCGCTGTTCTGCGCAAAAGAAAATGGCGCCGCGAGGGCCGCCGTGATGATCAGCCGTGAAGCAAAGAATTTCATATAGGCCATAGCCTCTGGATCGATTCTGGCACAGTATTCGGCAAATGCCGTTCCGATCAGACACTTAGTTCTGGCGTGAGATTCCCTAAGGCGGTACTAAGTTGTCGTAGAAGCTCACGGCTTAGGCGTGATTTTTACCACCATTGCCGTGAAACTTTTACCCGGTTCCACCAGAAACTGATGTACGGTATTGGCCGGAATATAGAGGACGTCGCCGGCAGCAATCGGGTACCTGGTGCCGCCTTCAATAGACTTCCCCCGTACCTCGTCGGGTGCGCTGGTCTTGCCCTCGATCATTTTGCCGCCTACGAGGACTGTGCCTTCTCCGGACCGAATCAGGAGCAGTCGGCCTGCTTCTCATGGAGTTCAGCCTCGGCGTTTCCATTACGGTAAGCGACAAACGCAGAGTCGAGCAAGCGCTCGGTGCCGAGATGCCGATCAGCATTCAGCTTGGACAGAGCCAACTTATCGAAATCCTTCTGCTGGGCCGAGCTCCAGAACATTGGCCGCGAGGGATCGGCAGCCTGGAGAGCGAGGGAGAAAGCGAACACAAACAGGATCGTGGCTTTCATAATGCGGCCAGTATACGCCTTCCTCCGGCTGCAAACGAGGTATTGACACCGAAGGCAAATAGCGCTACTATCTGTAGCGCTACCTAATGTAGCGCATATGCCCAGCATAAAACCACTTCCAAAGCCGCTCAGCGAGCTGGAACATCTGGTGATGGACGTCATTTGGAAGCGGGCCTCGGCAAGTGCTGAGGATGTTCGCGAGGCTTTGGCGTCCCGGCATCCGATGAAGGACTCAACCGCCAGAACCGTTTTGAAGCGACTCGAAGAAAAGGGATATCTCGAGCATCGCGTGGAAGGTCGAACCAACATCTATCGCGGCCTGACGGCTCCGCAAAACGTGGCGGTGCGGGCGGTGCGGCAGATCATCGACCGTTTCTGCGGGGGATCTATCGAACAGCTTCTAGTCGGAATGGTGAACGACGAGGTTTTAGATGAGCAGGAGTTGCAGCGACTGGCAAAGCGGATCGGGCGTTTGAAGAGCCGAAAAGAGGAGGCCTGAGATGGGATCGCACGATTTCCTGTGGTATCTGGCCATCCTTTCTTTCCGCTCACTAGCGCTAGCCTGCTTTACGTGGCTGGCATTGTGGGTGTGCCGCGTCAAGTCCGCGTCCGTGAAACATGCGGCTTGGACCGTCGTCACCGCAGTGATGCTCCTCCAGGTGGTAACAAGCTCCGCCCTGCCGTCGATTCCATTAAGAGTGTTGGCTCCCGTACCAGATGCAGGGCCAACCCTGACCTCTCAACTCGCACCTTTGCCGATACCTGTTCTAGCGTCGAGCTTGCATGGCCGGCATCTCGCAATCGCGTGGAGCCAGGTTGTCATTGGCATCTATACGGCGGTAGCCTTCGCGCTCTTGGTTCAACTTGCTTTCGGATATATGTTGGCCCGAAGGCTGGTGCACAACGGCAAACCGGTTGACGGGCCCCGAGTGCGGGAATCCGAATCGATTTCAGTTCCCATGACAGTTGGACAAGTCTCGCCAACGATCCTGTTGCCGGTCGGCTGGCGCGAATGGGACTCGGCCAAGCTTCAAGCGGTGCTGGCCCACGAACAAGCTCACGTTCGCAGAGCGGACTGGGCGATTGGCGTGATGGCCCGCATCAATTGCTGCGTGTTTTGGTTTCATCCGGTGTCGTGGTGGTTGAAGAGAGAACTCGCATTATTGGCGGAATACGCTTGCGACGATTCCGCGCTGAGCCAGCTTGGGGACAGGCGGCAGTATGCCCAGGCATTACTTGAAATAGCCTGCGCGATGAAGTCCGCTCACGGACGATTCATGGGACAAGCGATATCCATGGCAAAGGAGACTAACGTGGAAAAACGAATGCAGCAGATTCTGGACGAAACGAGAAAAATGCCGCTGGCTTTCGGGCCGCGAGGCTGGATGACGCTGCTGTTGTGCAGCTTACCGCTGGGATATTTCGCGTCCGCGGTTCAGCTCGCGCCGGCGCAGACCAGGACAGTGGTCCCGGTTGTGGAGCCCTCAAGAGCAGCAGATCGCGTTCCGCAACCGACGGAGAAGCCGGTGCAGATCGCGCAAAGGAGACGAGACACCGGTCAACAAGTTTCACCGCCGGCTGGGCCTGCCTCCCCTACTGCACCGGCCCTGGCGTCCCTAGAGACCCCTTACCAGAAGTGGCTGGACGAAGAGGTGGTCTACTTTATCTCGACGGATGAGAGGCGAGCTTTCAATCGCCTCACGACCGATGACGAGCGTCAGCAATTCATCACGCAGTTCTGGCTTCGGCGGGATCCCACGCCCGGCACCCCAGAAAACGAGTTCAAGGAGGAGGCCTACCGGCGCATTGCCTTCACGAATGACCACTTTTCTGCCGCCATTCCCGGATGGAAAACTGACCGAGGCGAAACATATATCAAGTACGGTCCACCAGACGGCTTAGACGCGCACAGCGCGACCCAGACAACCTACCCTTATGAGACGTGGACCTATCGTTACCTCGAAGGGACGGGCACCAACGTAGGGTTGGAGTTCGTCGATCCAACAATGACGGGCAGGTATCACCTGACCAGAGATCCGACCGAGAAGAATCGTCAGTAGGGACGCGGTTACTGTCGCAGCGCGTATACAAACAACGCGCTGCCCGCGGCCACAGCCACATATTGGCGATTGTTCACCATATAGCTCATCGGTCCGCTATTCACCTGGCCGCCGAGGCTCTGTTTCCATAGCAGGTTCCCGTTCTTGCCGTCCAGCGCGAAAAAGTAGCCATCGCGCGAGCCGCTGAAGATGAGATCCGAAGCGGTGGAGAGCACGCCGGCCCAGGTGATGTCGGTCATCTTGTATTCCCACTTCATATCGCCGGTCTTGGGATCGAAGGCGCGGACGATACCGAAGCCATCCTCAGGAGTCTTGAGGTCGACGGCGAGGTTGGGCTGCGCCATAGGTGTGTTGCCGGTCGCCCGGCCGAATCCGGCGCCCTTGGCGAACATGGTCCCGCTGTTCTCCCAACCAGGAATGTAAAACAAACCGGTGTGCGGACTATAAGAAGGTGGATACCAGTTGGTGCCACCCAGGCCGTTCGGTTGAATGAGCACGGGCACAGGGCTATCCTGCTGTCCCGGCGTGCGCATCGGACGGCCCTTCTCATCGAAGCCCGTGAGCCAGTTCGCCTTCACGAAAGGCTTGCCCATCAGGAACTGGCCGCTGTTCCGGTCGAGCACATAGAACACGCCATTGCGATTGGCCCACATCATGACCTTGCGAGCGCGGCCTTGATAATCGATGTCGGCCAGCACCGGCACCTGCGTCGAGTCATAATCCATGGTGTCGTGCGGAGTGAACTGGTAATACCATTTGAGCTTCCCGGTGTCTGCGTCCAGAGCGACCACACAATCGCTATACAGGTTATCGCCCAGACGAACGTCGCCATTGGTATCAGGCGCAGGATTGCCGATGCCCCAGTAGGTGAGGTTTGTGTCGGGATCGTAAGCTCCGGTATTCCAAACCGCTGCACCGCCGGTTTTCCAGGAATCGCCGGACCAGGTTTCATTGCCCGGGTCGCCCGGCCCGGGGATCGTATAGAAGCGCCATACTTCCTTGCCGGTCTTCGCGTCGAAGGCCGCAATCGAGCTGCGGATGGGACCGTCGCCGCCTGCCAAGCCGACGATCACTTTATTCTTCACGATCAGCGGAGCGTGCGTGATGGCGTAGCGGTCCGCCGCCGAACCGACGGTGGTGTTCCAGCGGATCTTGCCGGTCGCGGCATCGATCGCAAGCAGATGCGCGTCCAGCGTTCCCATGTACAGCGTATCGCCCAAAATAGCGAGACCGCGATTGACACGGCCGCAACAAGGCCGAGCCTCGGGCGCGGGAGTATAGGGAAGCGTCCAGAATATTCGGCCTGTGACGGCGTCGAGCGCATACACATCGTTGGGCGCCTGAATCGTGTAAAGTACGCCATCGACCACCAGCGCCGTCGTCTCGAATTTCTCGATTGATCGCGCCTGCCACACCCATTGCAGCTCGAGATTCTTGACATTGGCTGGCGTGATCTGGGTGAGCGGGCTATATCGTTGACCCCCGACCGTTCCGGAATAGGTGAGCCAATTCTGGGGTTCCCGATCGGCGTGCAGGATGCGATCGAACGTAACACCCTGAGCCCATAAAGATGCTGTAACCGCCACCAGCAGGAGCGCGCGCAAGAGCATGCCCTACAGCATATACCGAACCCGCGAGTTCAACAACGGGAGACTGCTATTCGCCTTGTACGGGCTGCCAGGTCTTATCGGGATTGAAGCGCGCGATCTGAGGAGCCAAAGTGCCCGTAGCCGGACCCAGATCCTTTTCGTAGACGACGCCGCGGTGGTTCACCATGAACGTCTTGATGCCGGAATCGCCGTATTTCGCTGGATACGCCAGCAGCGCGAAGCCGCCGATCATATCTCCCTTCACGATATAGGAATGCGCCCCGCCCGGCGCGTCTGGGCCCTGCGACGTGAGGATACGGAAATAGTAACCGTGATAAGGCTCCGGAGCCTTGCCACCTCCGATCGCTGCGGCTGCATCGCCGAAAGCTTTAGGGACCAGATTATCCGGCGCGCCTTCCCAGTAAAGACCGTTCTTTTTCCCTGGAGAACTCACGATCCGTTGCGCGTAATCCAGAACGCCGTTTCCATTGCGATCCTGCGAGCCGTATTCCATCTGAGCCTCTACGTAACCGCGGCAAACATCGATAGCCGCCAGTTCGTTGCGACCTATGCGGCGCGCTAGAATCTCCACTCTGCCGCGCGCGATATCGAAATGCCATTGCCCCGCCTTGGTGTGCACCAGTGGGATCGGCAAGGGCCAGTTGTCGTTGCCCGCGATAATCACGGCGCGATTGGGATTTGAAGGCTCCATCTCAACCTGCATTTTTTCGTGCGCACGGCGGGCGAATTCAGCGCGTGCATCCTTGTCTTCCGCGGCGTCCCCGGAACGCACGATATCCGAACCCTGGGGACCAAAGAGCTTCATGAGCGCGGCCGTGTCATTCTGTCCGGCTGCATCGACCAAAGCTTGCGCCGCTTCCTGCGGAGTCGCGAACGACTGCGGGGTGGCCTGTTGTGCATTAACCTGCGCAGTTGACAGTATGGCCACGGTGGAGAGTAGAGCTATTGTTGCCGTTTTCATGCCATCTCCTATCGACGCCTTCCTCCGCCCGCTGGGGCCGAGCGAGGCGCCGGCGCGGATCGTTGTGGGGGGGCGGCTCTTTGTGGCGGCGCGGCTCTCTGCATTGGCGCGCTACGCGCCGGTCCCAGGCTGGACATTCCGTGCTCGGCATGGGTATTGGCTGCCGCGCCATTCTCCATTCCGCCGAAGACGCCGCGATTTTGTTGACGCGCAGGCGGACTGCTGGGGATGTTGCGATTCCCGAAGCGCTCAGACGTTCGTCCGGGTGCGTTCCGCACGCCTTCCGGAATCGAGCGCGGCGCGATATTCTGGCGCACATTGCCGCGGAACTGATCGCGCAGGCGTGGATTCGCGTACGGAACCCCGGCACGATGCTCCGGATTGTGCGACCACACGCTGGTTCCATGCGCATTGCCGATGTTCCGGCCGTTGAAATTGTATTCGTGAATAAATCTATTGTTCACAATCACCCTGCGGTCGCCCCAACCAGGATGCCAGCCCCAGCCTCCCCATCCGCGCCATCCGGAGCCGAAGAATAGACCGACATTGATTCCGCCCCCGAACCCGAAGTACAAGCCGCCCCGCAGGATGCTTCTCGGCGGCCAATACCAACGCGGGTAGGGATACCAGAGCGGAGGTCCCCAAATCCATTCCGGATCATATACGGGCACATACATCACATCGGGATCGGCAGGCTCGATGTCGATATAAGGCTGACCGCCTTCGTTGGTGGTCTGAACGTTTAGCTGAGGTGTCGATTGCAGCTTGCCAGCCTGCTGGGCGCGCTGCCGCATCCGCTGGACCGCATCCATAACGTCCTGCTGCTGGGCTAGAAATGCGTTCCCGAGGTCGGTAGTCCAGGTGACATCGTCATTCAGGCGCTTCAGCACGTCCGGAAATACTACCAGCGCTTGAATGCTGGGATCCCAGTCTTGTCCCTGCGCCGCTTGCGTTAACGCCGGACCCGTCAGCCCTGGATTCTTTTGGGTCCACTGAAAAGCTTCCACGACCTCGAGTGGATATGTGGAGGCCACCATGATCTGGCTCAAAAGCTCGTCTGGATAAAGCGCGATGGGCGCTACCAGGTCATCCAATTGATCCGGCGTCAGGGTCTGGCCTGGAGGAGGCAAGGGAGGCGGCTGTTGTTGCTGCTGCGCCCACGCCGATGACGCTGCAAGGGCGATCCACAAAAAAACCGCGAGTCGCTTGGATCCGGCGAAAAGCTGCGGGAGCATGTTCACCTTCCTGATCCGATTATACGCGCGCGCAAATATGCTAGATCATCTGCTCTACGGCATATCCAGCTATTTCTGTGGTGCAAGCCGCCAGCGGCCATACGCGACGAACGCCGCCAGGATCGCCGTCGCGAATGGAAATAGCGCCATCGCCCCCATGCCGCCCATCAGCACGACCACAGTGGCCCCGACCACGATGATCACCAGGCATGCCGCCGCCAGTGGCGTCAGACCCGGCTTGATGCGCAGGAGTCCCGGGAGGATGAGACCGATGGCACCGAGCACCTCGCAGGCACCCACGAAGTGCAGGAATGAGATCGAAAGCCACGCCGGCATGCCCTGCATCATCTGATCAGCCGGCACTAGGAACTTCGCTCCACCCGCGAACAGAAACAACGCCGCCAGCAATATCTGGATGATCCAGAGTGTTCGGTTCATGCGCGTTTCACCTTTTCCAAATGCTCTCCGAAACGATCCAGAGTCTGGTTCCCGCCCTCGATGGCGTGATACTTCGTGACCACTTCTTCACGTTCAGCGGCAGTCGCGAAGAGCGACCGCATGGTGAGCCTGGTCTTGCCGCCCTCATCGGTAAACGTTACAGTCACGCGAAAATAGCCAGGCTGACCGTCGTCGCCGTGATCGTAGACCAGACGCTCGGGCTTCGTTATCTCTAGGTAAAGGATCTTATTCGGATAATCGACGCCATTCGGAGCGTGCATGATGAAGCGCCAGACGCCTCCGGGCCTCACGTCGATTTCGTGAGTCGTGGTCGTAAATCCCGTGGGACCCCACCACGAGCCGACATGTTGGGGATCCGTCCAGGCATCGAATACCAGACTGCGCGGCGCGTCAAACACGCGTGTGATCACGATTTCACGATCAGCCGTACTTGCAAGCAGGGACTCGCCAAGGCGCTCCAGGCTCTGCGTCCAGCCGGCTTCCATTCCTTTGAGGTAATTCGCCGCATAGTCGACTTTGGCCACGCCGCGCGTTTCGAGCGTGAGTTTGGTTTTGCCGTCCTGGTCGGCGAAGGTGACCGTCGTAAAGCCGTCGATGATCACCTTGCCATCTTTATCCACGGCCGTATTGGTGAAGACCAGCCGCTCGGGCGGCACGACCTCGCGATAAACACCCTGAGAAGGATGCTCGGCGCCATCCGGGGCACACATGATGATCCGCCAAGAGCCGCCCGGTCTCACATCCATCTGCTCAACTCTGTTGGTGAAATGCTTGGGTCCCCACCACCGGGGCATGTGCTTGGGATCGGTCCAGGCCTGGAACACCAGCTCTCGCGGCGCATCGAAAACGCGCTCGATGACGAGTTCCCGCTCCATGGCATTCTCAGCAATGCTAGTTTTTGGATTGCTTGCGGACATGCTTCTTCTCCTTGGGGTTGTCTTTTGTTTTCAGCTCGCGGAGGTAATCATCCAGACGATCGAAGCTGGCCTCCCAGAAGCGGCGGTAATGCTCGAGCCATTCCGCGACTTCCTTCAGCCGGCCGGCTTCGATCCTGCAAGGCCGCCATTGAGCTTCCCTGCTCCGAGCGATCAAGCCCGCGCGTTCGAGCACCTTGAGGTGTTTCGAAATGGCGGGCATACTCATGTCGAATGGCTTGGCTAGCTCGGTGACCGGAGCCTCCCCGGACGCCAAGCGCGCGAGGATCGCACGACGCGTCGGATCGGCTAGGGCGGCGAAGGTGGAGCTGAGATAATCGTTCGTCATCTGCACTTAACCATGTGGTTACATAACCACGGAGTTAAATATACTCCGCGGCTATCGTACTGTCAAGAGCTTTAATGGAGACATGAGTGAATCTTTTCGAACCGAACATGACACCATGGGCGAGGTACGCGTTCCACTGGACGCCTTGTACGGCGCGGAGACCCAGCGCGCGGTCGAGAATTTTCCGATCAGCGGGATGCGCCTCGGCCGGCCTTTCCTGCAGGCGCTCGGGTTGGTGAAATTCGCGGCGGCGCGGGCCAACCAGCAACTGGGTGCCTTGCCCTCGCCGATCGCTCGCGCGATCGAAACCGCCGCGCGGGAAGTAATAGATGGCCGCCACGATTCCCAATTCGTAGTGGATGTGTTCCAGACCGGCAGTGGGACTTCCACGAACATGAACGCGAATGAGGTGATCGCCACGCGGGCCACGGCGTTACTCGGACACGCTGGAACAACCCCCGCGCACCCCAATGATCACGTGAACCGCGGCCAGTCGAGCAACGATGTGTTTCCCACGGCGTTGCATATCGCCGCAACGCGAATCGCCCATCAAACGCTGTTGCCAGCCATGAACGCACTCCACCAAGCGCTCGATATCAAACGGCAGCAGTTCTGGGGGATTCTCAAGATCGGGCGAACTCACCTGCAGGACGCCGTTCCTATGCGCCTGGGCCAGGAGTTCAGCGGATACGCCCGCCAAGTGGAATTGTCGCAGATGAGAATCCGGCAAGCTCTGGAGGGCTTGTATGAATTACCTCTCGGAGGGACCGCCGTCGGCTCGGGACTAAACGCAGCTCCTGGATTCGCTCGGGCCGCCATCGCGATTATTGGCGAGCAAACTGGCTTGCCCTTTCGGGAAGCCCAAAATCACTTCGAAGCGCAAGCCGCCCGCGATGCGGTTGTGTTTCTAAGCAGCGCACTCAAAAGCTATGCGATCGCACTGACGAAGATTGCCAATGACGTCCGTTGGCTGGGATCGGGACCGCGCTGCGGATTAGGCGAGCTTCACTTACCCGAAGTGCAGCCGGGATCGAGCATCATGCCGGGCAAGGTAAACCCGGTGATCGCCGAAAGCCTCCTGATGGTCTGCGCGCAGGTGATCGGTCACGATGCGGCGATTAGCTGGGGCGCCGCCGCTGGCGCCTTTGAGCTGAACACGATGATGCCGCTCATCGCTTACGACCTTCTGGAATCGATCGAGCTGCTGGCCGCAGCGTCACGAAACTTTGCACAACGATGCATTGCCGGACTGGAAGCGAACCAAACCCGTTTGCGGGACACGATCGAACAATCGCTCGCGCTGGCGACCGCGCTGACGCCTGAGATCGGTTACGAACGCGCTGCGGCCCTCGCAAAGACCGCCTACGAATCCGGCCGGACGATTCGAGAAGTCGCGGAGGAACAGAGCGGCATCCCCCGCGAAAAGCTAGCGGATCTGCTCGATCCTATGAAGATGGTCGGAAACTGACAGGCGACCCGCTTGCGGGCAAGCAAGATCGCCTGTCCCACTACTACGCCTGGAAGTATCCCGCAGCCAATTCGGGCTTCTGCTGCAAAGCCTGACGCCAGTAATCGCGCGCTTCCTCGACCGCTCCCTTGGCCTTGAGCGCGTGCCCCAGATTCAGAAGAGCTTCGGCGAAGTTGGGCCGCTCGGTGAGCGCTTCTTTGTACAGCTTGATCGCGTCGTCCAGCTGGCCGGATTTCTGTAGCAGCAAGCCGGTGTTGTAGAACAGCTCCGGAGTGCGCTCGCCGGATTCGATGAGCTTGGCCTGCAAGTCGAGAGCCTTCGGCAGATCCTCGCGCTCGACCGCCATGGCGGCTAGCCCGCGCATCGCGTCCAAAGACGTGGGATCGGTTTCGAGCACTGCCTGGAAAGCCTTCGCGGCTTCCTCGTGCATGCCCAGCTTCCAGTGCGCCAGACCGAGGTTCAACTGCGCTTCGGGCCACGGGGTCCGTTTCCGGACGCAGTTCTGGAAAGCTTCCGCCGCCCCGCGATGATCGTCGCGTTGTAAACGCAGGTACCCGAGCCGGAACCAAGCGTC
>Ga0105240_10012590_pt1 | contig 11666 bp, 15 predicted proteins | sample KBSC54metaG_FD_80426 | JGI IMG/M metagenome (GOLD analysis project Ga0105240, IMG submission 80426) | Corn rhizosphere microbial communities from Kellogg Biological Station, Michigan, USA - KBS C5-4 metaG | ecosystem: Host-associated > Plants > Roots > Rhizosphere > Soil | place: Michigan, USA...
GCAGGAACGAGCCCATCGAGGCCGCCATGCCCAGGCAAAGGGTGATCACCGGGCTCTTGATGTACTGCATGGTGTCGTAGATCGCGAGGCCGGAGGTCACGATCCCGCCTGGCGAGTTGATGTACATCTGGATCTCCTTCTTCGGGTTCTCCGCCTCGAGATGCAGCAGCTGGGCGCAGATCAGCGCCGCCATGCCGTCCTCGACGGGGCCCGCCAGGAAGATGATCCGGTCCTTCAGGAGCCGGGAGAAGATGTCGTAGGCGCGCTCGCCACGGCTCGTCTGCTCGACGACCATCGGCACGAGGCCAAGCGCGGTGGTGACAGGGTCACGCATAGGGGGAAGTCCTTCTCGGGAATCTCGGACGGGCCTGCCGACGGCCCGTTGGGTGAGGATATCGCGTGCCGGGGCCATGGGCGCAAGGTGACCTGAGCGCGCGGGCCGTTTCAGCTTGGCGCCGACCCGGTCGGGCGGCCATGGTGCTGGCCGTTCCGTTTGGGGGATTCCATGCGCTTCAAGTTCATCGCGCTCGCGGGCGTTGCGGCCGCCGTTCTCGCCCAGCCGGCCCAGGCTGCGCCCAAGCCCGCGCCCAAGGACGCCAAGGTCTGGGCGGCGACCGAGGCGGCCCGCCCCGCCCAGCTGAAGCTGCTGCAGGAGGTGGTCGACATCGATTCCGGCACCGGCGACGTCGAGGGCGGGCGCAAGGTCGCGGCCATCTTCCGGCAACGCCTGGCGGCGCTCGGTTTCGATATCCAGAGCGTCAAGGCCGAGGCCGACGGCCTGCCCGACAACACGGTCGCCACGCTCAAGGGCACCGGCAAGGGCCGCATCCTGCTGATCGGCCACCTCGACACCGTCTTCGGCCCCGGCACGGTGGCCAGGCGCGCGTTCCGAGCCGACGCCGACAAGGCCTACGGCCCCGGGGTCGGCGACGAGAAGGGCGGCGTCGTCGAAGGGATCATGGCGATGCAGATCCTGCATGACCTGGGCTTCAAGGACTTCAAGCAGATCGTCTTCCTGATCGAGACCTCCGAAGAGGGCGGCTCGCCCGGCGCGCAGGACCTGATCCGCAAGCTGGTGGCCGACGCCGACGCCGAGCTCAACCTGGAGCCGGGCGACACCCCGGACGTCATGACCGTCTGGCGCAAGGGCGCGGTCGCCGTGCACATCGACGTCCACGGCCGCGCCGCGCACGCCGGCGTCGCGCCGCAGGAAGGCCGCAACGCCGCGGTCGAACTGGTCCACCAGATCACCGCCGACGACGTCTTCCCGAAGACCGGCGACGGCGTCACCTTCAACCTGACCGGCCTGAAGGGGGGAACCCGCGACAACATCATCCCGGAGGACGCCTCGGCCACCTACAGCCTGCGCATCCGCGAGAAGTCGGACCTGCCCAAGGTGATCGCGACCCTGGAGAAGAACGCGCAGACCCACGCGGTCCCGGACACCACGGTGACCATCTCGCACCCGGCGCGGTTCTTCCCGCCGCTCGCCAGCAATCCGGGCACCGACGCGCTCGCCGAGCGGGCCGAGGCGATCTACGGCGGGATCGGCAAGACCATCGCCCGCGGCGGCAACGGCGGCGCCTCGGAATCGGCGCTCGCCTACGAGGGCGGCATCCCCGCGCTGGACGGCCTGGGGCCGGCGGGCGGCGGCTTCCACTCCGACAAGGAGTACATCCTCCTGAACACCGTCACGCCGCGCCTCTACCTGCTCACAAAGCTGGTCGAGGACCTGGGCCGCCAGCCGCCGGCGCGCTTGAGATAGGCCGCCGCTAGGACGTCCGCTTCGCCGGTCCGCGGTTGAACACCGCCGCGATGCGTCCGTCGGTGGCGACGTAGATCACCCAGTCCATTTCGCCGTGCTCGAAGGTTGCGTGATAGACGTCCGAGCCCAGGCCATCGACCTCCTTGAAGGTCAACGCCTGGAGCGCGCCCAGGCCCGCCATTTCGCGACGCACGTTCGGCGCCTGCTGCTTCACCTGTCCGACCAGGTCGGGATCGAGAGCCGTGTAGTCGGGATCGCCCGCGGCCACCTCAGTGATCATCTTGCGAAGCGCTGTCTCGGCCGCCGGCGACGGTCCGGTCCGCGGCCGCATCAAGGTCGCCTCGATCCAGGTCTCCGCGCTGCTCGGGTCGCCGGCCGCAAGTCCCTTCGCCAGCGCCGCGCGCTGAGCCGAGGGCTTCGCCGCCTCCAGCGCCGCCCGGTAGGCCCTGGCGAAGGCTTCGCCGGAACGGACCGGGATGTCGGGCTCGACGCCCGTCCCTTCCCAGCTTGTCTTCGTGGTCGGATTTTCGGCCCGGCCGCCCGGGACGAACAGGAAGAGGCCGGCGCCGATCGGCTGGGTCCCGCCGGGGTTCGCGCCACCGCCGGTGAGTTCGCCGACCACGGTCGCGCGCTTCAGCACCTTCAGGTCGTTGGTGAACTCCTCGCCGCCCGAGAAGGTGAAATGGCTGGTGATCAGCACGACGGGCTTGTTCAGGTAGTGCGTGGGCGTGGGCCGGGTGAAGAAGGTTTCGGTCCTGTAGGTCTCCGTGCCCTTGTTGCGCCAGATGAGGTCGTTCAGGTGTACGGGCTTACCCCCATCGAACAGGAAGCTGCAGAGGTAGGCGACGGCGGCCGGGGAGCCGCCGCCGTTGCGCCGCATGTCAATGATCAGGGCGTCGGTGCCGTCGACCGCCTTCATCGCCGCGTTCGCCGCGTCGCGGAACATGGCGGGATTGGGGAAGCCGGAGGTGTCGATGTAGCCGATGTTGCCCTTCAGCCGGTAGGCGCTGATGAGGCCAGCCCAGCTCCGCGGCGGCGGCCCGACAGGCGCCCCGGCGGGCGGCGGACCGCCCGGGTCGATGACCCGCATGTGCCGGTCATGGGTGACGGCCTGCAGATCGGCCGTCAAGCGCGCGGCGAAGGCCGCCTTGTCGCTGATCGCATTATAGGCCCCCGAGGCCAGGGCGTTGTGGATCGCCTCGCCGGCGTTGCGGCCCCGATCCGGGTAGATATAGCCGTCCGCCAGCGCCTGGACCGCCTTGTCGACGATCTCCTGCTTCTGGGTCTCGGTAAGCGCGGACGGTCCGGGCGGCGGCAAAGGCTGCGCCGCGGCGGTCCCCGCCGCCAGCGCCAGAGCTATGATCAGGCTCGCACGCATCGGTTTCCCTCCCAGCCGGAAGCTGCGCCATAGAAACGTTACAGATGTAATTCTGGCCGAATTACGGCTCGTCAGGCGGCGATACGCTCCAGCCATTCCTTGAGGATGCCCACCACCTGCTCGCCGGGCGCGTAGCCGCGGGTGACGACGCCGTAGACGCCCTCCTCGTTGGGCCCGGCGACCAGGGTCGGAAAGCCGGTGACGCCGGCGCGCTGGGAGATCGCATAGTCGCGCCAGGTCTCCTGCTTGGCTTCTTCGCTGGCCCAGGCGGCGAGGAACGGTTCGCGTTCGAGGCCGAGCTCCTCGGCGAGGTCGGCCAGCACCGGCGCGGTCGTCACGTCGCGCCCCTCCGCGTAGAAGGCGCGCTGGGCGCGGGTGAGGTAGGCCGCCGCCATCTCCTCGCCGTCGCGGCGCGCCACGACCACCGCGCGGGCGGCCGGGTCGGTGTCGTAGACGAAGCCGGGCGCCGACATGCCGGAGCCGTCGAACGGGAGGCCGGTCGCCTCGTGCACGTGGGTCCAGTGGTCGGCGATCTCCAGCTTGGCCTCTTCGGTCATCGGCTGCTCGGTCCCGGGCCGCAGGCCGCCCATCACCACCCGGATCGGCAGCGCGCGGCCGAAGGTGCGGCGGATATCCTCGATCACCGGCGAGAAGCCGTAGCACCAGGAGCACATGGGGTCGGAGAAGTAGATCAGGTGCGGCGCGGGCATGGCCGAAAGCCTCCTCGGCGACAGCATTGCAGCAGACGCCGCGCGGGTCACCATCCCGCGCTTCACCTTTGCGCGCGCATGGGCCACTTTGCGCCGCATGGCGCACGACCATCACGACCACCAGCACGGCCATGGCCACGATCACGACCATGGCCAGGACCCGCCCTCCGACATGGCGCTGCGGGTCAAGGCGCTCGAATCGCTGATGATCGAGAAGGGGCTGGTCGACCCCGCCGCGCTGGACGCCATCGTCGACCACTTCGAGCACAAGGTGGGCCCGCGCAACGGCGCCCGCGTCGTGGCCCGCGCCTGGACCGACCCCGCCTACAAGGCCCGCCTGCTGGAGGACGCCACCGCCGCGATCGCCGAACTCGGCTTCACCGGCCGCCAGGGCGAGCACATGGTCGTCGTGGAGAACACGCCTGCGGTCCACAACCTCGTCGTCTGCACCCTGTGCTCCTGCTACCCGTGGCCGGTGCTGGGGCTGCCGCCGGTCTGGTACAAATCCGCGCCCTACCGCTCGCGCGCCGTGATCGATCCGCGCGGGGTCATCGCCGAATTCGGGACCGTGCTGCCGGAGGAGGTCGCGGTGCGCGTCTGGGATTCCACCGCCGAGGTCCGCTACCTGGTGCTGCCCGAGCGGCCGGCGGGGACCGGGGATCTGGACGAGGCGGCGCTCGCCGCGCTGGTCACGCGCGACGGCATGATCGGGACGCGGCGGCTGTGAACGGCGTCCACGACATGGGCGGCATGGAGAACCTCGGCCGGGTCTCGCCCGAGCCGGACGAGCCGGTGTTCCACCATGCCTGGGAGGGCCGCGTGCACGCCATGACGGTCGCCTCGCCGACCCGCGGCAACATCGACGCCGGACGCCACCAGCGCGAGCTGATCCCGGGTCCCGAATACCTGGCCATGAGCTATTACGAGAAGTGGTTCCGCAGCCTTGGCGAGCTGCTGGTCCGGCATGGCGCGGTGACCGCCGAGGAACTGGCCAGCGGGCGCGCCGACCCCGCCGCGCCCAAGGCGACGCCGAGGCTGCGCGCGGAGGACGCGGCGGCCGCCATGACCCGCCCCCTCTCCTACATCCGCGAGGCCGCGCCGCCACGCTTCGCGGTCGGCGATCGGGTGCGGGCCCGCAACCTCAATCCGCCTGGGCACACACGCCTGCCGCGCTACGTGCGCGGCCATCTGGGCGAGATCGTCGCGCGCCGCGGCGCGCACGTCTTTCCGGACTCCCACGCGCACGGCAAGGGCGAAGACCCGCGGCCGCTCTATGCGGTGCGCTTCAGCGCGCGGGAGCTGTGGGGCGAGGCCGCCGACCCGCGCGACAGCGTCTCGCTGGACCTGTGGGAGCCCTATCTTGAGCCCGCCTGACCCGCTCGCCCTGCCCCGCCTGCCGCGCGACGACAGCGGGCCGGTGTTCGCCGAGCCCTGGCAGGCGCAGGCCTTCGCGCTTGCCCTGCAACTGCACGCGCAGGGCGCTTTCGCCTGGACCGAATGGGCGCAGGCCCTGTCGCGGCGTCTGGCGGCCGCCGGCCCCGACGACGACGCGGCCCGCTACTACGAGCATTGGCTGGAGGCGCTGGAGGACATGGTCACCGCCAAGGGCCTGTCGCCGGGCGCCGAGCTCGCCGCGCGCAAAGAGGCCTGGGCGGAGGCCTACCGGCGCACGCCGCACGGCCGGCCGGTCGAGCTCTAGGGAACTTTTTCCGGGTTCCTACGCTCACGCTTGATAACCACGTCCCGGATACCAATGGTCCAGTACGCAGTAACCCTCAAGGATGGCGATTGGACGGTCTTTTCCGACGGCCAGCCCATCGAGCACGGCCTGACCCGCTCGGCCGCGATCCAGCTCGCCAAGGACATGGCCTTCGAGGCCGAGGAGCGCGGCGACACGGTCGAGCTCCTGATCCAGGGTTACTACGGCGACCTGTCGCGCAAGGTCACCGGCGGTCCCGGCGACTAGACCCTGATGGGTTCAGGTCGAAGCGACCTGAACCCATCAGGGTCGATATCTTTGAATCTAGAGCACGATTCAGCGGTCAGGCGACTCCGCCTGACCCCATCGTGCTCTGGCCCGATCAGCCCCGCCGCATCGCCGATTTGGCCTCGCGCTTCGCGCGCGCCTCGGCCTTGGCGGCGGCCTTGCGCTCCTTGCGCTCCTGCCGCTTCAGCTCGAGCTGGGCCTCTTCGTTGTTGGCCAGCGCGATGCGCTTGGCCTCGGCCTCGGCTTCCGCCTTGATCCGCGCGGCCTCCGCGTCGGCTTCCGCCTTCAGGCGGGCCGCCTCCTTGTCCGCGGCGCGCTTGGTGCGGATTTCCTCGAGCTCGCGCGCCTTTCGCTGGGCGCGGGTCTCGAAGACCTCGGGCTTGACCGTCGGCTTCGGCTTGAACTTCTCGAGCAGCGCCTTGCGGGCTTCGGCCTGGGAGCTCAGACGTTCGCTGAAGCCCCCGATCTTGGACTCTCTCATCATGGCTTTCGAATGGGGTGGGGTATGGCGAGGAGAACCCCGCCGGACGAATATGGGTTGCCGTCTTCAGCCGACAATGTCGCCTTCATCAAAGAATTGCGAAATTTCCAGGGCCGCGTTCTCGGCGCTGTCCGAACCGTGAACCGAGTTCTCGCCGACGCTCTCGGCATAGAGCTTGCGGATGGTGCCGGGCGCGGCGTCGGCCGGGTTGGTTGCGCCCATGACCTCGCGGTACTTCGCGACCGCATTGTCGCCTTCCAGCACCTGCACCACCACCGGGGCCGAGGTCATGAACTCGACGAGCTCACCGTAGAACGGGCGCGCGGCATGGACCTCGTAGAACTTCTTCGCCTGGTCCTGCGTCATGCGAATCCGCCGCTGGGCGACGATGCGCAGGCCCGCGTCCTCGATCACCGCGTTGATCTTGCCGGTCAGGTTCCGCCTCGTGGCGTCCGGCTTGATGATCGAGAAGGTGCGTTCGGTCATGGGCGCCTTGATCTGAGAAAAAGCTGGGAATCCGCGCGGCGCACCGCGAGGTGGCGGGCTCTATAGCCGCACCGGCGCGGATCGCCAAGGCGCAGCGCGGCAACAGTCGCCGGCGATCGGCATGACGCGGACGCGGCGGTCTGCTATGGAGCCGCCCGGTCAGGCGCGGGCGCGGCTTCTCATCCCTGGCCTTCCCTTCCTCCCGCAGGTCCGGCGACGCGCTGGTCCGCGCCCCGTTCGCGATTTCGCCCAGATGCTGCAGATCAAAGACCTCGTATTCGACGCCTGGGGCCGCCGGTTCTTCGACAAGGCGACCGTCAGCCTGCCCAAGGACGCCAAGGTCGGGCTGGTCGGCCGCAACGGGGTCGGCAAGTCGACCCTGTTCAAGCTGATCCTCGGCCATCTGGTCCCGGGTTCGGGCGAGATCGGCCTGCCGCGCGCGGCGCGCATCGGCTCGGTCGACCAGGAACATCCCGCCACCCCGGTTCCGCTGCTTGAGACTGTGCTGGCCGCCGACGTGGAGCGCGCCTCGCTGCTGGCCCAGCTCGACACCGCCGCGCCCGAGCACCTGGGCGAGATCTACAACCGCCTGATCGAGATCGACGCCGACCGCGCGCCGTCCAGGGCCGCGGAGATCCTGGCGGGCCTCGGCTTCTCCAACGCCGACCTGGCGCGGCCGATGGCGGAGTTCTCCGGCGGCTGGCGGATGCGGGTGGCGCTGGCGGCGTCGCTGTTCGCCGCGCCCGACCTCCTGTTGCTCGACGAGCCCACCAACTACCTCGACCTGGAGGGCGCGCTCTGGCTGGAGGCGCGGCTGAAGAAATATCCCCACACCGCCATGGTGATCAGTCACGACCGCGAGCTGCTCAACAATTCCGTCGACCACATCCTCCACCTGAAGGACGGCAAGCTCGACCTCTACGTCGGCGGCTACGACAGCTTCGAGACCCAGGTCACCGAGAAGCTCCGCCTGCAGGAAGCCATGCGCGCCAAGATCGAGGCCAAGCGGGCGCATATGCAGTCCTTCGTCGACCGCTTCCGCGCCAAGGCGTCGAAAGCCGCCCAGGCGCAGTCGCGCCTGAAGATGATCGCCAAGCTGCCGCCGGTGGCCAACGTCATCGAGGAACGCGTGGCGCCCTTCACCCTGCCCTCGCCCCAGCGGCCCCTGCCGCCGCCGCTGATCCGGCTGGAGGGCGCGGACGTGGGCTATGGCGGCCCGCCGGTGCTGAAGCGCCTGAACCTCAGACTCGACATCGACGACCGCATCGGCCTCCTGGGGGTCAACGGGGCCGGCAAGTCGACCTTCGCCAAGCTGGTGGCCGGCGCCCTAGAGGTCGAGGCCGGGACCCTGCTGCGCTCCTCGCGCCTGAAGGTCGGTTGGTTCCACCAGCACCAGATCGAGGCGATGGATCCCACCGAAACGCCCCTTGAGATCATCCGGCGCGCCCTGCCGCAGGCCTCGGAGTCCCAGCGGCGCTCCAAGCTCGCCCAGTTCGGCCTCGGCTTCGACAAGGTCGAAACGACGGTCGCCAACCTCTCCGGCGGCGAACGCGCACGGCTCTTGCTCAACATGGTGGCCATGGAGGCGCCGCACCTCCTGATCCTCGACGAGCCGACCAACCACCTGGACATCGACAGCCGCCGCGCGCTGCTCGACGCGCTCAACGACTACGAGGGCGCGGTGATCCTGATCACCCACGACCGTTCGCTGATGGAGCTGGTCGCCGACCGGCTGTGGCTGGCCGCCGACGGGACCATCGAGCCGTTCGACGGCGACATGGAGGACTACGCCCGCTTCGTGCTCGACCGCGCGCGCGTCGCCGCCCGTGCGCCGAGCCAGGTCGCCGAGGCGGCCAAGCCGATCCCCGCGCCGCCGCCTCCGCCGCCCCGCGCCAAGGTCCCGACAGGCCCTGCCCGGCGGCGCGCCGAAGCCGCCGAGGCGGCGCTCGGCCGAGCGAGCTCGGCGCTCGTCGCCCTCGACGCTCAGCTCACCGACCCGGCGGTGTTCGCCAAGGACCCCGCCAGGGCCGCCGAGCTCGGCCGGCGGCGCGAAGCCGCCCAGGCCGCTGTCGAGGCCGCCGAACAGGAATGGCTGGCCGCCCAGGAGGCCTACGAGGCGCTGACCGCGGACCCCTGACCCATGTCGGTGACCGGCGAGGTGTCGTGGATGCGGGTGATGTCGAGCTCGATGAACCCGCCCGGCAGGTCGCGCAGGATGTCGTCGAACCGGTGGCCGAGGCGCATCTCCTCGGGCCGGTAGACCTTGCGGTCGGCGATCGTCGAGGAGATCGCCTCGTCGAAGCCGGTGACCGAGACCATCAGGCTGGGCCCCTCGGCGGCCAGGCGCGCCGCGCTCATGTCGAACATCGGGCTTTCGGCGTCGATCGGGTGGATCAGGGTCCAGGTGAGGCTGAGGACCGGGATGTTGTCGCGCACCAGCTTGAGCTCGGTGAAGCGACGGTAGGTGACGTCGCCGACTACCTCGTTGCGCAGGTAGCTCATCCGGGCCCTGGGCTCGTTGATGCCCTGCAGCCGGCGGCTGGCGATCCGCACCATCAGCGCCAAACCCTCGCCGTAGGGGGCGACCACGGCGGCGTCGCTGAACACCAGCCGAGCCCGGGGCCTCGCGAAGCGCGCGAAGAAGGCGCCGGTCGCGAGCGCCGTCAGAAACATGCCGAAGAAGATCTCGGCGGTGGCGACCACGTGGCCGTAGGTCGTGGCCGGCGTCATCACCCCATAGCCGACCGTGGCCAGGGTCTCGACGCTGAAGAAGAAGGCGTCGGCGAAGTCGTGCGGGCGGGTGTTGGCGACCGACCCCGGCGCCAGCCAGTAGAGGCCGGCGAACGCGAGGTTGGCCGCCAGGAACAGCAGCAGCACCGACGCGATGAACGTCGGCCAGCGCATGGACAGGACCAGGTAGTAGGGGTCGTCGATGCTGAACCGGCTGACCCCGACCTTGACGGCCTGCAAGCCGCTGAGACTGATCCGGGGCGGCGGTAGCTTCACCGTCCCTGGTTAGCATGGGCCGCCGGCGGCGTCAGGTGATGTGCTTGGGGCTGATCGGGTCGCTGCCGGGGAAGGTTTCCTCCAGCGCCTCGTCGAGCAGGGCCTGCTGCCGGTCCTCGGCGGACTTCTCGCGCGCGGCCAGGTGATCGTGCTTCTCCCCTTCCTTCAGGGGCTCGACCTCGCGAGAGTGGGGGACCTCGATGTGGCGGTCCTCGTGCACCGGCGCGGCCTCGACCGCCATGTCGGCGTTGGCACCGCCCGAGCCGTGGGTGAAGGCCCGGTTCGCCTCTTCGTCGGTTTGCTTGCGGGGCATCGGTGGTCCTCCGGCGTCTGGCTTCAAGAACCAAACCCCCAAAGCCAGGCTTCGGTTGCCCGTCAGCGCTTGGTGAGCAGGAGCTGGCCCTCCCTCCGAAGCGTGCCCTGCACCTTGCCGGCGATCATCGCCAGGAAACCCGGCAGGACCACCTCAACGGTCACCAGGGCGTCAGCCACCGTGACATTGCCGGTGATCGCCTGGCCGAAAGAGGTGACCGAGAAATCCAGCCGGTCGCCGGTCCAGCGCTTTTCGAGCGCGCCGGCTGCCCCGCCCAGGTGGCGGGACATGTCGGCGAAGCCCTCGTCGATGCGTCTGCGGGCCTCGCCGCGGCCGAGCTGATGGGGAATCGTCACGCTGATCGGTTTGCTCATGCCAACCAAACGGCTCGCGGCGCGTTCGGGGTTCCGCGCCCGATCGGAGCTTCAGCGCCATGACCAGCGAAGACCGCACGCTGTTCGGCGACGGCCGCTACCCCGACACAGGTCCGCTGGCGATCCTGGCGCGCCTGGCCTGCGGGGTCTCGGCCCTGGCGATTCCCGCTGGGGTCTACCTGCCGAGCTTCCCGCTGCATTTCGCCCGCTCGCACTATATCGAGCATTTCGCGGCCTTCTACGTGGCGGCGCTTTGCGGCATGGCGGCCCTGCCGCGCGTGCGCCTGCGCCACGTGGCGGCGGGCTATGTCGTGTTCGCCGCCCTGCTGGAAGCCTCGCACCTGCCCTTCGGCGCGCGGCTCAGCGACCTGGTGCGCAACTGGACGGCGGACACCGGCGGCCTGGCGGCGGCCTTCGCGCCGGTGGTGTTCGAGCGCTTCCGCCGCCGCTTCCTCGCGCCGCCGCCTAGAGAATGCGCCTAGAAGAAGGTCCAGTGGTCGTGGTCGCGGACCCGCAGGTTGTTCTGCACGTGGCGAACGCCGTCGATGTCGGCGATGTCCTCGATGCGGCGCTTGTCGGCCTTGTGCCGCACCGTGCCGTCCAGGGTGACCTCGGCGTCCTCGACGTTCACCTCGACGCCGCGCAGGTCGAGCCCGCGCTCGTCCTCCAGCCGTTCGACGATCACCGCCCAGAGAACGCGGTCGGAAGGCCCGCGGCGGCGGCGGGGACGGCTGGCGTAGTCCCGCTGCCGGTCGCGATCCCGCTCATGGTCCCGTTCGCGCGGCCCGCCAGCGAAGAAGTCGCCCGCCTTATCCATCCATGAACGCGGCTGGCCGTCGCGGCGCAGCTCCTCTTCCCGGCGCCGCTCGAGGTCGCGGTCGTCCGCGGAGTAGCGGCGGTAGGCGCCGCCGCGGTCGGCGTCGTAGGCGTAGTCGCTGGAATAGTCGGCCTGACCGAAGTCGTCGGTGCGCGGCCGGATGTCCTCCTCCGCGCGATAGCCGCTGCGGCGCCGGGGATCGTAGCCATAGTCCTCCGAATAGTCCGCCTGGCCGAAATCCTCGCGGTCCCGGCCGCGGACGGCCATCCGACGGCGTTCCTCCTCACGGTCCTGCCAGTCTTCCCGGGCCATGGCGCATCTCCTTGAGCTTGAGCCTATGCTGCGCAGA
>Ga0105240_10012599_pt1 | contig 11660 bp, 8 predicted proteins | sample KBSC54metaG_FD_80426 | JGI IMG/M metagenome (GOLD analysis project Ga0105240, IMG submission 80426) | Corn rhizosphere microbial communities from Kellogg Biological Station, Michigan, USA - KBS C5-4 metaG | ecosystem: Host-associated > Plants > Roots > Rhizosphere > Soil | place: Michigan, USA...
ATGTTGTCGAAGTTGCGCGTCGGGTTGTCGTGGCCGATGACTTCCTTCACCGAGATGCCGATCGACGGCAGCTTGCTGGCCAGCAGCTTGGCCGTGCCGGTGCCGAACTCGCCCGATTCATGGACGATCACCGCCGATTTGGCGACGCCGTTGGCGGCGTTGTTGAGCGCGCCCAGCGACGAGATGCCCTGCTCGACCGAGACGCCGAAGCCCGGCATCAGGCGGAAGGTGTTCTTGAGGCCGCGCGTGACCAGCTGGTCGGAGGCGCCGACGTCGATCAGGAACGGCGTGCCGTACTTCGACGCGGCTTGGCTGGCGGCGATCCCGACCGGGCTCTGGAAGCAGCCGATGTAGGCCGCGACGCCCGCGCCGTTCATCTTCTCGACTTCGCTGACGCCGACCTCGACCTTCGACTGGCTGTCGCCCAGCAGGGCCTCGAGCCTGGCGCCGCCCATCGCCTTGATGCCGCCCGCCTTGTTCACGTCCTCGATCGCCATCGTGGCGCCCAGCCGGCCCTGCTGGCCGTTGTAGGCGACGAAGCCGGTCACCGGATGGATCAGGCCGACCTTGACCGTGGCGGCCTGCGCGCCGCCGATGGCGGGAAGGCCCAGGGTGCCCGCGGCCAGCGCGGTCGTACCGGCCATGAAGCCGCGACGCGAAACCGGATGCTTGCGAGAAGTGGCCATGATGAAGTCCCCCGGGAATGTTTTTGATGTCGAAAGAACGCTACGATAGGGCTCGCACACGAACAACCGCCAATCCAATGGCCCGGACAATGCCCAGGATCCTGACAACGTCGCAGGTCGATCGGTACGAGCGGGACGGCTTCGCCTGTCCCGTGCCGGTTCTGGGTGCCGACGAGGTACGCGCGCTGCGCGCCGATCTCGAGCATTGGGAAAGACAGCAGGGCCATCCGCTGGATTTCCCGGAGAAGAGCAAGTCGTACCTGCTCTACGGCTGGGCCGACGCGCTGGTCCATCATCCCCGCGTGCTCGACGCGGTCGAGGACGTGATCGGGCCCGACATCCTCGTCTATCACTCGACCATGTGGATCAAGGAAGCCAACACGCCGGCCTACGTGCGCTGGCACCAGGACGGCGCCTATTTCTTCCTCGATCCGCTCGAGCATGTGACGGCCTGGGTGGCGCTCTCCGAGGCGTCGGAGAAGGCCGGCTGCATGCGCGTGATCCCGGGTACGCACCGCCTGCCGATGATCGATCACGATGACAAGCCCGACGCCCACAACATGATCAAGCGCGGCCAGGGCATCAGCGAGCGCTTCGACGGCGAGACCGGCGTGGCGATGCCGCTCGGGGCCGGCGAACTGTCGCTGCACCACACCGCGCTGGTCCATTGTTCGCCGGGCAACGGCAGCGACGACCGCCGCATGGGGTTGGGCATCTCCTTCGTGCCGGCCCACGTGCGCCCGCTCGGGCCGGTGAAGCCGAGCGCCTTGCTGGTGCGCGGCCAGGATCGCCACGGACACTTCCTGCCGGAGGCGCGGCTCGGCAGGCCGATGTCGGCCGCAGCGCGCGCCGCCCACGCCGAAGCGGTGCGCCTGTTCCGCCTGCGCCAGGACCAGGGCTTCACCCGGGCGGCGGAGTAGGGCGTGGTGCGCGTCGTCGTCGCCGCGCTTCTCTCCCTGCTGGCGCTGTCCAGCGTGTCCGGTGCCCAGCCGCGCGCGCCGTCGGATTATCGCCAGACGCCGGCGGTGCTGGCGCACTATCCCGCGGTGCCGGGCGTCACCCTCGACAGCCCGGCCTTCCGCACCGCCGAACCGTCGCTCACCAACCAGCAGGCGATGGCCGACTTCCTCGCCGCGCTGGTGAAGGACCAGCCCACGGCGAAGCTCGGCACGATCGGCAAGTCCCAGCAGGGCCGCGACATTCCCGTGCTCTATCTCACCGCCGAAGGGCTCGCCGACGCGGTGTCGATCCGCAAGCTCGGCCGGCCGATCGTGTGGCTGATCGGCCAGCAGCACGGCAACGAGCCGGCAGGCGGCGAGGCGATGCTGGCGCTCGCCTCGGCGTTGGCCAAGGGCGAGCTGGCGGCGATCCTCGCCAAGGTGAGCGTCGTGATCGTGCCGCGCGCCAACGTCGACGGCGCGGCGGCCGACCGCCGCGTGCTGGCCAGCGGCGCCGATCCCAATCGCGATCACCTGCTGCTCAGCCAGCCGGAGACCCGCGCCATCCACAAGGCGATGCTGGCGCTGCCGCCCGACGTCGTCTTCGATCATCACGAGTTCAGCGTCGCCTGGCGCTGGCTCGACAAGTTCGGCGGCCTGCAGCGCGCCGACGTGATGATCCTCGAGGCGACCAACCCGGCCATTCCCGGGGCGCTGACCGACATCGAGCGCGGCCTCTACCGGCCGGCGATCGAGGCCGCCATCCGCGCGCACGGCCTGCTGCCGCACGACTATGTCACGACCGCCGTCGATCCGGCCGACAAGCGCGCGGCGCTCGGCGGCACGGCGCCCGGCATCGCGCGCAACACCTTCGGCCTGCGCGGCAGCGTGTCGTACCTGATCGAGACGCGCGGCCTCGGCATCGGCCTGCAGGACTACCAGCGCCGCGTCGCCACCCATTACCTGCTGGCCAAGGCGGTGCTGGAGACGACGGCGCGCGATCCCGACGGCCTGCTGCGCCGCCTGGCCGAGGCGCGCAAGGCGGCGACGGACGATCGCGCCGACCTCGTGATCTCGCATACCGAAGGCGAGCACGAGATCGAGCTGCCGCTGATCGACCCGCAAAGCGGCGAGGACCGCCCGACCAGGATGCGCCTGATCGACAGTCGCGACATCCACCCGGTCGACGTCCGCGCCCGGCCCCGCGCCTATCTGGTGGTGCGCGGCGGCGAGGAGGTCGGCGACAAGCTCCAGCTGAACGCGGTCAAGTCGTGCGTCGTGGGCGCCACGGCATCGGTCGAGGTCGAGGCCTATGACGTCACGCGCATTGCCGGCAAGACCAACCGCGAGTCGATCAACCCCGACCAGGCGGTGAAGGTGCGGGTGCGGCCCAAGACCATCGACGTGCCGGCCGGCAGCCTGTTCGTGCCGATGGCGCAGCCCGCCGCGGGCATCGCGGCGGCGGCGCTCGAACCCGATTCGCCCGGCAGCTATGTCGGCGTCGGCGTCATTCCCATGACCGACGGAGAGACCGAAGCGCCGGTCTATCGCGTGCTCGAAAGCTCGACCGCGCCGCTGGCCTGTCCTTAAAGTCTTTCCGAATTGTCATGGCTGGAATCGCACTCACCTCATCCTGAGGAGCGGCCCGAAGGGCCGCGTCTCGAAGGATGGGCAACAAACGCGGTGCTCGTGCCCATCCTTCGAGATGAGGTCGTGTGTTTCGATCCAATCCAATCGCACTCCAGGCGGCGGCGCAGAGCGTGCCGAGCCAATAGGTTGCGCCGCTCAGCCCATCATCGTCCGGGCATAGTAGGCCGCGATCTCGCCGGGCGTGGCCTGCCAGATGTTGCCGAAGCGCTCGATGCGGCGCAGCGCCTCGTCGAGATACTTGATGCGGTGCGCCATGCCCATCAGCCACGGATGGACCGACAGGTTGAACACCTGGCCGCCCTCGTGATGCAGCAGTTCGAAGGCGTCGGCGACGATGTCGGGATAGCGCGTGGTGTTGATGCGGCGCAGCCAGAGCTGCTGCACGTCGTCCCATTCCGGCTGGTTGGGCATGGAGACGAACTTCCTGCCGACCTTCATCGGATAGGGCTGGTCGTCGTTGGGCCAGTCGAGCACGTAGTCGAGCCCTGCGTCCGCCAGAAGCTGCGGCGTGCGATGGCTCTCGCCGTATTCCTGGCCGAGCCATCCGGTCGGCCGCACGCCGGCGGCCTTCTCGATCGCGGCGATCGAGGTCGCGATCTCGGCTTTCTCCTCGGCCTCGGTCATCTTCGAGCTCAGCACCCGGGTGGCCGCGGTGCCGTGGGCGATGAATTCATAGCCACGCTTCTTGCACTGCTCGACCAGGAACGGATAGCGCTCGGCCGCCATCGCGTTGACCGCGACGCCGGCCTTGATCTGGTAGCGGTCGAGCACGTCGAGGACGCGGAAGATGCCGGTGCGGTTGCCGTACTCGCGCTGCGTCCAGGTGCGGTAGTCGGGACTGTAATTGCCGAATTCGCCCACGAAGCGCGAATCCTTGAGGCTGCCCTCGGGCGGCATCAGCTCGTAGTACTCGAGGTGCAGGATGACATAGAAGCCGACCCGCGCGTTCTTCGGCCAGGTGAGCCGCGGGCGCTTGGGAAAAGGCACGTAGTCGTACCAGGGATTGTCCATGCCCGGCGGGAGCGGCGCGGGATTCTTGGAGACCTTCGGAGGCGTGGCCATCCTATGCCTCCTTTCCGAGGTGGGTTTGATAGGCCTTGAGCCCATTGGCCGTGTACCAGTCGAGGATCTCCTCGGCGGTGCACACCCAGGCGTCCTTGTGCTGGCGGATATAGGCCAGCGCCTTGTCGAGATGCTTCAGCCGATGCGGCGCGGCCATCATGTAGGGATGCAGCGCCAGGCACATCACGCGGCCGTTCTCGGGGCCCTCGCGGTACACCGTGTCGAAATGATCGACGATCATCTGGCCGAACTCCTCGGCCTCGACCGGCTGGCGATAGATCATGGCGTCGTTGAGATCCATCGAGTAGGGCACGTGGATCAGCGGCCCATGCCTGGTGGCAACCGGCGTCGGCTGGTCGTCGTGATAGAAGTCGCAGAAATACTCGAGGCCGGCCTGCTTCACGAGATCGGGCGTGTCGTGCGTGTTGGAGACGGCGGGCGAGAACCAGCCGCGCAGCTTGCGGCCGGTGAGGCGCAGGTGCGTGGCCTTGCTGTGCTCTATGACCTCGAGCTCCTCCTCCGGCGCGTAGCCCCAGTGATAGCGCGTGTTGAAATAGCCGTGGCTCATGTACTCCCAGCGCCGCGCCTCCATGGCTTCGAGGATCTCGGGGTACATCTCGATTACCGACATCGACAGCGAGACCGTGCAGCGGATGCTGTGCTTGTCGAGCACCTCGAACATGCGCCACAGGCCGACCCGGTTGCCGTAGTCGCGGCCGCCGTAGCCCAGCACGTCGGGATGCGGCATGCGCGGCCACGGGTTGCGCACCCGCACCTCGGCCGGCAGGTACTCGTAGTGCTCGATGTTGGGGCAGACCCAGACCGCCACCCGGGCGTTGTTGGGCCAGGCGAGTTTCGGCCGCGCGACGATGGGCGAATAGCCGAAGCGATACGGATCCATTGCTGATCTCTTCCTGTGTCGGTCGCGCCCGAGTCGATCACAGAGACCGCGCCGATACAATCGCTTGCGCGGCCCGCCCACCGCCTCCATCCTGTTCGCATGGCGGACCGCATACGCTTCACGCTGAACGACCGGTCCGTCGAGATCGCCGACCTCTCGCCGATGACGACGGTGCTCGACTGGCTGCGCGACCATCGCGGCCTCAAGGGCACCAAGGAAGGCTGCGCCGAGGGCGATTGCGGCGCCTGCACGGTCGTGCTGGAGCATGCCGACGGCCCCGACGGAAAAACGACGGTCGAGGCGATGAACTCGTGCATCGCCATGCTCGGCCAGATCGACGGACAGTCGATCCGCACCGTCGAGGGGCTGACGGGCAGGGACGGGGCGCCTCATCCGGTGCAGCGCGCGATGATGGAGGCCGATGCCACGCAGTGCGGCTTCTGCACGCCGGGCTTCGTCATGTCGGCCTATGCCTTCGCCGCCGGCGGCGAGGCGCCCGAGTTGGACACGATCCACGAGGTGCTGGCCGGCAATCTCTGCCGCTGCACCGGCTATCGTCCGATCGTCGAGGCGATGAAGCAGGTGGCGGGCGTGCCGCACGAGGTGCCAGGACGGGCGTTGCCGCGGCCCGCGATGCCGGCGCGGACCCGATCGGCGTCGTTCGATGGAACATTCTTCGCGCCGCGCAGCCTGGCGGAGCTGGTCGAGCTGCGCGCCCGCCATCCGCAAGCGCTGCTGCTCGCGGGCGCCACCGATCTCGGCCTGTTGGCCAGCCGCGCGCGCAAGCCACCGGCGGCATTGATCCATCTGGCCCACGTTCCCGAGCTTGCCGCGCTCGATGCCGGCCGGGACGAGATCGCGATCGGCGCCGCCGTGACCTACGCCCGGGCCATGCCGCTGCTGGTCGAGGCATTTCCGGCGCTGCATGCCTATCTCGGCCGGCTGGGGTCGCGGCAGATTCGCACCATGGGCACGATCGGCGGCAACGTCGGCAACGCCTCGCCGATCGGCGATATGCCGCCGGTGCTGCTGGCGCTCGAGACGCGGATCAGGCTCGTGTCGGTGCGCGGCGCGCGCGAGCTGCCGCTGGAGGAGTTCTTCCTCGACTACCGCAAGACCGTGCTGGCGCCCGACGAGGTGATCGAAAGCCTGATCCTGCCACGCCCGCGGCCGGGCGAGGTCTTCCATTGCGACAAGGTGAGCAAGCGGCGCGACCAGGACATCTCGACCGTCGCCGGCGCCTATCGCCTGCGCATCGAGGACGGCCGGATCAAGGACGCGCGGCTGGCCTTCGGCGGCCTGGCGGCGATTCCCAAGCGCGCGCGTGCGGCGGAAGCGGCCTTGCTGAAGACCGGCTTCGCCGCCGCGTCCGCCGCGTTACCTGGCGACTTCAAGCCGCTCGACGACTGGCGCGGCACGGCAGCCTATCGCCTGGAGGTCGCGGCCAATCTGTTGCGGCGCCTGGAAATGCGCGTCGCCAATCCCGGGCAGCCGGTCGAGGTCGAAGCGCTATGAAGGGCGGCGTCCATGCCGCGTGGCGCCACGATTCGGCGCTGAAGCACGTCACCGGCCAGGCGCGCTACATCGACGATATTCCCGAGCCTGCCGGCACCCTGCACGCCGCGCTGGTGTTGAGCCCGGTCGCCGCGGGACGGCTGCGCACGCTCGACCTCGCCGCCGCGGCGGCATCGCCCGGCGTCGTCGCGGTGCTGGCGGCCGGCGACATTCCCGGCAAGAACGACGTGGCGCCGATCGGCGCCGACGAGCCGCTGTTCGCGACCGATCGTGTCTTCTATGCCGGCCAGCCGCTGGCGATGGTGGTGGCCGTGACCCTCGATGCCGCGCGGCACGCCGCCGAGCGCGCCGTGATCGAGATCGAGGCGGAGACGCCGGTGCTCGACGTCGATGCGGCGCTCGCCGCCAGGTCTTTCGTCCAGGCGCCGTCAACGGTCCTGCGCGGCGATCCCGACGCGGCATTGGCGGCGGCGCCCCACCGGCTCGAGGCGACGTTCGATGTCGGCGGCCAGGAGCATTTCTACCTCGAGGGCCAGGTGGCCTTCGCGCTGCCCGGCGACGACGGCGATCTCGTCGTCCATTCCTCGACTCAGCATCCGACCGAGGTCCAGCACATCTGCGCGCGCCTGCTGGGCTGCGACCTCAACCGCATCACCGCGACGGTGCGGCGGCTGGGCGGCGGCTTCGGCGGCAAGGAAAGCAACGCCTCGTGGGTCGCGGGCGCGGCGGCGCTGGCCGCCCGCCACACCGGCCGGCCGGTCAAGCTTCGCCTGCCGCGCGAGGTCGACATGATCGCGACCGGCAAGCGCCATCCGTTCCGCTACCGCTACACGGTGGGCTTCGACGGCGAGGGCCGCGTGCTGGCCCTCGACGCCGTGCTGGCCGCCGATGCCGGCTGGAGCCTCGACCTCACGCCCGGCGTCGTGGCGCGCGCGCTCACGCACACCGACAACGCCTACTGGATTCCGCATTTCCGCGCGGTCGGCTATGCCTGCCGGACCAACAAGCAGTCGAACACCGCCTTCCGCGGCTTCGGCGGCCCGCAGGGCGTGGTCATCATGGAGGACGCGCTCGACCGGGTGGCCGCCCATCTCGGCCGCGATCCCATCGAGGTGCGGGCGCTCAACTTCTACGGCGATCGCGGAGACGAGACGCCGTACGGCCAGAAGATCGGGGAGAACCACCTGCCGCGCCTGTGGGCGGAGCTGAAGCGCGACGCCGACCTGGCGCGCCGGCGGGCCGAGATCGACGCCTTCAACAGGGCGAGCCCCGTGCTGAAGCGCGGCCTCGGCGTCTTCCCGCTGAAGTTCGGCATCTCGTTCAACGCGCCGCACATGAACCAGGCGGGCGCGCTGGTGCATGTCTACACCGACGGCTCGATCCGCCTGAACCACGGCGGCACCGAGATGGGGCAGGGGCTGTTCATCAAGGTGGCGCAGGTCGTGGCCGAGGTGTTCCAGGTCGACGTCGACCGCATCCTGCCGTCCGCGACCTCGACGGCGGAGGTGCCGAACACCTCGCCGACCGCGGCCTCGACTGGCTCGGACCTCAACGGCTGGGCGGCCTACAACGCCGCCGACACGATCAAGCAGCGCATGATCGCCTTCGCCGCCGAACATTTCGGCGTCGGTACCGGCGAAGTCGAATTCGCCGATAACGCGGTGCGCCTCTCCAGGCCCGGCAGCAACCAGGTCGTGAGCTTCACCGAACTGGCGAGACTCTGCCATCTCGGGCGCGTGTCGCTGTCGTCGACGGGCTACTACAAGACGCCGAAGATCCATTGGGACGGCGCGAAGATGAAAGGCCGGCCGTTCTTCTATTTCGCGTTCGGCGCGGCGGCGGCGGAAGTGGCGATCGACACCCTGACCGGCGAGAATCGCGTGCTGCGCGTCGATCTGGTGGAAGACTGCGGCGTCTCGCTCAATCCAGCGATCGACCTCGGCCAGATCGAAGGCGCCTTCGTGCAGGGCCAGGGCTGGTTCACCTGCGAGGAGCTGTGGTGGGACAAGCAGGGCCGGCTGAAGACCGCCGGCCCCTCGACCTACAAGATTCCCGGCAGCCGCGACGCGCCCGCGATCTTCAACGTCAAGATGCTGGAGAACGCGCCCTCGAAGGAGGCGACGATCTTCCGCTCCAAGGCGGTCGGTGAGCCGCCACTGATGCTGGCGACGGCGGTATGGACGGCGTTGAAGGACGCGATCGCCTCGACGATTCCGGAAGGCGACCGCAGGATCGCCGTGCGCCTGGATGCCCCGGCGACGCCCGAGCGCGTTCTGGCGGCCATCGGAAGCCTGCGTCGAGTCTCACGAGTGAAGTAGAATGGCAGAACCTCCGTCATCCCGACCGGAGCCGCGCGTAGCGCGGCGAAGCGGAGGGACCTATTCTTGTGCATCCGCAGACATGATCAGTTCCCTCGACTACGCCGCCAAAGCGCGGAGGTTACTCCGCGCGAATCGGGCGGCTTCGCTCGAGACGAAGAAATTGGTCATATGCGATAGCCCTGCCCGAGACGGGGGAGGGGCTGTAATCGTCTAGGACAGCTCCAGCCTGAGCTGCGGCCACTTCTCCTGCCAGCGCTTCTTGATGAAGCGCATCCGGACTTGCTCTCGCTTGGCGTCGCTCATCTTGAACGCCGGCGTCGGCCGCACGATCAGCCCGACCAGATCGGCAATCCCGTGAGGCGCCACGAACTTCAGATGCCCGCCGTCCATCGTCACGCCCACGGCGGTGGCGGTCTCGGGCCATCGCGAGAGGGCCTCGACGACGGAGGAGCAGGCGGGCTCGCCATTCCAGCGGTGGGCGGTGGCCTGGTTCTTGACGTCCCATTTCACCGCGGGTCGACTCTTCGAGAGCAGCGCTTCCAGCTGCTTGTCGTCGAACGCTTCGTCTTCGTCGAAATAGACGAGATCGATGTCGGACGGTTTCGACGGACCTGTCCGCGCATGGAGATGGTCCCACACCTTGGTCCGCACGAATCCGGCACCGATCAGCCAGTGCGGAAGACCCAGCGTGCCTGCCAATCCGAGGAGGTCCATCATCGACTCGTCCTCGGAAATCAGCTGGACGATTTGCTCTTCGGTCATCGGGCACCAGGAGGCGGAACCAAGGCTAACCCGGCCGGTTCCGCCACCTCAAGCAGGCACTCGGTTGGACGGTCGAAAGATCGCCCTGCGATTGAATGCCCGCGCGCAAGTGGCTCGCAGCCGCTAGACTGCCCGTCTGAACGGAGGATCCAATGGACGTACGCATGGACGGCCGCGTGGCCGTGATCACGGGCGGCAGCACCGGTCTCGGTCTGGCCATGGCCAAGGAGTTCGCCGCCTCGGGCGCATCGGTTGCGATGATCGCGCGCAAGACCGATGTGCTGGCGCAGGCCAAGGCCGAGGTGCAGAAGGCCGCCGGCCAGAATAATGCAGGCAAGACCAACGCCAGGGTCGAGGGCTATTCCTGCGACGTCTCGAAGATGGCGCCGATCGCCGACACCTGGAAGAAGATCACCGCCGACTTCGGCAAGGTCGATATCGTGGTCAACAATGCCGGCATCAGCCATGCCAAGGCGTTCGACACCGTGACCGACGAGGATTGGCAGGGCGACCTCGACCTCAAGCTGTTCGCCGCCATCCGCCTGTGCCGGCTCGCCTTCCCGGGCATGCGCGAGCGCAAGTGGGGCCGCGTCGTCAACGTGCTCAACATCGGCGCCAAGGCGCCCAATGCCAACTCGACGCCGACCAGCGTGAGCCGCGCCGCCGGCCTGGCGCTCACCAAGGCGATGAGCCAGGAGAACGCCCAGCACGGCGTTCTGGTGAACGCCATGCTCGTCGGCCTGATCGAGAGCGACCAGTGGGCGCGCCGGCACAAGGGCCCGGCGGGCGCCGGCAAGACCTACGAGGAATTCCTGAAGGGAATGGCGGGCCGCATCCCGCTCGGCCGCATGGGCAAGGCCGAGGAATTCGCCCGCATGGCCTGCTTCCTGTGCTCGGACGCGGGCTCGTTCATCACCGGCGTCGCCATCAACGTCGACGGCGGCGCCAGCCCGGTGGTGTGATGCAAGACGTCGGTGCGCCAGCTGAAAACCGGCATGTAACGCACTGGCTTACCCGGTTCGAGCAGGCGCTGACCGGCGGCGATGTCGCTGCGCTCAAGGGCCTGTTCCACGCCGACAGCCATTGGCGCGATGTGCTGGCACTGAGCTGGCACATCGACACGCTGAGTGGTGCCGATGCGATCGTGGATGCTTTGGTGCTGTGGGTGAAGCGGGCGCGGCCGTCCGGTTTCGCCATCGATCCCGACCGCGCGCCGCCCCGTGCCGTCGTGCGCGCCGGCGCCGATACGCTCGAGGCGATCTTCAAGTTCGAGACGGCGCAGGGCCGGTGCAGCGGCGTGCTGCGGCTCACGCCGGTAGACGGCGAGATGCCCAAGGCGTGGACCCTGCTCACGGCGCTCGAGGAACTGAAGGGCCACGAGGAGCAGGCCGGCCGCGGCCGGCGCTCCGACGGCGAGGCCTATTCGCGCGACTTCCGCGGGCCCAACTGGCTCGACCAGCGCAAGGCCCGGGAGTCCTTTGCCGACCGCGATCCCGACGTGCTGGTGGTGGGCGGCGGCCATGCCGGCCTCTCGGCCGCCGCGCGTCTGTCGCAGCTCGGCCTCGACACCCTGATCGTCGATCGCGAGCAGCGCATCGGCGACAACTGGCGCAAGCGCTATCACGCGCTGGTGCTGCACAACCAGGTGCACGTCAATCACCTGCCCTACATGCCGTTCCCGCCGACGTGGCCCGCCTACATTCCCAAGGACAAGCTGGCCGGCTGGTTCGAGGCCTATGTCGAAAGCCTCGAGCTCAACTTCTGGACCTCGACCGAATTTCTGGGCGGCCGATACGACGACAAGGCCGGACATTGGATCGTGAAG
>Ga0105240_10012606_pt1 | contig 11658 bp, 10 predicted proteins | sample KBSC54metaG_FD_80426 | JGI IMG/M metagenome (GOLD analysis project Ga0105240, IMG submission 80426) | Corn rhizosphere microbial communities from Kellogg Biological Station, Michigan, USA - KBS C5-4 metaG | ecosystem: Host-associated > Plants > Roots > Rhizosphere > Soil | place: Michigan, USA...
ATCGCTATGCTGTGAAAGCTTATGACCTGATCGTGGTGGTGCGCGAGGAAAACGTGCAGGAAGCCAAGGCTATGGGAGCCAAACGTGTTCTCCGTATCTATCGTGCTGCAGATGAGGTAGCTCACGCTCCCAGAGAATTGACTGAGGCAGAAAAAACGAAATGGAGGTCGGACGTGCTGTTCGTCGGTACCGCATTTCCTGAGCGCGGCGCCTTCTTTCGCGATCTGGTCCGTCTGGGAGTTCCGCTCTCGATCTACGGAAGCAAGTGGTCTGAATTGAAGGAGTGGAAGGATCTCAAGCACTGCTGGAGAGGGCCGGGCCTCCACGACGATTATAGTTATTCAACGGCGATACTTGCTTCAAAAGTCTGCCTCGGATTGCTCTCCAAGGAGAATCGCGACCTTCACACAACCAGATCGCTCGAGATTCCGTCGCTAGGAGCAGTGTTCTGCGCTGAGCGCACCTCAGAACATCTCAAGCTCTATCGAGAAGATGAAGAAGCGGTTTTCTGGAGCAGCCCAGAAGAGTGCGCGGCAAAGTGTGTCGCGCTTCTTGCGGATGACGAATGGCGTCGCAGCGTTGCTGCTCGTGGTCACGAACGATATCTAAGAAACGGCTGGACCAATATGCATGTGGCGGAGATGGTCCTTAAGGCAGCGTTTGAATGATTCAGAGCGGCTAAGGACTGATTCAGGACGATCGCAGGTGATCGACTTCCGACAGGCTGGCATTGAGCCGAGCTTCGCGGGCCGAGTTATCGGGAGGGAAGAGCCGGGTCATATCGGCCAGTTCGGACGTGACCCAGTCCACTGATATTTCGTCCATTCGGTAACCGTCAGGGATCGTCTCCAGAAATGGTCCCTGCACATCCCTTACGTCAGGTCGAGGTGAAGGCATCCACTCAAGCGGCTTCTCCCAAGCCATGTTCAAAACGATCAGCGGTGTTCTGACCGCGCGAGCCACGTGCAACGTGCCAGTATTGATGCTGATTACCATGTCGCTCAACGCGAGCAGAGCGGCCAGTTGATTTATCGAAGTTTTCCCAGCGAGAGAGATTCCGCTTCCGCCTGCCATTCTGATCAGCGCTGCAATCGCAGGCGCATCTGCGGCCGTGCCAACACAGAGTACTTGATAGCCCAGGTCGTGGTGCGCGTATGCGAGGGTTTCAGCCCAGCGATCTTCGTGCCATGCAGTAGGCAGGCCACCGCTGCCTCGTGTGGCGGCAATAAGAACGGGGCGACCGGCGCGCCTTGCTGGCTCGAGTAAGGTGCGAGCTGCGTCTGCATCCTCGTTCGAATAGAACACCTTGGGCTCCAATGGATGAACGGCGATTCCGAGAAGGGTTGCGAGCTGGAGATTGTTCTCGATCTGGCTGAGCGTGGGCTCACGTCTCAATGGCCGTTGATACAGAGCCGGAACCAGGGTCATCCCTCCTCGCCATCCGCTACAGACCAGGGAGGCGAAGATTCCCCATCTGGTGCTTTGATCGGCAGTTCCCGTGAAGCAGCAGTCAGGCTTTAAACCCCGGGACCTAAGCTGACCTTTGAGTGAAGACACAGCGGCCGAGAAATTCTTCGATGGCGCGGGGATCTCTATAAGGTCGTCAATGTAAGGCGAATTACGTAAGACCTGCAGTCCTATACCCCAGGTTGCGACGCTCACTCTTATTTCAGGACGCGCGCACTTGATTGTTTCAAAGACAGGCGTCATGTGTACGCAAATGCCGAGAGGTATGGTGCACTCGAGCACGAGGAGGTTCCTGACTTCGCCGGAACCGAGCGAAGTCCGCGGCCGGATAAGCCTCTCAAAATCGACAAAGGCTTTTGTGACTGTAGATCGGAGCAGAGATCTTAGATGATTCCTATTCAATAGTCACCGCACCACAACGACTGAACTCACGAAGCCGCGCATCTTCCGTTATAGCGCAGACCACAGACGAAACCGAGACTACCCCGATTGATCGCGGCATCGCCCGAGCGGATTGAGAGAGCACTCGCCTTTCCCAGTTCACGTCGCTCGAAGCAGAAAGCAACCTGATCCTCCATAGAGCTCTGGCCGCCAGATCGACCTTGCTGAGATAATTCGCGGCTGTCACGTTGCTGTCAGTCATCTTGGATCAACCTCATTTTAAAACCGGCCCACCCCGTCAGAAGAGTGCCACACCAGAAGCAGATTCTCACCTACTAACAATCCAATGCACCGCATTGGACGTCAACGTCCGAGCGACTTTCGCAAGAACCTGCGCCGAGTTGTCATTACAGGTCGCTCGAAGAGATAGAGCGAAGCACTGCAGATTGCCGTGGTGATTGCAAGGCATACGCATGCACGGATAAGAAAAGGAGCGGTGAAACCAGAGTGAAGAGGTCCTTCGATTCGGTCGTAAGCGCGAATGACGTATATATGCACGAGGTATGACGCATAACTGATGTCACCAAAGAAGCAAAGCATGCGCAACCTAAAGAGCTTAGATGCAACAGAATATTGTCTCTCTATAACCAAGCTCAAAAGCGATGCGAACATCAGGGGACACCCGGTGAGCGTCAAACTCGTGCGCCAGCGGTTATTCGCATTTAGCATCGTGGCGGCAGTGAAGAGAGCCACGCCAACCAGTGCGGCCGCTATTTCCCCCCAGCGAGGGCGCTCTTCATCTAAGCTGTTGCTCGTGTATTGCAAGGCCAACAAAGCACCCCAAGCCAAACCGTCGCAACGTGTGAAGGTGTAATACGAAATCGAATGTCCTCCGAACACCATGAGTACTCTCAAAATGGGCTCGATGAGGATAGTTGCGAACAAAATTCGACGCAGCAACTTAGTGGAACAATTTCGCACCACGAACGGCCAGAGCAGATAGAACTGCTCCTCCACCGATAAGGACCAGAACGGCCCTTGTGACCCATCCACATGCAGCACGAGAGCCAAATTCGCGACGAAGAACAGGCTTATCACAGCGTAGCGTGTGTCTACCATGCCCATATATCTCACGATGGCGATGACGGCAAGAAACGCCGGGAGAATCCGAAACGCTCGCTTTACATAGAAGTTCCAGTAGTAATGCTCCCCAGCCCGATCCTGAAGGAGAAGCGAAGTGATTAGAAATCCGGAAAGTACGAAGAATAAATCTACGCCCAAGTATCCGTACGAGAAGAAACCTATCAATACGCGATCGAAGGGAGGCCACAGTCCGCTGGGAAGCCCCGTCGAAAAGCAATGATGGCCAAAGACGAGCAGGTAGGCCAATCCCCGGATTCCATCGAGGGCGCGGATGTGTTTCAGGTGCTTTGCAGGGGGAATCGCGACCACGTTTAACTGAAGCATACCATCTGCCTCTGGGGCCAAAATCACAAGTGTAATTACGAGATGAAGTTATTGAAGGGCGATATGCCAGCTCGTCAGCTAAATTGAGTTCGATGCACCTTCATTTGACCAGGTTCCGAAGGTCGCCCGAAGTATCGCTTCAATCGCAGGAACGGAGTCTCGTAGAACCGAAAACTTAGCCAAGCACAGAGGAGTGTAGTAACGAGTGTGGGAACGCCACCAAGCGCTACGCCTAGCAATTTCGAGTGAAATCTCTCATTCAGGAAGATCCTCGGATACTCTCCGACGATATAAACATTGGCGAAGATCATGTGGAGTACGTAAATTCCGTAACTGTATCGACCAAACCATCGGAGACATGCATTCTGAAGAGCGCGCGCAGCAAGCGACCCGGGCTCTACAGTCCAGGCGATCAAGGCTGAGAACGAAATAGCTAGGAGGGTAAACCCTACGGAATAGAAGAATTTCCCGCGATGCACGTCGAGTATTCCTCGAGTGAGCCAAGCGTCAAACCCGACACAAAAGGAAAAAAGTACGAGAAACACAGCTGGTGCAAACTTGAAGATTCGTGATTTCTCCGGACCGCGTAGAGCCAATGCCAAAGTTCCTCCTACCAACAAGCCGTCGATCCTGCACAGCGTGAATCGGTAACACCAGATCTCGTGATTGAGTTCAGGCATGAGCAGCACGGATATCCGCAGAATCGGCGCAATCGTCGCGATAATGAGTGCTAGATACATCAGCTTTTTACGATCACGAGTGATGAAAACGATACAGGGCCAAACCAGGTAGAACTGCTCCTCGATCGCAAGTGACCAGAAGTGACTCGTGTAATGAAAAACAGACCCGGTTACGAACTTGTGAAGCCCGGGAATATTCTGTAGATATGCAAGCAGGAGCAGAGGTGAGAGACCCCAGTGAATACTCAATAAGCCAGAAAGGAGGAAAAGGGCTACCAAGCTGCCGTAGTACAGAGGGAAGATTCGCAAGAAGCGACGAGCGTAGAAGTTCAGAAAGTAGGAAGAGCTATTGAGCGTGTCGTAGAGAATGCCTGTTATCAGAAAGCCGGACAGAACGAAGAAGAGATCGACGCCAATCCAGCCGAAAGTGCAGAACGCGATTGCGCCGTTCAGGAAGATTGATTGTGTGTGAGGATTGCTCGAATGAGTGAGGTGATACACGAGGACGAGGATGATTGCTACTCCCCGAACTCCATCGAGCGCGGCTACGTGTTTGGGAGTTGACTTTGAAGACAGGGAATCATCACTAGGCATCGATTTGAATTGGCCAAGTCTCAAGCGATCGAGTGATACAAGTCGACCATAGCACACTCATGAAATCTAGCTACCCAGTCGTGGGTTTGCGACGCGCTGCAATCGAAGCGCCTATATCCCCGCGAACCACGCGTAGTCGCCCTGGTATTTCAGCGAGTCGATCGCTGTGATCCGGGTGATGTATTTCACGCTCTTGTATCCGAGCTGGCGCGGGACGCGGAGGCGGAGCGGGCCACCGAAGCCGACGGGCAGTTCGCCGTCGTTCATACCCATGGTCAGAAAGGTCTGCGGGTGATGCGCGTCGGCGATATCGATGCTGTCGGACCAGTCCGGTTGAATCGAGAAGTATTTCAAGTAGCGCGCCTGCGGCAGCACTCCGGCCTCGCGCAGCACCCCGGACAGCGGCGTTCCGATCCACTCCGCGACGTACGACCAGCCTTCTTCGCACACCACTTCTGTGATTTGGCTGTGTGTCGGCATGCTGCGCAGGTCTGCGAGTGAGAGCGTCATCGGATGAGCCACCATGCCATCGATCGTGAGCCGCCAATCACCGAATCCGGCTGCCTGCAGCTTCTTGAACTCAGCGCTCGGCGGCGCCACCTCGTTCGCAAATGGCGTCTTCGAGATCATGCTGCGGGGAAACTCCCGAGCCATTGCATCGCGCGTCAGCAGCCGGTGCGCCGCGTAGGTCAGCGTCTCTCCCGGCCCGTAGACGCCGCGGCAATCCGGAGGAATGAGCCCATGCCGGCGCCCAATGCGATCTGCTGCGGCAAGTCCCGCTACTCCAGCCGCAGCCAGGCCCGATGTAATCAGCGCTCTTCGAGAAATCGGCTTCATGCAACCTCCTCTTCCGCCACAGTAGGCTCAACCGTCGCAGTGGTTCCCGTGGTCATGCCGCGCATACGAGCCCAGAATCCCGATACCGCAATCATGGCCACGTGCACTACGAAGAACACCACCAGCGCCCACGTCAGGAAAAAATGTAGTGTCCGGGCAGTCTGCCGCCCACCAAGAGAATTGACTACAAAAGGAACTGAAGCATTGAATGACGGCGAAAGGGCAAGCCCGGTGAGAATCACCAGCGGAAACAGCACGAAGATGACGAGCAGGTAAGTTGTTCTCTGCAGCACGTTGTATGAACTCGTCTCATCCGCGCCCGGCCGCCTTCGCTGCAGATACTGGCGCATGCGTTCCCAATGCGCGGCGAGCGATCGTTGGCCGCGCTCGGGGACCAGGTCTCGCCGGAGATGCCCGTTGAGCAAACTCGCGATTGCATAGACGAGTCCCGTCAAAACCAGCACCCACGCCGATTCGAAGTGCAGGTACCGACTCCATCCGTTCTGGTCCGGCATCACGTATCCATACCCTGTCGGCACTGTGTCTCGCGACGATGGAATCGGAATGGTGAACAGCGGCTTCATGTTCACATTTCCCGTCTCGCCCCAGTAGAAACGCGGATGCGAGATGACGATCTCAAGTCCCGTGACGAGCAGCGCCACAAAGCTGACGACCGTCAACCAATGCGTCACCCGGACTAATGCGGAATGCCGTGGACTGTTCATGTTTTTTCTCGTGGGAGCAGGGGAACCTTTGCCGGAGATTAGCACAGCCCGCAAATGTTAGTGAAGATCAATGTGCAACAGCGCTGCTCGGGGCGGCGATCGCTTCTACTGGGGCATTGACCGGCATTCCCATCCACTTGATGGACACGACCGAGATGTCATCTTCCTGGCCGAACATTTGCGCCTCGCGCGCAATCGCTTTCGGATCGGGGTGTCCGGTCAGCAACTGTTGAAGCCTTTCGAACCCCAACAGAGTGCCGTCCGAATCGCGTCGCGCTTCGACAACACCGTCGGAGAGGAACGTCAGCGTGTCCCCAATCTTAAGGTGAATCTGCTGCGCCGAGTATTCCACGCCCGCGTCCGTGACGCCGAGGGGCAGCATGCCTGGGGTTGCCATCTCTTCTGAGTTGATCCAGCCCGACAGGTGTCCGGCATTCGCGACCGTCACCTGGCCGCCGCTATCCAGGCGAGCGCAGATGCAAGTAACAAAGCCGGACTTCATGTTCCCGGCCAATTCACGATTGAGCCGCGTCAGAATCTCAGCGGGCTCGGATGTTTCCTTCACAATCGCCCTGACTGCTCCGACTGCGAGGGACACTAGCATCGCCGCGCGCAAGCCCTTACCGCTCACGTCGCCGAGCAGCACGATGAGCCCACCGCCGCTTGAAGGAATCACCTGATAGAAGTCGCCGCCCACCTGGCTTGCGGGAAGGTATGTGCCTTCGACGTGATAGCCGGGGATCTGCAATAGATGCTCTGGAATAAGCAGATGCTGCACTTGCTGTGCCTGCTCGAGATCGCTCGTCATCTCGCGCTGGCGCGCTTTGGATTGCAGAAAACGGCGGATCGCAAGCCCAAGCACCATGAGGATCAGAGCGAAGAGGCAGATATCCCCGATGCTCAAACGAATGCCAAACGGGAAGTAGCTCACCGGAATCCCGAGCACTTCGAGGTCCTCGCTGAATAGCGTCGCTCCGAGCAGCAGCACAGCGGGGACAGTGATCCAACCTTCGGTTCGGCTGCGACGAAGACCTCCGACCGTCAATGCGAGGAGGAGCGCCGCGAAGACAAAACGCAAGATTGTAAAGACCAGCCACAGACCGTGCATCCAGCCGAGCGGCACGGCGGTTCCAAGCATCGGCTGGTGAAGGCAGAACACGACCACCACCTCCAACCCTGCCACCGCAAGGGCGATCCGCATGATGGCTCGCCAGCCGCGCAGATCGAACCACTTGATCCAGAACAGAACCCAGAGCAGCGGGCCGAGTGCCGAAGTCAGAAGTTCATTAACGATCGCAAAGCCGCTCAGCGGTATCCAGAAGGTTTCAGCTGCTACGAAGCTGGTCAGGTTCAGTGCCGACTCTGCAGCCAGCGCCATCATGAGCCACAAATATCCGCTCTCGCCGCGCTCTTTCCAGTAGATCGCGAGCGCCGCGATACACCCGATCAGTGCGAAGACTCCGAGGGCAAGAAAGGAGATGGAAGTATGCAGCGTGCTGTCAATGTTGCGCTCGTGTGCCAGTGCCACCGTTGATGCGAGCCCGAGGAGGGGCGCAGCGTGCATTCCGCCTGCGCCGAAGTTCCACAACACCGTATCGGGCGCCATGTAAAAGCGGATTGCAATGACAATGTCCCCACTGATATTGGGAGCAGGAAGCTGAAATGCGGCTGCTCGCGAGAAGTAGGCGCTCACGCCCTTCGCGGTAAACCGGCCCATCGATCCGACCAGCGTTCCGTTTGCGTACACCTGGTAAGCGTCGTCGACGTCGGAGGGCATCTCCAACCAGAGTCTTTCCCCGTCTGGAGCCACCTTCAGGTGCGTCCGGTACCAAGCATATCCGCTCAGCTTTGGATATCCGCGCGCTGTCCATCCGGGGACATAGGAACTTGAACTGAAGAATGGATCATGCGAGCCTTCGGTTGCCGAAAGATTTACAGTTTCCCAATCCGAGTCGTCCTGCGAAGGCTGTGCGTATGCTCCGTCACCGGGACGGAATCTCCAGTCGACGAGCGCCTGCATCGATGAACTTAGATGCACTGGCACAAGAGAAGTGGACGTGGGTGGATGTCGCGATGCGTCTGCCTGGGCTAGGCCCGTGGCAGCGCTGAACAATCCCGAGACGCAGACCGCCAGAAGGTACCCAAATCGTTTGTGCATAGACTCAGTGCGACCAGTCTACCAATGCTGTTCTCGCCAACTCGGAAGCTTCAGCAAGTTATGCACCTGAGGCGGTCGTTTGATCGCGCCGCGAGCGCTCGCCAAAAACCAAAAGCCGCCCACGGCGGAGCGGCTTTCGATATTCAGGAAGTGACGGATTCTAGAGCGCCGTCTCTCCGCGCTCGTCGTTGCGGATGCGGATCGCGTCCTCTACCCGGCTGACGAAGATCTTACCGTCTCCGATCCGCCCGGTGCGCGCGGCCGACCCGATCGCGGCTATCGCCTTGTCTTTCATCTCATCCAGCACGACCATCTCGATCTTCACCTTCGGCAAAAGATCGACCGTGTATTCGCGGCCGCGGTAGAACTCCGTGTGTCCCTTCTGGCGCCCGTGTCCACGGGCCTCCAGAATTGTCATCCCTTCGATCCCCGCCTCGAGCAGCGCGTCCTTCACTGCGTCCAGTTTCGATGGTTGAATAATCGCTTCAATCTTCAGCATTGCTTCATTGCCTCGCTAGGTAGCCTATCAGGCTGGACACTGCCGCTGCCCAGCCATGCTCTGTTAGATCTCGTTCTCAGGAATTCAGGTCGTAACCTTCTTCGCCGTGCTGGGACAGATCCAGACCCTCCATCTCCTGCTCGGCAGAGACGCGCAGTCCGATCGTCTTGTCCACGAGAAACAGGAGCACGATCGTTCCGACTGCCGACAACACCCAGGCAATCGCCACGCCTGCAGCCTGGTTCAGTATCTGGCCCCAGTGCCCGTCCATCGCGCCCGTATTCACATTCGCGCCAAAGGCAGGATTGATCAGCTTCGTCGCGAAGAAACCTGTGAGGATGGCACCGAGTGTTCCGCCCGCCCCGTGGACGCCGAACGCATCCAGCGAATCGTCATACCGGAACCAAGCCTTCACCTTGAACACCATCAGCGAGCAGAACAGGCCTGCAATCAGCCCGATGAGCAGAGCAGGGAAGGGCTGCACATATCCCGAGGCCGGTGTGATTGCCACTAGACCCGCAACCGCGCCTGAAATCGCGCCCAGGGCGGTTGGCTTGCCGCTGTGGAACCACTCGTAGACCGTCCAGCCTACCGCTGCTGAGGCCGCCGCAAAATGCGTGTTGATGAATGCGCTTGTTGCCAGCGGACCCGAACCCAGCGCGCTCCCGGCGTTGAATCCGAACCAGCCCACCCATAGCAGGCACGCCCCGATGAAACTCAGAACCATCGAGTGGGGAGGCATCGCGGTGTTCGGGTATCCGATTCGCTTGCCCAGATACAGCGCCGTCACCAGCGCCGAAACGCCGGACGTCACGTGCACTACCGTGCCGCCCGCAAAGTCAAGGCTCGGGATGTGATTCCCCGTAGCATTCAGCAACCCGCCGACGCCCCAAACCATGTGCGCCATGGGGCTGTAGACAATCAGCGACCAAAGCGAAAGAAACACCGCCATGCCGCTGAACTTCATCCGCTCGGCGAACGCGCCAGTGATCAGCGCCGGCGTGATGATGGCGAACATCAGCTGGTAGACCATGTAGGTCTGTTCAGGAATGGTCGCCGCATAATCCGCGTTCGGCGCCAGGCCCACGCCACGCAGAAATACATGCTCGAACCCGCCAACGAAGCTGGTGCCGTGCGCGAAGGCCAGCGAGTATCCAACAACCGCCCACAGAATCGTCACCAGCCCCATCATGGCGAAGCTTTGCATCATCGTGCCCAGGATGTTCTTCCGGCGGACCAGCCCGCCGTAGAAGAGCGCCAGCCCCGGCCCGGTCATCAGCAGCACCAGCGCCGACGAGACCAGCATCCACGCGTTGTCCGCGTTCATCTGGGCCGAGTGAACCGCATCCTGGAGCGCTTTGATATCTGCCTGAGTTGCGGGAGCGGATTGGGCAACGGCGAGAGAAGGGATTAGCAGAAACACCCCGGCGCAAACAGCCCGGAAACGAGTACTGACCATGTCTACTCCGAAAAAAGTGAGCCACCCGTTCACTCGCGCGCACAGCGACTGCCCGTCTCGGCTCGCAACCGCTGCGCAATCTGTCTCGTGAACCCTCGAAGAATATCTCAGGGAGGCTCGAGAACCTATAAAGATGGCATAAAGAAACTCATTTCATCTTTATGCGGTTGCTGCGTGCGACGAGCCGGCGTCTTCACTCCGAGCGAAGGTCGCCTCGGGCGAGGGGAGAAGACTGCCCTGAGCAAAGCCAACAAGAACCCGATTGCCTTTCCGATGGCCCAGGGAGTTCCGAGCCGTTCGCACAATAAAGGCCAGTGAGATAATCGCTGGAATTCCAATAGCGCGAGGTGGTTGGCAAGGTGGTGGCTGATAACAAGACGCTTGTAACGTGCATGCTGACGGGCGAAGCGAACTGGCTTGAGCAGTGGCGGTGAACGGAGTATGGACAATTCCGGGTTCTACGAAGTGGTCGGGCATCTATGTAGGAAAAGCGGAGATCGCAAGAAAGTTATTGGCCCCTATGACGGCTGAGTTGGCGAGTCTCGGCAAGTTCGAGATCGAGAATATCGTCGCTGAGGGCAACTCTGTTGTAGTCCAAGGACATGCCACCGGAAGGGTCACGAAATCGGGCAGGCCCTACAACAACGTCTATTGCCTGGTCTACAAGATTGTCGAAGGAAAGATTCATCGGCTGACAGAGTACTGCGACACGGAACTTATCACGACCGCTTTTGCATAGCCCTGGTCTCTGTTCAACTCCTCGCTATATGGAAATTTTGCCAAGTTACGATACAGGGCCCCGGCCTTTCCAAGCCACTCCAACACCCTCTCCGTCATGCATCAACGCGCGGAGAGGGTAAAATATAGCTATGGCGGAGATTCAGGAACGCGATCGTTATCTATTTGGTGCGCTCGACAGCAGCGCTAAGAATCGCGCGAAGCTTCAGGAAGTCAATTACGGCTTCGAGCAGCCCGAGGGCGTATTCCTCACCACGCTCGATTTTGCCGTGAACTGGGTCCGCAAAAGCTCTGTCTGGCCGGTCACCTTTGGCCTGGCCTGCTGCGCCATCGAGATGATGTCGATGGGCGCCTCCCGCTTCGACATTGCCCGCTTCGGCGCCGAAGTGTTCCGCCCCTCGCCGCGCCAGTCGGACTTGATGATCATCGCCGGCCGGGTTGCGCAGAAGATGGCTCCCGTGATTCGCCGCCTCTACGACCAGATGCCGGAGCCCAAATGGGTTATCTCCATGGGCGCTTGCGCAACTTCGGGCGGAGTCTTCCAGAATTACGCCATCGTGCAGGGCGTCAATCAGGTTATTCCGGTGGACGTCTACGTTCCCGGATGCCCGCCGCGTCTAGAGCAGCTTCTCTACGCCATCACACTGCTTCAG
>Ga0105240_10012607_pt1 | contig 11657 bp, 7 predicted proteins | sample KBSC54metaG_FD_80426 | JGI IMG/M metagenome (GOLD analysis project Ga0105240, IMG submission 80426) | Corn rhizosphere microbial communities from Kellogg Biological Station, Michigan, USA - KBS C5-4 metaG | ecosystem: Host-associated > Plants > Roots > Rhizosphere > Soil | place: Michigan, USA...
CGGCGGAGCCCCGAACGGCGCGTTCACGGGCACAATCAACCTGCCGGTGACCCACAGCATCGCCGTGCGCGCGACCTTCTACGAGGATCACCAGGGCGGCTATATCGACAATGTCGCAAGCCCCTTTACGCGCCTCGCGTCCGATAGCGGCTCACAGGCCTATGGCTTCGTACCCAGCCCGACCAACCAGGCGAACAACGGCATCTATAACAACGACACGCTCGCCAAGAAGGACTACAACCCGATCGACTATACCGGCGGGCGCATCGAGGCTCTCTGGGATATCAACGACGACTGGAACCTGCTCGTCACCGAGAGCTACCAGCGTCTCGACGCCGAAGGCACCTTCTCGTCCTTCCCGACCGGTTCCAATTTCCAGAAGCTGGGATCGCTCGAGACCACGACGTTCGTGCCGAGCTACAACAAGGACACGTTCGAGAACACCGCCTGGACGCTGAACGGCAAGATCGGCGACTGGAAGCTCGTCTACACCGGCGCCTACATGAACCGCCACGTCGAGCAGCAGCAGGACTATTCGAACTACTCCCGTACGGCGGGCGGCATGTATTATCAATGCACCGGCAGTGCGACCGGCTTCGGGACCGGCTCGACTTTCTGCTATTCGCCGGTCGCCTACTGGCATGACAATATCCACAACCGGCATCACAGCGAAGAGCTTCGCATCTCGTCGCCCGACAGCAAGCCGCTCCGCGTGCTCGCCGGCGCATATTACGAGAAGTTCGCGATCGACGACGTGCAGCGCTACTTCTACGGCACCATCCCGACCTGCACGCCCGCGCTGATCGCGGCCGGCACGGGCTGCAACGGCCTCAACCAGACGCTGCCGGGCGCTGCTGCGAACGAGCCGGGCTTCGAGCCCGCCGGCTCCACCTTCGGTGACGATCTCAAGCGCGGATACCGCCAATACGCCTTCTACGGATCGGTCGACTGGGACATCACGCCCACCCTCACGCTGACCGGCGGCACACGCTACTACAATTACAAGGAATATGAGGTCGGCTCGCAGTTCGGCACATCGCCTTCCGCCTGCTTCGACGTCCTCGTCTGCGCGCTACCGGGCTATGACGTCGATCTCGGCGCCAACAACGATCACGTCACCTATCACGGTTTCAAGAGCCGGGGTGTCATCACATGGAAGCCCAGGCCTGGCACCATGGTCTATGCGCTGTTCAGCCAAGGCTTCCGTCCGGGCGGCTTCAATCGTGGGCCCAAGCCCATCCTGCCCGCCCCCAACGGGGTGAACCAGTATATTCGCCCGAACGGCTACAAGCCGGACACGCTCACCAACTGGGAAATCGGGCTCAAGACCGATCTTTTCGATCGCAAGGTCACGCTCAATCTGTCGGCTTATTATATGATCTGGCAGAACATGCAGCTACAGTTCTTCAATCCCGAGGGCTTCGGAAATCTGGCCTTCGTGACGAACGGCGCTAACTTCCACGTCAAGGGCGCTGAGGCGCAGATCACGGTTCGACCCTATGCCGGCCTGTCGTTCGTGGGCGGCGCCACTTACAATGACAGCAAGCAGGTCAGCTCTCCCTGCTTCGTGTCCGACGCTCCGGGTTCGCCGACGCTTGGCCAGTGCATCGCGACCGCCGTCAGTCCGTTCGGCAATATCGGCTCGCGACTGCCGCTCAGCCCACGCTTCCAGGGCAATCTGCGCGCCCGCTACGAATGGCAGGGCCAGGGCAATCTCAACTGGTTCGCATCGGGCGGCGTGACCTATACGAGTGCGATGTACAACGAACCTTCGACCTATCCGTCGGGCGAAGGCGTCGTGATCCCGACAACCGCTCTCCTGCGCTATCGCATTTCAGGCTATGCCCTGCTCGACGCGACACTTGGCTTCCGGCGCGACAACTGGACGGTCTCGCTCTACGGAGACAATCTCGCCAACAGCCACGCCAGCACGTTCACGTCCTCGACCGAACGCATCAAGCAGGAGATTCCGGTGCGGCCGCTGACCTATGGCGTGAAGGTGGGCGTCAGCTTCTGACATCTCCTCGATGACATATCGCCGGACTAAGGGAGCGCGGTCTGCTGAGCGGGCTGCGCTCCTGCCCCTTCCCGTAATCGCCGGTCTCGCCGTTCCGAGGGGACATGCGGTGTCGTCGATCGTCCTGCGCGTGCTGACCCTGCTCGCGATGATGCTATTCTGGGTGGCAGCACCGGCACGGGCCGCCGAAACATCCTGCCCCGTGTCAGCCCCGATCACCTTCGCCGGCCTCGACTGGGACAGCGGCGCCTTCCTGACCGCGCTCGATCGGGCCATCCTCGAGCGCGGCTACGGCTGCGATACGACGACCACGCCGGGCACGACAGTCACGCTCGAACAGGCGGTCGCGACCGGCGACGTCGAGGTCATCGCCGAGGAATGGGCAGGCCGCAGTCCGATCTGGATTGCGGCACAGGCGAGGTCCCAGGTGATCACCGTTGGCCAGACCGTGACGGGCGGACAGGAAGGCATCTATGTGCCCGACTGGCTGGTACACGGGTCGGGCGCACCGGCGGCGGGACTGACCCAGGTCCGGCAATTGGCCGATCCGCGCTACGCCGCCCTTTTTCAGGATCCTGAGCAGCCCGCCAAGGCGCGCTTCCTCAATTGCCCATCGGGTTGGACGTGCGAGAGGATCAACACCGCCAAGCTCCACGCCTACGGACTCACCAACAGCTATGTCGACTTCCGTCCCGGATCGGGGGCTGCGATGGATGCCGCCATCGCCGCTGCCATGGTCCAGCATCGGCCAGTGCTCTTCTATGGCTATTCACCCAGCGCCATCGCCGGCCGGTTCAAGCTGTTCCGGCTGAACGAGACGCCCTACGACCCCGCCTGCTGGGCCGATCTCGTGAACCCTGATGGACAGCATCGTGCCGCCTGCAGCTGGCCCCCGGCGTTGCTCTCGACCGGCCTCAATGCCGGCTTCGCCCGGCGCGCGCCGGCACTCCGCGCGCTGTTCGAGAAGATCAGCATCCCTACGAACATATTGAACGCGCAACTCGCCGACGCACAGGCGCACGACCGGTCGCCGGCCGCGCAGGCGCTGCTATTCCTGCGGGCGCATCCGGAGCTTCGGCGCCAATGGCTGTCGGCCGATGCCGCCGCCAGGCTCGACCGGAGCCTGCAGCAGGGCGACACCGATACCGCAGCTGCCCCAGGCGCCTTCCCGGCCGCATGGCAGATGTCGATCCGCGAGCCGGTCAACCGTTGGGTGGCCTCGCTGGTCGCGAGTTCGGGCGGTAGCTTCCGGCGGATAGCGGGCACCCTCACCGCGCTCACCTCGTCGATCGACACGGTGCTGCGCGCCATTCCCTGGTGGCTGATCACCGCGCTGTTCGCGGGTGCCACGCTGGTCGGCGCCCGCCGCGCCGTCCCGCCGTTCATCGTCCTCGCCGCCTTCATCGTCATCGGCGTGCTCGGCCTGTGGGACCAGATGCTCCAAACGCTGACGCTGATGCTGGTCTCGTCGCTGATCGCGCTCGCCATTGGCCTGCCGCTCGGGATCGGCACCGCCAAGTCGCGATTTGCGCGAGCCGCCGTCCCGCCGATCCTCGATTTCATGCAGGCGATGCCCGGCTTCGTCTATCTGATTCCGGCGCTCATGCTACTGGGCCTCGGCAAGGCACCGGCGATCCTCGCCATGGTGATCTATGCGACGCCGCCTCTGATCCGCCTGACCGCGCTCGGCATCCGCAATGCCGATCCGGAGGTGCGCGAGGCGGCGACGGCGTTCGGCGCGACGCCCTGGCAGACGCTGATCCATGTCGAGATCCCGCTGGCGCGCGACAGCATACTTGCCGGGCTCAACCAGATGATCATGATGGCGCTCGCCATGGTGGTGACGGCCTCGATGATCGGTGCGCGCGGGCTTGGCGAGGAGGTGCTGAACGGCATCCAGTCGCTCGACGTCGGCAAGGGCTTCGAGGCGGGCCTCGCCATCGTCGTGCTGGCGATGGCGCTCGATCGCACCAGTCAGGCACTCGTCGCCGACCGGAGGACGCGCCGTGGCTGAGATCGCGCTCGCGGGCGTCAACAAGCTCTACGGCGGCGACGTGAAGGCGGCGCGGGCGCTTCTGGCGGACGGGCTGGATAAAGCGACTATCCTCGAACGCACGGGCTGCACGGTCGCGCTGCGCGACATCGATCTTGCACTGCCGAGCGGCGCCATCACGGTGATCATGGGGCTTTCGGGATCGGGCAAGTCGACCTTGCTGCGCTGCCTGATCCGGCTGATCGACCCCTCGTCGGGAGAAATCCGCTTCGACGGCGAGGACATCACCCGGCTTGGCCTGCCCGCGCTGCGCGCTTTCCGCCGCGATCATGTCGCCATGGTCTTCCAGAACTTTGCGCTGCTGCCGCACCGCAATGTGCTCCAGAACGCGGCCTTCGGCCTGGCGCTGCACGGCGTGAAACGCCGCGATGCAGAGGCGAGAGCCGCGGCGTGGCTCGCGAAGCTCGGCCTCGGAGGCTACGAACGCGCCTATCCCGATGCCCTGTCGGGCGGCATGCGCCAGCGTGTCGGCCTCGCCCGCGCACTCGCCTGCGATCCCGATGTCCTTCTGATGGACGAAGCGTTCAGCGCACTCGATCCGCTGATCCGCGACGAGCTGCAGGAACAGCTGCTCGCGCTGCAGGCCGAACTCGGCAAGACCATCGTCTTCGTCACCCACGATATCCGCGAGGCGCTGCGGCTCGGCGCGCATATCGTGGTGATGCGCGACGGTCGGATCGAGCAGGCAGCGGCGCCCTCGACGTTGCTGGAAGCCCCCTCCTCCGACTATGTCGCACGCTTCGTGGCGCAGACCAGCGCCACCGCATGACCAAGGCTCACCCATCCTGCGCCGGGGCACCTCGCCAGCCACGGAAACGCTCAGGCCTGGCCGCCCCGCGCTCGCGCTTGAGCCATCGACCGCGCTATCGGGTGGCACCATGAGCGATCTTGAACTGCCCGAGGCCGCGAAGGATGGCGAGACGCGCGAAGAGCTTGTCGCGCGCCTTCGCGCGAACAGCCAAGCCGGCGACCATCGCGGCGCGGTCGACGAGGCGACCGCCGGCCTCGCACGGTTTCCGGCAGACCGCGATCTGCTGATGATCCGCGCGATCGGGCTACGCTTCCTTGGTGATGTCGATGGCGCGCTGGCGACCCTCGACCGGCTTGCGGCCGACCATCCGAAATTCAGCCTGCTGCACCAGGAACGCGGGCTCTGCCACGTCGTCCTGCGCGACGCGCCGGCGGCGATCGCCGCATTCCGGACGGCGACCGGCATCAATCCGGCGCTCGCGCAGAGCTGGCACATGCTGGCCGGTCTCTCCAAGATGGTCGGCGACGTCAACGGCGCGCAAGAAGCCAAGGCCCAGGAAATCGCCCTGCAGGCATTGCCCTATCCGGTCGTGCAGGCGACGTCGCTGTTCGCGGACGGCGATTGGATGGGCGCCGAGGCGCTCGTGCGTCGTTTTCTGCTCGACCATGGCGATCATCCCGAGGCGATGCGCCTGCTGGCGAGGATCGGCCTGTCGCAGGATATCCTCGACGATGCCGAGACGCTGTACGCAGCGGTCGTTTCGATGGTGCCGGACCATCGCGCTGCGCGTCACGAATATGCCCAGACCTTGCTCGCCCGGCATAAGTTCGCCGAAGCAGGCGATGTGCTGGCGCCCTTGCTGGCGGAGGACGGTGACGATCTCGCCTTTCGCGAGATGGCGGCGACAATCGCGGTCGGGCTGGGGCAGAATGAGGAGGCGATCCGGCTCTACGAGCAGATCCGCGCCGCGCTGCCGGCCAATCCTGGCGACGATGCCGGCCTTCGGGTGCACCTCGCCGATATCGAGCTGTGGCAGGGCCATGCTCTCAAGACCGTCGGGCGCGTGCCCGATGCAATCGCCGCGTATCGCAAGGCCGTGTCGCTGCGCCCCGAGTTCGGCGACGGCTGGTGGAGCCTCGCCAACCTCAAGACCTACCGCTTCGATACCGACGCTCTCGCGACCATGCGTGTCGCCGAAGCCGCGGCGGGTACCGGCGATGTCGACCGCGTCCATCTCAACTTCGCGCTCGGCAAGGCGCTGGAGGATGCCGGCGACGCCGCCGGTGCATGGGAGCATTATGCGCGCGGCAACGCCCTGCAGCGCGCCTCCAGCAACTACCGCCCCGACATCCTCGAAACCAACACCGCCGAGCAGAAACGGGTCTGCACGCCCGCCTTCTTCGCCGCCCGACAGGGCTATGGCGTCGACGACCCCGATCCGATCTTCGTCGTCGGATTGCCCCGGTCCGGCAGCACGCTGATCGAGCAGATCCTCGCCAGCCACCCTCAGGTCGAGGGCACGCAGGAGCTCCCCGATATCCAGCGGATCGTGCAGGAGTTGCAGGGTCGCGACGTGGACCTCGACCATCCGCGTTATCCTGCAATCCTCAACGAGATCGACCGCGAGCGTGCCCGCGCGCTTGGGCAGTCCTACCTCAAGGGCACACGCCCGCACCGCGTAATGAGGCGCCCCTTCTTCATCGACAAGATGCCGAACAATTTCCGGCATATCGGCCTCATCCAACTGATCTTGCCGAACGCGAAGATCATCGACGTCCGCCGCAGCCCGATGGCGTGCTGCTTCTCCAACCTGAAGCAACTGTTCGCGCGAGGGCAGGAGTTCACCTATTCGGCCGACGACATCGCGCGTTACTATTGCACCTATCTAGAGCTGATGCGGCACTGGAACGCGGCGCTGCCCGGCCGGGTGCTCAATGTCGTCCACGAAGACGTCATCGAGGATCTCGAAGGGCAGGTCCGCCGTCTCCTCGACTATTGCGGCTTGCCCTTCGATCCGGCCTGCCTCGATTTCCACCAGAACCGCCGCGCCGTGAGGACGCCGAGCAGCGAGCAGGTCCGCCGTCCGATCTTCCGCGACGGGCTCGACCAGTGGCGCGCCTTCGAGCCGTGGCTGGGCGAACTCAGGACGGCGCTCGGTGGGGCCATCGACACGTGGCGCGAATAATCACGAGGAACCCAATGTCCGACACGCCGCCTATCTACATCACCTATCTCAACCGCCTCGACATCGAAGCGTTGGCGATCGACGACGACGAACTCCTCCTCGCGATCGAGCAGGGGCTCGCCGCGCAGGGGCGCGGCGAGGCGGTGATCGAGCCCCGCGTCCATCTCGAGCCCAAGGTGGCCAACGGGCATTTCAACGTGCTGCGCGGAGCGCTCCGCGCACCCATCGACCTCGCCGGCGTGAAGGTGGTCGGCGACTTCGTCGACAACTACCAGTTAGGCCTCCCGTCCGAGCTCGCGATCCTCATGCTGTTCGATCCCGCGACCGGGGTACCCCGCGCGATGCTCGATGCGAGCGGGATCACCGACATGCGCACCGGCGCCGTCTCCGCGCTCGGCGCCAAATATCTCGCGCGAAAAGGCTCCAAGGTTCTCGGGCACATCGGCGCGCGGGGCACCGCCTACTGGAATATGCGCCTGCTCGACCGGCTGTTCGATTTCGACGAAATCCGTATCCATTCGCGGCGCCCCGAAAGCCGCGACGCCTTCGCGGAGCGACGGAGTCGGGATCTCGGCAAGCCCGTGCATGCCACGACCGACTGGCAGTCCTGTGTCGAGGGGGCCGATATCGTCGTCGAGGCGTCGCGCCTCAACGAGCCGACGCCGCTGCTCCACACCGAATGGATCAAGCCCGGCGCGCTGGTGATCCCCTACGGAACGATGAGCGCCGTCGAGCTCTCGCTCACCGACATCATGGCGAAGATCGTGGTCGACGACTGGGGGCAGTGCAAGGGCGGCAAGTTCGGCAGCCTGCGCGCCCATGTAGAGGCCGGCAAGCTCAGCGAAGCGACGCTGCACGCCGAGCTCGGCGAGATCGTCGCCGGGTCGAAACCGGGGCGAGAGAGCGACGACGAGACGATCCTGTTCTGGCACCGCGGCCTGTCGCTTTCCGACATCGCGCTCGGCCATGCGATGCTCGAAAAGGGGGCGCGTCTCGGCATCGGCCAGCGCCTCCGCTTCGCCTGATGACTGTCTATGCTGCCAGCGCCCGCATGTATGCGGTCGATGCCCGCGCGGCCGAGGCCTGGACGGCGCTATTCGGCTGGCTCGGACGGCGCAGTGGCGTCGCCCTTGAGGTCGCCGCGCACGCTTATCCCAAGCCACTGTCCGATCTGTGGCGTCGTCCCGATCTCGCCTGTGGCTTCGTCTGCGGCTTCCCCTTCACCCAATCCTTTCCGGACCTGCAGCCGATCGCCGCACCGGTGCCGGCGACCGGCCCCGCCGCAGGCGCACCACGCTATTCCACGCAGCTCGTCGTGCGCGCCGATGCGCCCTTCGGGCAGCTGGAGGAGAGCTTCGGCCATCGGCTCGGCTATACGGTACCCGATTCCTACAGCGGATACGTGGCCATGCGGCATTTCCTTGCGCCCTATCAGCGAGCGGAACGCGACGCGCTCTATGCCGAGCTTGTGGGGCCGCTCGTGACGCCGCGACGCGTGATCGAGGCGATCCACTCGGGAGATATCGATATCGGTCCTCTCGACAGCTACGCGCTCGAACTGATGCTTGCGGGTGATCCCGACCTCGGGAACCGCATTCGCGTCCTCGCGACGACCGCCAGCGCTCCCATCCCACTGCTGGCCGCGCACGCCGCCTGCCCCACCGAGGTCGTCGCAAGATTGCGCGAGACGTTGACCGCGGATGCGGTTGACGAGGAGCGTGATGCGATATTGCAGCAATTGCTTCTGAAGGGCTTCGTGCCGGTCTCGCGCGAGGATTATGCCGAGATCGTGCCGTCCGATGCCCCGCCCCTCGCGCCCGCCGGTTCCCCCTCATGACATGCATCAACCTGACCGACGCACCACTCACACCCGAAGACGTCGTCGCGATCGCCCGCGGCGGAGCTCCCCTCATACTGTCCGATGCGGTCCGCGCGCGGGTCGAGTCGGCACACGCGGTGGTCGAGGATTATGCCGCGCGGCAGCTCCCTGCCTACGGTTTGACGACGGCGCTTGGCGCCAACGCCGGCACGAGGCTTGGCCCGGACGAGCTGCTCGCCTTCCAGCTTCGGGTCGCGGATGGACGCTCGGTCGGCGTCGGGCCGGCACTGCCGAGCGAGGTCGTCCGGGCGATGATGGCGGCGCGTGTCGCCGGCATGAGCGTCGGCGGCAGCGGGGTGTCATGGCCTGCCTGTGCGGCGCTCGTCGCGGCGCTCAACGCCGGCATCCATCCCGTCGTCCCCGCACTCGGCTCGATCGGTGCGGGCGATCTCGCGCAGCTCGCCCACCTGACTCGGGGACTGATGGGACACGGACTGGTCGAGCGCGACGGCGTGCTGCAGCCCGCGGACCAGGCATTGCGCGAGGCCGGGCTCGCCCCTCTCCCGCTCGGTGCAAGGGACGGCCACGCGCTGGTTGTCGCCAACAGTTATTCGGTGGGTTGGGCCTGCCTCGTGCTGGCCGATCTCGATCGCCTTTTCGACTGGGCGCTCGCGGCTGCCGCTCTCGCCTTCGAGGGTTTTCGCGCCAATCTCTCGATGCTCGATGCTCGCGCGTTGGCGGCCCGTCCTGCTTTCGGCCAGGTCGATGCCGGTGCGCGCCTGCGAACATTGCTGGCCGGCAGCGGCCTCTGGGAAGCGCGTGCCGCCCGACGCCTTCAGGATCCGCTAAGCTACCGGTGCGTGCCCCAGGTGCTCGGCGCGCTGCTGCACGCGATCCGGGAAGCCCGCGAGGCCATCCGGATCGAGCTTGCGAGCTCTGGCGACAATCCGGTGGTCGTGGCGTCGGACGGCGTCATGCTGTCCCAAGGTAATTTCGACATGACAGCCTTCGTGCTGAGCTGGGAGCGGCTTGGCCAGGCCCTGGCGCATTCGGCGACGGGAATCGCCCATCGCACGATGAAGATGATGTCCGCCGATCTGTCGGAGCTTCCGCGTTTTCTGACGCCGCTCGGGCCATCTTGGACCGGCTTCGCGACGCTGCAGAAGACCGTGTCAGCTTCGGAAGCGCTCATCCGTCACCTCGCCTCGCCCGTATCGCTCGGCGTAATGCCGGTGTCGGACGGGATCGAGGATCAGGCCTCGATGGCCCCGGCGGCGGTCGCCAAGGTCAGCGAAAGCCTCGGGCACCTGCGCCACCTCGTTGCGATCGAGCTCATGGTCTCGACCCAGGCGATCGAACTGCGAGATGTTGTCGACTATCTCGGCGAAGGTACGCGTGCGATCCGGACTCTCGTCCGAGCAAACTGCGCGCCGCTAGACGAAGATCGGCCGATCGGACCGGACGTCTCGCAACTCGCCGAGCTTATCAGGGAATACGCAGCTCCCGCCGGATGAGAGCCCACAATCAATATTCCGGCGATATCGGTGCTTTCATGCGGCGTCCAAACTGCCTTACACGCCTTCGCGCGAGTTGATCTTCGGGCGTGTCCTATTTGTCGCCCATAACTTCCGAAAGTCAGATCTCAGCCGCCGCGAGGTTGATATGGCCGCTTGGCAGCTGGGCCGTATCCGCCGTTTCGCGTTCTGCGTTGGCCTGATGGATGACGCTCCCGGCCGACACGCTCTCTGTCAGCCAGACATTGCCGCCGATCACCGCACCTCTTCCAATCGTGACGCGGCCGAGGATGGTCGCCCCCGCATAGATGACGACATCGTCCTCGACGATCGGATGGCGCTCAAGCCCTTTGGTGAGGGTACCGTTATCGTCGGCCGGGAAGCTCCGGGCGCCGAGCGTGACCGCCTGGTAGAGCCGCACCCGATCACCGATGATCACGGTCTCGCCGATCACGACACCGCTGCCGTGATCGATGAAGAAGCTCTCGCCGATGCGAGCGCCTGGATGGATGTCGATGCCGGTCTCTGCGTGGGCGATCTCGGAGATGATACGCGCGACGATCGGTGCGCCGAGCTCGTAGAGCCGGTGCGCAAGACGCTGATGAATGACGGCGAGCACGCCCGGATAGCAGAGCAGAACCTCGTCGACGCTGCGCGCGGCCGGATCGCCCGCATAGGCGGCCTCGACATCGCGATCGAGTAACCGGCGCAAGCGCGGCAATGACGAAGCAAAGCCGCTGATGATCCGCGCCGCCTCCCGCTTCAGGGCCTCGCTATCAAGCTCGACACGCTGATAGCTGATTTCCAGGTGGATCTGGGCGTGGAGATCGACGAGTGCCGTCTCCAGCGTTTCAGCGACGAACGCCTCCTCGTTGTCCGGCCGCACGGAATTGGGACCAAGACGGAGCGGAAAGAGCGCTCCGCACAGGGCTTTAACGATCTCCTCCAACCGGACTTTGGACGGAAATCCTATCTCGCCGCGCGGGCCCGGAACGCGATGGGCGGCACGCCAGTCGTCACGGGCGGCGCGAAGCTCATGCGCGATATCGGCAATATCCCAAAGCCGTCCCCCGATCGTGGGTTTGTTTCCAGTTTCGGTCATATCCACCGTCCAGCCGGTTAGTGCCGGCTCTCCGCCATGATCTGGTCGAAAACGCCGCCATCGGCGAAATGGACCTTCTGAGCGCGCGCCCAGCCGCCGAAATTATGCTCGATGGTGAAGAGTTTGAGCGGACGGAATTGATCGGCATAGCGCTTGGCGACCGCTGCATCACGCGGCCGGTAGAAGTTGCGCGCCTCGATGTCCTGCGCCTCGGGC